>Ga0210393_10004522_pt1 | contig 10988 bp, 9 predicted proteins | sample IncBWC27OmetaG_FD_160068 | JGI IMG/M metagenome (GOLD analysis project Ga0210393, IMG submission 160068) | Forest soil microbial communities from Barre Woods Harvard Forest LTER site, Petersham, Massachusetts, United States - Inc-BW-C-27-O ...
GCTGACCGGACAGGAGAAGCATCGCAAGGGATTTGAGCCGATGCTGGAGGATGTGACGTTTGTCGGGCAGAACGATATCGAAGGTTTGCGGGCAGCGGTGACGGACAACACTTGCGCGATCGTGTTGGAGCCGATTTTTGGCGAAGGCGGAATTTATGAGTGTTCGGTGGAGTTTCTGCAGGAGTGCCGGGTGGCTGCGGACCGGCACAAGGCGGGGCTGATCTTTGATGAGATTCAGTGCGGGCTGGGGCGCACGGGGACGATGTTTGCGTTTCAGAGTTTTGGCGTGACTCCGGATATTGTGGCGATTGCGAAGCCGATTGCGGCGGGGCTTCCGCTGGGAGCATTTCTGGCGAAAGAAGAATTTGCCAATGCGATTGCGCCGGGGCAGCATGGGACGACGTTTGGGGGTGGTCCGCTGGCTTGCCGCGTGGCGCTGGAGTTTCTGACGATTGTGGAAGAAGAAAAGCTGCTCGACAACGTAAACAAAGTTGGGGCGTATCTGCAGCAGGAACTAAGAATGGTTGCTGAAAAGAGTCCGGCGGCGAAGGAAGTGCGCGGGCGGGGATTCATCCAAGGGATCAATCTGGAGGTTCCGGCGCGGCCGATCGTGGATGAGGCTTTGGCTGAGGGTGTGTTGTTTAATTCGACGCACGATACGGTGGTGAGATTTCTTCCTCCGTATTTGCTGGAGGAGAAGCATGTGGATAAGGGGATTCGGGTGTTGAAGAAGTTGTTGAGGAAGAAGAGAAAAAGCAGTGGCCAGTGATCTGTGGCTAGTGGGCAGCGAGAAACCAGTATTTCCTCAAAGTGGCCACTGGTCACTGCGCATTGACCAGTGGTTCACAAAAAACGGGGAGCCGAAGCTCCCCAAGTGAAGTGAACAGAGGCGATGTTCATTTAAATAGAATCGTGCGGCGGGGAAAGAGTTGTCTGGGATCGAAGATTCGTGGCTGGAGATTTGGCGGTGATTACGGCAGAGCGGGAAGGTTCCAGCTCATCCTTTCCGGGATTTGGTCCGGGAGTGGAAGAATGCTGGATGGAAATGGATGGGGCGCGCATGCGATACCTGCGCACGAAATCCCCATCCTCCGACGAGCTCAGAACAGGCTTTCTCGCAGGGGGCGTGAGAAATGGGCCACCCCAGCGAGCGTTGATCCTGGTGCATGGGCTGCTGGGATATTCGTTTTCCTGGCGGTATACGATGCCGGCATTGGCGCCCTACGCCACCGTGTATGCGCCAGATATGTTAGGAGCGGGGTTTTCGGATCGTCCATCCGGGATTGATCACTCGATGCGAGGGACGGCACAACGGCTTTTGAGATTTATCGCGCAGCTGGGAATTGAGTCATTCGATCTGGTGGGGACGTCACGGGGCGGCGCGGTGGCGATGATGGCGGCCGCGGAATGCCTCAGCGGGAATTCTGCGGTGCAGGTGAAGCGGTTGGTACTGGTGGCCCCGGTGAATCCGTATTCGGCGCACGGGCGGTGGCTTGCGCCATTCGCCGGCAGCGACTTTGGCGCACCATTATTCCGCTTTGGCACCGTGTACATGAGTTTCCTGTATCCATTTTTTCACGCCCGGCTATATGGCGACCGCAGGAGAATTCCACCTGGGACCCTGGAGGGCTATACGGCCCCGCTGGTCAAGCCGGGATTGTTCGAGCATGCGCTGAGCATCGTAAGCACATGGACGGAGGACCTGCGGGAACTGGAATCCACGCTGCCGAAGTTGGCGAGTATTCCTACCCTATTCATGTGGGGCAGCCACGATACGGCGGTGTACGCTTCTTCGGCAAAAGAGCTGGCGAAATATTTTCCGCATTCCAAGCTGATCGTATTCCCCGGCATTGGACACCTGCCCTACGAAGAGTGCCCGGACGAGTTTAACCGGGCGCTGATTGACTTCCTGACACGCGAGGGACCGCCAGGCTAGTTCATGCTCGCAACAGTCTGATCATGACCCATCACATTTTCGATTTGCTGCGCGGCGCGCTGGTGCATTACGGGTACTGGGCCGTGGCAGTGGCGTTGTTGCTGGAGAACGCCGGCGTCCCTGTGCCGGGGGAGACCGTTTTGTTGCTGGCAAGTTTTCTCGCGTACGCGGAGCGGGATCTTCAACTGGGATGGATTGTTGTAGTGGGAACGTTAGCGGCTACTGCGGGCGACAACCTGGGATACGCGATTGGGAACTATGGTGGACGTGCCGCGCTGGAGCGTTATCGAAATATTTTTCGAGTCAGCGATGTGGCACTTGCGCGCGGCGAGAGGCTGTTTGAACGTTATGGGTCGGTTGCGATTTTGTTTGCGCGATTCGTATTCGGGATGCGGGTGGTCGCGGGACCAATGGCGGGCGTGCTGCGCATGCCATGGAAAAGGTTTACGGTTTTTAACTTCCTGGGAGCGGCGTTATGGGTGAGCGGGATTTCTCTGACAGGATATTTTTTTGGCACCGTTGGGGAATGCTCATGCACTTCATGAAGCGTTTTGATCTGGCCCTGGGGGCGGCATTTATCGTGGTGGTGGCAGTCCTATGGTGGAGAAATCGCAGGGCCGGGTAGTTTCCAAGGCAAGCATCTTATCAGTCAACGTTGTAAGCGGCAGGAATCGTGTTGCGTCCGCTTATACTGTGCGGGTGTCGCGGACGAACCCGGGTGAAAGTGTGGAGTCCGTCGGCATCAATCTTGAGGCGGCGTCCGCGCTGAATTCGGACGAGGAGAGAACGCATGAAGAAGGTCGGTTTCTTGAGTCTACTGATCGCAGCAGCGCTAACCTTAACCCTGGCATATCCGGCGGCGGCAGCGGGTCCAAAAACACCGGCACCTCCGGTTCCGGTGGCCGCGGCTGCTCCAGTCCCACCGGCAGCGGCGGCGATGCCGGAGCGACACCCACACATTGACGAAGCCTTAGAGGCGATGCGCGCCGCGAAACATCACCTGGAATCGGCCGAGCATGATTTCGACGGTCATCGGGTGAAATCGATCGAACACCTGGACCGTGCGATCCACGAAGCAGAGATCTGCATGTCGATGCGGTAGGTGTAAGGGAATTGAAAAATGTGAGGGCAGCGTCAAAGAGATGCTGCCCTTCTTGTTTTGGGAACAACTGACGGATTAACCCCTCGATCCCGGATCGGCGATCTCAGCGTCCGCGGAAGGTGTAACCGACCGTGGCTCCGGCGCGGAAGACGTTGCCGGAGTTGAATTCATAATTATTCTGGATGTGGTAGTAGTGAATCTCAGGACGGATAAAAATATTAGGTATGCGGTGCCAGACGTAATAGCGGACGCCGCCTCCGAGATGCTCCATGAAGTGATTGCTGCCGGTGTAGCACACGGTGGGGCCAGAGCCGCAGGAGACGTTTCCTGGGATGGAGAGTCCGGTTCTAGCAATGCCGGCGCCTACCATGAGGTCCAGGCCAATCTTCTTTCTCAGCTGCGGCTGGAACAGGGCGTTAACGTCGGTCAGAACCGGGCGATAGGTTTCAAAGCCATTGTAGTTGGCCGTCTTGTACCTCCAGGAGGTTTCCACGTTGAGGCCGAGGCGTTTCCTCAGAAGCACGTCTCCACTGATAGTGGGGTAGGTGCCACCCTTCAGTTGTGGAGGCTGAAACGCCTCGGAGGACGAGTTATTCTTGGAGGCGAGGAGCGTGCTGGCGCCGAGGGCAATGTCAATTTGTTGGGCGTGTGCGAGAGTGGCAAAAAGAAAAATGGTACACGTGTATGCGATGGGCGCGAGCCTTCTCAAATACATCCCCCTTTGTAGGTACGGTCAGGATCTGGAACACACTCGCTGGAGCAGATGGCGTCCGGCGAGTGTGGAGCGAAGAAAAATTCAGTCGTTACCGATGGTGTAGCCGATCGAGGCTCCGACGCGGAACACATTGTTCGAGTTGAATTCGTCGGTGTTGCTCTCGATGTGGTTGTAGTGAAACTCGGGCCGGACGAAAACGTGGTGCCAGACATAATAGCGGAGACCGACGCCGACATCCTCCATAAAGTGATCACTGGTTGTGTAGTTGATACAGCCGGAGAAGTAGCTGCAGGAAGTCGCGAAGGGGACGTAGAAGCGGGTGCTGGCGATGCCGATGCCGCCGAAAAGGTCGAGGCCAGCTTTCTTGCCGAGCTTGGGCTGGAACAGCGCATTGAAGTCGGTCAGAATGGGACGGTAGGTTTCATAGCCCAGATAGCTGGCCTGGCTGGCTCTCCAGGAGGTTTCGATGCTGAAGCCGACACGGCGCTTAAAGCCAACAACATCGCCAGCGACGCCGAGATAGGTTCCACCCTTTTCCGCGATATTCCCGGAGAACAGCGCATTGCTACTGGGCGACTGGGACAAGAGGGTGCCGCCGAAAAACATAATATCTCCCTGCTGAGCGGCGGCGAAATGAGAGCAGAACAAGACGGCAAAAACTGGAACCAGAAGCGCTAACTTTCTCAAGAGACCCTCCAATCGGTTAATTCCATAGCACACGGTTAAGATGCGCCCACGAAATCGTTGGGATGCAGCTGTTGGTCACAAGTCATCATAATTTCAAGTTGCATCCAGATTCAACTTCTGGCGCGGCGCTTGTAAAGAAACGTCAATACAAGTTTAAATCCCTACCCGCCCGCCGGGCACCGTTAGCAAACCCGGAGCCGGTCGATAAGTTGTGCGCCAGGAGAAAATTAGCGGCCACGGCAGAGAAGTTTTTCGATCTACTTTGATTTCACTGCGCCGGGAGCGCGGATATGGTCGAATGCAATGGGGCCGGCACCAAGGAAGATGAGTCCGAAGGCGATGGCGGCCAGAGCGAGGGGGAATTCGTAACCGTTCGGGCGCATTAATCCGTTATGAAAATGCACTTTGGCGATGGCGACCGAGAGATCAATGCAAATGCCAAGCGCAGCGATTCGGGTGAACAGGCCGATCAGCACGAGTAAGCCGCCTAAAAATTCGGTGAAAGCGGAGAGATATGCGGTCCAGCCCGGCAGTCCAAGGCTGGTGACGAATTGAACGTGGTGATGCAGGCCGCCGAAAACTTTGAGATATCCATGGCCGACCATGACGGCGCCCAAGGTGAGGCGCATGACGAGCAGCGCCAGGGGTTGCAGGCGATCGAGGTAGCGCAAGCATTTGCCTCCGGAAGAACACATAGACTACATCAGGGGAGTGGCGGAGGGAAGAGGTTTGGACGGTGGTTCGCCAGGCTCGCGCGTGCCTGTGCAGGGGCTGAATCGACCTGCCAGGTGTGGCTCAAGTGAGCCACTACCGACCAGCAGGAATCATTTGCGCGAGTTGCGAAGTTCTGGTAAGTTTCTCTCGCCTCAAGATTACGGGTCGCCGGTGGCAGTCAGCGGCTACAGGTTCGCGGATGTTTTGGGTCTTCCCCCTCAGGCTCAGGAAATTTTCAAATACGCAGGTGGAATCCGCGAGCTTCGTGTTTATGTTGGGATAGGATCCGGAACTGACTTCACTGGTTACGTGGTTTGTGCCGGAAGCAAGCGGCGGTAGAACGAATGATCAGGAGGCCATAATGAATCGCACTTCGACAAGGGAAAATATGATGCAGAAGAGTTTGGTGTTTGTGCTGTCGCTCGTGGTTCCTGCGCTGGCATGGGGTCAACATAAGACGAGCAGCGCGCCGGCGCCGCACGCAAGCGCGCCGTCTCACTCCAGTGCTCCGGCTCAGCACTCGAGCGCGCCATCGCATTCTTCGGCGCCGTCGCAGAGTCACAGCGCCACGACGAGTCACACAGGTACAACGAGTCACGCGGGCACTACGGCGCATACCGGTACTACGACTCATGCGGGCGCAACCACGCACACAGGAACGACGACGCATGCGGGGACGACGACGCATGCCGGCGCAACGACCCATACCGGTACGACGACCCATGCGGGCGCGACAACCCATACGGGTACCACAACTCATACCGGAACGACGACACACGCGGGAACGACGACGCACGCGGGAACGACGACCCACGCGGGAACAACCACTCACACGGGCACGACGACCCACACAGCGACAACCAGCCATACACCGCCGGGAAGGACGGTCTCATTGAAGGGCGGAGGGTCGGCGAGCGTCCGTCCGAATGGCTCGGTTCGTACGATCGACCGTGGGGGAATGCACATTCAGAACGGGGTCCACGGCGGGCGCACGGTGGTGAGTGAACGTAACGGAGCGCGCATCGTGACCAGGGGACGAAGTGGCGGCTATGTGCAGCGCGCTTATGTGACGCGCGGCGGGCGCTCCTACTACTCGCGCACCTACTACAGAAACGGCGTTTATCGGGTGGGCCTTTATCGCGGCTACGGCTGGGGTGGACGGACCTACTACGGCTACTACCCAGGGTATTGGTATCATCCGGGATTTTATGGGTGGGGCTACCATCCTTGGGGAGTGTCGATCGCCTGGGGCGTCGGGGCATGGGGCTGGGGAGGAGCGCCATGGTACGGATACTATGGCGGGTGGTGGAACCCTTACCCGGTATATGCGGCTCCGTATTATTGGCTGACGGACTACCTGATCGCGGCGAACTTACAGGCAGCGTATGCGGCGCGGGCTGATGCCAATGCCGACGCCATGGCCGCGGACGCCCAAGCCAGCTCAGACGCAGGCGCAGATGGAGGAGGCGCAGCTCCGGCGGCCTCCAACGGAGTCGCGCTGACTCCCGAAGTGAAAGAAGCAATTGCCCAGGAAGTGAAAGCGCAACTGGCGGCACAGCAGGCACAGGCCGGGCAGAATGCGGGTGGGCAAACGGCTTCGGCAGCCCCGGCGCCGACCAGCGATCAACCGCCTCCGGCATTGGATCCGGCACAACGCACGTTTGTGGTGGATTCCGACGTCACGGTGGTGGCCAATGGCCAGGAATGCGGCCTGACGGCGGGTGATGTGATCACGCGCCTCACGGACACTCCTGACTCGGACAACACAGTGAATGCCAGCGTCGCGGCGAGCAAGAAAGCGGATTGCGCGTCGGGACAAACGGTAGCCGTAAAAGTGGACGACCTGCAGGAGATGTACAACCACTTCCAGGAAACCCTTACCAACGGTATGGGTGAAATGGCCAAGAAGCAGGGCACAAACGGGATGCCGAAAGCTCCGGATACCGGTACTACTGCTTCGGACGTGCAACCACCGCCGCCGGATAACAGTGTCGCTAAGACTCTGGACGAGCAGCAGAAGGCTGCCGACCAGACCGAGTCGGAGGTTAAGCAGGAAGCGGCATCCGGAGGAGGCCAGTAAGGCTCGCGGGAGCGGTTTCGACAATCCAGCGTAAGGGAGCGCCTCAAAAGGGCGCTCCCTTCTCTTGTCAAGGGCGGAACGCTGCGTAAGTCGTGTTTTCTTTCCGTGGCTGCGGATCCAGGGTCGAAGAGATAGAGGTAACGAACCAAGAACAACGAATTCGAGGGACTTTTATGTCGCGGAAATTGGATAATTTGATTGCGGGAGTTGCGCTGTTGGCTGCCACTATCTTTCCCTTCTCGTCGGCCTGCGCGCAGACGCCCGTCTCCCTGCAGGAACAACTGGCCGCGCAATACAAGTTGGTGAAGATGGGATCGGACACGAGCGGATATTCGGTCGTGGAAAAGGGCACACTCCTGGCAATCCAGAAAGGCGGAATTCTCGGTGTGCCTTATGGCGACCAGAACGTGCTCGTCAGCAAGTATGAAGGTGGAACGATTCACTCCCCGAACAGTTTGGCGCTGATGGGACGGAAATCCATCATGGGAAAATTTGGCAAGGAGCAGACCACCCATCTGTTTGCAGTGGGCGATAAGGTCTATCCCATGAAGATCGATGTGAACGTTTCGAAAGATACGGTAATGCTCGAAGTTGTGGCCTGCGACACTTGCAACAAGACCGATCCTCCGACCTACAACAAGGCTAACGTGGTCTTCCAATTTCCCAAGGGATCGCTAGCGAACGCGGCGGCCGGTGGGGTGGAAGATACCATTGGGCAAGTGCTGACGATCAGCAACGATACTGATAGTGCTCAGCAGGGCGGCGGAGACCAAGGCGCGCAGCAGGGCGGTAATCAGCAACAGCAAGGTGGGCAGGACCAGGGTCAGCAGCAGCCAGCCGAGCAGCCGGCAGCGGAACCGGCGAGCATTGAGAAGGGGATGACCACGGATCAAGTCGAGGCTGCGATGGGCAAACCGGAAAAGAAAGTGACGCTCGGAACAAAGCAGATTTATTACTACAAGGATATGAAAGTGATTTTTCTGAGCGGGAAGGTTTCGGACGTGCAGTGATCGGAGGATGGGGCTACGGTGTGAGGCGTCGAAGCTTACGAGGTGCGGAGAGGCTCGCACTCGCTGGAGCCAGAGGACGACACCAACCGTAGCTGGGGCGTCAAGGCACCGACGAGAGCACCGCCTCTCTCAGTCGCCGGTCCCGGCCAGCGGGACACTCTGAAATACACCGCCTCCCGAATCGTAGACGTTCAGCGATGCCGTGAGCGAGCCTTTCTTAACCGGATCGAACGTGACCGTGAAAGTACAGGTGCCTCCGGCGGCTACGCTGGTTCCGCAGTCATTCGTTTGCGAGAAGCTTGTCCAGTTTGCACCCTCTAAATACACATTGGAAATGGTCAGCGATGTGCTGGCTGTGTTGGTAAGTTGGACTTGCTTAGGCTGGCTCTGTGTGTGAACCGTCTGCGGGGCAAAGCTGAGGCTGGCGGGGTCAAGCTTGACCACCGTGCCTGCACCTGAGAGTTCGATGATCTGCGGCTTGCTCGAGGCGCTGTCGTGAAGGGTAACGGTTCCGGTGAGCGCGCCCTCGGTAGTCGGAGCCGAGCGCACGTTAATCGAGCACTTCGCTCCGGCTCCAACGCTCTTGCCGCAGGTGTTCGACAGTTTGTATTCTCCCTGCACAGACATCGAGGAAATCGTCAGCGCGGTTGTGCCTGTGTTGGTCAGGTTCACCGTCAACACTCCACTCTCGGTGCCCAAAAGCTGCGGGGGGAAGATCAGGGGCGTCGTAGGTGAGAAGCTCACCACTCCCGTATTGAGGAGTACGAGCACATCATTATTGAGCGGATCGGTAACGATCAAATCCGGCTTCTTGTCGCGATTGAAATCACCGATGGCGACATAGGTATTTTCGCCTCCGCTCGGGTAGTTCACCGCCTTCTGGAATGTGCCGTCGCCATTGCCAAGGAGGATGCTGGCCACCGCAGTGGGCGGGGACGTGCCGACGTTAAAATTCGCCACGGCCAGATCTAGTTTGCCGTCGCCGTTTAGGTCTGCGGCCGCAACCCAGTAAGCGTTCGGCGTTGGATACGTGACAGCCGGCTGAAAGGTGCCGTCGCCGTTTCCCAGCAGCACAGAGACCCCGGCACCCAGGGAGCTCGCAACGGCTAAGTCAAGGTTTCCGTTTCCCCGGAAAGCGCTTACGGCGATAGATTGAGGCTGTGTGCCAACCGCATAACTCCCGCCTTCGCGGAATGTACCGTCGCCATTGCCGAAGTAAATCTGCACCTGGCTGATTCCGGCGAACTGTTCGCCGATCGCTAAGTCCAGTCTGCCGTCGTGATTAAAGTCGCCGATGCCGAGCGCAGAGGGCGCATAAGTTGGGCTGAAATTAATGGCGGGCTGAAAAGTGCCGTCGCCGTTTCCAGGCATCACGCTGACATAGGGGGAATCCATGACGACCAAACTGAGCTTGTTACCGCCATTTAAGTTTCCCACAGCGACGAACTTTGGCGTTTCCGGCGTGCCGTAGCTCCTTCCAGCCTGGAAGCTTCCATCGCCGTTGCCAAGTAGCACGCTTACCGTGCCGGCGATGGCATAATCCGCTACAACCAGGTCGAGGTTGCCGTCGCGGTTAAAATCGGCGGTGGCTACCGAATAGGGGCCGACTCCTGCCGCGTAATTTACCGGAGACTGGAACGTACCATCACCGTTGCCCAGCAAAACCATGATTTGATCGTTCTGAAAGTAGGCAGCAACCGCCAAGTCGGGCTTCCCATCATGATTGAAATCGCCGACAGCGACCGACTCGGGAAAGGCCGAAGTGGAAAGGGTAGAGCGCGTCTCAAACTGCGCAACAGCGGGGGATAGCAACGTGCTCGCGACAGCCAGCAGAGAAAGGAATGAATAGCCGCGCGGCACCAAATTCGACCTCCAAACGTAAGCAGGCTATCACTGGTCAAGCAAGACAGGGGGCTGGGCCAGCCGTACACCATCACGAAAAGGGATGCCCGGTGTTCTCAGCATGAAGGCAAAAAAATTATTGCGTAACCCGAAATATTAGGTTACTCGTCAGTGTGCCGCTCGGCGTGGTCGCTGTGACAAACCCCGTGGTTGCGCCCGCAGGAACGGTTGCCTTCAAGAACGTATCGGATACAACCGTGAAACTTGCAGGTGTTCCGTTGAATGACACGCCGGTGGTTCCGGTCAATCCTTGTCCGAGAATCGGGACGGTTTGTCCCAGACTACCCGAGGCGCGCACAAATGACACGAACGGGCGAAGGCCTATATCAAGGCTGAACACCGTACCGGCGCCGGAGGTGCCCGCGGTGCCACCGTACCGGGTCGTCCCATAAAGGACACCGTTCGTCGCCTGCACAAGGCCGCCATCGGGTGTGCTGCCGTCCGTCAAATCGAAGCTGTGCAAGGTTGTTATCTTGCCCTCCGGCGTCATTCTGAAGATCGTTCCATATCCGTAAGCTCCAAACAAAGTTGTGACCCCGTAGAAATTCCCATCAGTAGCTTGAATCAGCCCTGCGTACGGCTCGGTGCCATCGGTACAGTGTGGTTGAGCGCAGAAACTGTAGAGAGTCGTGAGATTGCCGCTGGGGGTGATTTTGAAGATGGTGCCGCACCCGCCGTCGCGGCTACAGTTAGCTCCGCCCCCTGGTGTGGTCCCATAAAGGTTGCCATCAGTAGCCTGGATAAGCTGACCAGACGGTGAGCTACCGTCAGTGACATCGAAGTTGTGTAGTGTTGTAAACGTACCCGCGGTTGTAACCTTGAATATCGTTCCAATCCCATTC
>Ga0210393_10004524_pt1 | contig 10983 bp, 6 predicted proteins | sample IncBWC27OmetaG_FD_160068 | JGI IMG/M metagenome (GOLD analysis project Ga0210393, IMG submission 160068) | Forest soil microbial communities from Barre Woods Harvard Forest LTER site, Petersham, Massachusetts, United States - Inc-BW-C-27-O ...
TATCGGGCGACGCGTCGTCCTTTTTTTCTTGGTCCGGCGGAACGATCGCGCTTTGTTCGCGCTCGGTAGTGAACGCGATCCACTTGCCATCGGGCGACCAACGGAATCCCTCGATCGACTTCTTGCCGCGTGTCAGTTGAAAGCTCACGCCGGTCGACACGTTCACAATCCAAAGCTGGCGAACGTAGAGGTTGTCTTCCCAATCGGTCTCGCGCACGGCATAAGCGATGTAGCGCCCATCGGGCGAAATTTGGTGGCCGTTGATGCCTTTCAGGCTTAGCTGCTCATCGATCGTCGGGACGTGCTTGGTTTGAGCAAAATTCGTCGAGGCGAGACCGAGGCAGAGTAAAAACAGCGCGAGGTTTTTCAAAGTGCCCTCTTTGTCGGACCAAGATGGAGCGATATCGTACACGAGACGCTTGCGTGCGACGAACGTTTCATCGTGTTCAGCAGGGATGGTCAACCGGAGTGTTCACGGCGCGTTCACAGGAAGGAAGTGCCGGTGCTCCGTGACCCGGGGATGTTCGATTGCGAAGCAAAGGTGTATACGTAACTGCGCGAACCGCGTCGTATAAGCGTGGCATCGAGATTCTAAACGGACGAAGTTATGGGACCTAAACTCAACCTCAGTTTTTGGCATTCTGCGATCATCGGCGTTCTCCTCGGCGGCGCAGTAATTCTTGGTTCGCCAGTTTGGGCAACAGCCCAAGCTCCGCCCGCGCAACCCGCACCACAAGCGCAACCACAGGGCGGCGGACCAGGACGCCCCGGCAATCGGCCGTCGCGGCCGCCGAGTGGAAAACCGGGGGGACCGCCTCCCGGGAGACCGACTGGCGGAAGACCTGGACGCCCCGGCCAGCCGACGATTCAGCCGGTGCCCGGCCCGCGCCCGACTCCAGGTCGACCTGGCTACAGACCGCCGAGACCTGGCCCGGGACGCCCAGGCGGACCTCCGCCTCCGTACGCGTGGAGGCCCGGCGATCGCGATCGCATGCGCCGCTACTACGGGCGAAATTTCGGCTATATCAACCGAGGGCGCAGGCCCATTTTCACGATCGGGGGATTCATTCCATTCGGCGATCGCGGCTATTTTCGTCCGGTGCCGCCGGGGCTTTACGGATACCTGCCGCCTCCGCCGCCGGGTTACGTGATGGGATATTTCGACGGATACGTCGTGATCTACGACCCAGTGTCGTATTCCGTTCTGAATGTGATGGATTTGTTGGACTAGCTGGCTGAATTCGCAGCTAGCGAGCCTGGCCAGCGGTCGACTTCGCGGCCTGCTGCTCGGAGTATTGGACGAACTCTTCGTACGTGCCTTTGAAGTCGTCGATCTTGCCGCCGAGAAAATTCCAGATGCGCGTGGCGACTTCATCGATGACGTCGTGGTCGTGCGTGACGAGCAGCACCGTGCCGTCGTAGCGCTGCAACGCAATGTTGAGTGCGTTGATCGATTCGAGATCGAGGTGGTTAGTCGGTTCGTCGAGCACGAGGAAGTTCGGCTTCTGCAGCATCAGGCGGCAGAAAATCAGCCGAGCGGTTTCGCCGCCGGACAGAGCGCGGGTCGGTTTCATCGCGTCATCGCCGCTGAAAAGCATCTGCCCCATCAAGCCGCGAAGCTCCTGCTGATTCGCACTCGGATCAAACTGCCAAAGCCAATCGATCGAGGACGTGTTGTCTCTCGTGAACGATTCCGCGTGATCCTGTGCGAAATAGCCGACCGAAACTTCATGGCCCCAATTTACCTGGCCGCCGTTGATCGGAAATTCCTTGTCGCCGTCGTCGATAAATCCCGGTGCGTTGCGAACCAGCGACTTGATCAGCGTCGTTTTGCCGGTCCCGTTGCGGCCCATCAACGCGATTTTTTCGCCTCGCGCAATACTCGCGGTGAAGCGCGGGATCACTTTCAAATCGTCGTAGGACTTTTCGACGCTCTTGATTTCGAGCGGATGCTTCCCGGAATTCCGCTTCATATCGAACTTGATATACGGGCGTTGAATGTTCGACCGCGCGAGTTCGGTTGTCGCGAGGCGCTCGACTTCCTTCTTGCGCGACGTCGCCTGCGCGGAACGCGTACCGGCCGAAAAGCGGGCAATAAAGTCCTGCAATTGCGCAATCTTTTTCTCGCGCTGGGCGTTTTCGGATTCGACTCGGGAGCGAACTTGCGTCTTGGCGACTACCATTTCGTCGTATCCGCCGACGTACATGATCACGGCTTCGTAATCGATGTCGGCGGTGTAGGTGCAGACCGAATTCAGGAAGTGGCGGTCGTGCGAGATCACGATCAGCACGCCTTCGTATTCGTTGAGATATTTCTGGAGCCAGTGGACCGAGTCAAGGTCGAGGTTGTTGGTCGGCTCGTCGAGGAGCAAGGCAGTCGGCGAACCGAAGAGCGCCTGCGCGAGCAGCACGCGAACTTTCTGGCCGCCCTGTAATTCGCCCATTTTGCGTTCGTGAAGATCGCTCTCGATGCCAAGTCCGTCGAGCAGCGCGCCGGCGTCGGATTCGGCGGTGTAGCCGCCTTCTTCGCCGATGACGCCTTCGAGTTCTCCGAGACGCATTCCGTCAGCGTCGGTGAGCTCTTCGTGAGGCTTTTCGTAGAGCGCGTCGCGCTCTTGCAGCGCCTTCCATAGCGCGGCGTTGCCCATGATCACGGTGTCGATCACGCGAAACGCGTCGAAGGCAAACTGATCCTGGCGCAAAATTCCGAGGCGCTTGGGACGGGTGACCGAGCCTTTGGTCGGCTCCAGCTCGCCGGTCAGGATCTTCATTAAGGTGGATTTTCCGGCGCCGTTGGGGCCGGTTATGGCGTAGCGACGGCCCGCCATAAAGGTTGCGGTGGCGTCTTCAAAGAGGACGCGCGGACCGAAGCGCATAGTGACATTGTTCATGGACAGCATAACCCTCCAAGTATAGCAGACCACGCAACTCGCCTGATGCTCCTTGGGGCGAGGCTATCCGAGTGGATACAGCGGCTATCGATTTGGATAGTAAAGGGTGACGCGAGGCCGGGATGTGAACACCGCATCAAAGCGTAGCCGGGGGCGAACTCGCCGACGCGGTTCGCGCGATGTCATTCGCTTTCAGCAGGTTTCGTCGGGCTGGCGGGCGAGCGAGGTTCCCGAACTTGGCTTCGGCCTGCCGCCGTGTTTCAAACGGAACCGGAAATGCACGGATGAGTGCATCAAGTGTGACCGGTCTTCGAGCGTTGCCAGTTATAAATGATTTATCTAAATCGGACGCATGACGACTCGCCCGGCCGTCCGATGAGTTGCTTTGCCGAACGCCTGCGGACTAGCTCGATCGTAGTACTGCTAGAACGAGCGTGTCGAGGGGCTTTTTTCTTGACATCGCCGGGATGGGGGAATGACAATTCCTGCCGCAATCGTTGCGCTGGTCGGCGCAGGCGTTGTTCCCCGTCCCCTCGATTCGCCCGAGTGCACACGATAACGGTCTTGGTCGAGGCCCCGCAGAAAAAAATTTGAGCCGGTGATTGGGAAGCCCCTTAAGGAGGCTGCAATGAGGGTTTGTAAAGTGTTTGTGCGCGCGCTTCTGTTGTTGACGGTCGCGTGCGGAATGTTGGATGGCCAAGCACACGCGCAATCGCCAACGGTGGCGGTGTCGCCCGCGAGTAACAGTCTCTCGTTTGGTGTGCCGACGGGAAGCACGATGAGCGCGCCACAGACCGTGACCATCAGTGTCGGCGGGAGCGGCAGTGTGACGGTTACGGGGATCATGATCACGCCGCAAGCGGAAACCGTCGGCGGGGTGAGCAATAGCATTACGACTCCGTCAAGCGATTTCACGGAGACGGACACATGCGGGAAGAACCCTGGAGGCTCCAACTCGATCGCCGCTCCCGGTTCGTGCGCCATCAATGTGACCTTTAGCGCGACGGCACCAGCGGGAACCCTCGAGAACGCGACACTGACCTTCACCACCAGCGCAACAGACGGCGGGTTCAACTTCGCTTTGACAGGTGCGGCGGGGGCGATCCGAGTGTTCGACCCGGTGTACGCGGCAGAATCCAACCCCAACGCGGGTCTGAATGCCCTAGTTGCTTTCAATAACACGACGCTCGCACTAAGTTGCCCTGCGAACCCGACGGCAACGTTTTCGTCGTCGCCCGACGGCTCGGGATACGTGCTGGTGGACAACTTCCTTACGTTGAATTTCGGTAACACTCTGCCGGGAACCAGCACCGGCAACTTGAGCGGAAACGTGTGTACGGGGAATCCGCAGGATAATGGACGATCGGACTGCTTCACTACGAACTACCAAAGCCCCGCGGGGGGAGGTGGGCTCAACGGACAGGACCCCGATACTTTCACGAACCCGGGCAACAGTGTTCTCACGACACAGAGTGGCAACGCCAACAATGCAGGCGGCGTTCCGCCGATCAACGTGGCCGCACAGTTCGCGAGCCAATCGACCACCCCGACGGCGACGGTCACAATGCTCGACGGCGGGGGGATTGTCGCGAGCTCGACACTATTCCTGGTCACGCAATGCAGCCTAGTGAATGCCAACACCGGCACCGAGACCGGCAACCCGGTTAATAACCAGCCGACCCAAACGCTGAGTTTCGATACCGTGCTGAACCACCTCGACCAGTATGCGTTCGACTACTCGTTCGCAGCCGCTGGGGGCACCCTGACGAACGCGAATTCGACGCCCATCGTGACGAACACCTCGATTACGCCAAGCGCCTACTCGGCCCTCGTGGCAGGTACACCGTTCCAGAACACCGCGTGCATTCCGGTGGAAAGCCTGAACGGCAACTGCGCGATAAAAACGCAAGTGTGCCAAGGATCCAGCGGGTTAAGCGGTACGAATTGCGCCCAGTCCACGACACCGGACATTTTGTTCACCGCCACGTTCGACCCGGTGAACACAATCACGAGCAATCAAATCAACTCGAACACCAGCATCCCCGGATTCTTGGAATTCAGCGACATGCAGAACTGCCCGCTGGAAGGGCCGGAGGCAAACGGTCCTTGCCCGCAGAACGGCCTGGTGAACTTCAGCGGTCCTGGCGAAAACGCAAACCGCAGAGGAGCGGGATCCACGAACTCCTCGATGATTCCGGTGCTTGGAGTGACCCCGCCGACGACGACGGTGAAGGTCACGCCGCTCTTCGTGAACGGCTCGACAAACTGGACCAACGCCACTCCGCAAGCAGCGTTTACCGGCGTGCCGGGGGCGACCTCACCGACGGTGGCTCCGATTCAATTCGTCGAATACGGCGTCAATCCGTCTGGCGAAATGCCGCCGTTGCCGCCGACATTCCCGCTGCCGTTCGCGGGGAACAGCACGTTCCCCACGGCCGACACAGTATTTACCGACCCGACGACATGCCCGAGCACGTATCCTGCTACAGCGCCATCCTTCGGGCCGAACACGGGATCGCTGGGACCGTTCGGCGACAACTCGTCCAACGTGCTGCACTATTCAACCACCGACTGCGCCAATACCCATGAACTGCAATTCACGGACACCGCCGGCTCGTGGTCGACAAGCTTCAAGTCGATCACGCTGACCACCGACGCGTCGGCGCCGATGATTAGCATCACGACGCCAGCCAAAGGTGGAAGTTACAACGCGAACCAGAAGGTGAAAGCGAACTACTCCTGCGTGGACACCGAATCGGGAGCGGCGACCTGCGCCGGGCCGGTGCTGAACAACAGCAATATCGACACAACACCCAATGGGCTGACGACAACGAAGACGTTTACGGTGAACAGTACCGACAACGTGGGCAACGCGGCGGCAGCGGATACGGTGATGTATACCGTGAACTGCAGCTACGCGGCGCTGACGTTGAGCCCGTCGTCCGTAACGCGGCCCGCGCTCGTCATAATTGGGGCGAGTGTCACGGATTGCGTGAGCGCGCCACAAAACGTGAAAGTGCAATTCTCCCTGTCCGGACCGATCGGGAAGAACTGCAGCCCGGCCAGCCAGACGCTGTTCACAACGCCGACGTTCACAATCAAGTCTGGAACGTCGAGCTCGGTCGCATTCCCGTTCCCGATCCTGAAGGCGGCGTGTGCTGGGACGTACGCGGTGACAACGACGACGTTGCAAGGGTCGTCGACGATTGACACAGTGACGTCAACCCTAACGGTGCACTAGCGCGAGCGCAGTAACACCGCCAAAACGAAGGTCGCGATACATCTGAAGTGGAAGCCAGGCGCAACCGGTGCAGGAAACTGCACCGGTTGCGGCTTATTGAGAGTAGCGTCTAGCGCTATCGACGACGGCCTTCAGATCGGCGCGGTCCAGAGTGTGTTCCGCGCCGGGTTCTTTCTTAACGCCGTCTAAGATCGACAGCGCCTGCTTGTATTGCGACTTTGCATCTGCGCCGCCGCCTGCGAGTCGCATGGCCTCGCCGATGAGGAAGTGAATCCGGGCGCTCTGAATGCGAATGCCGAGTCGCTCGCTGGTTTCCAGGGCGTGATCCAATTCCTGCCGGGCGCGCGCGTAGTCTTTCGTGTTGACCAGTGCGGCGCCAACTTCGACAGAGCTCTCGAGAGCAAGGTACTTGATGCCCTGGCGGTCGGCTTCTTGCGAGAGCGAACGCAGATCGTTGATAACGGACTGAGAGCGACCGTCAGCGTTGGCGACGCGAGCCAAGTTGAGTTTGGAGATAAGAACGCGGTTGCGCTCCGTGCCGCGCGTGGCCTCGCGCAGCGCCTGCTGGTAGAGAACACCAGCCTGCTTCCAATTGCCGGAATAAAACTGAATGTCGCCTTGGGAATTCAGGATGGCAGCCTGAAGGCTGCTGTTCTTGAGGTCCTGGGCCATGCCCTGCGCTTCTTGTAGGGGCTTGTCGGACTCGGCGCCGCGGCCAGCCTTGGCCAGCGTGTCGCCGTAGTCGTTGAGCGTTTCAGCCATATCACGCGTGCGGTCGTTTAGGTCGCGAAGAGGCTTGATGGCGTCCTGCATCGCGCCCAGAGCTGCGCCCAAGCGTCCCTGATATTGGAAGACGAGGCCAAGCTGGTGGGAGTTGAGAGCGACGCCGCGTGTGTCTCCGGCCTTGCGCCAAAACTCGATAGATTTGAGGAACGTAGAAACGGCCTGATCGTACTGACCCGTAGCCACGTACGCTGCACCCAGCCCGGTGAGGCTGTCGGCGATGTCTCCAGGGATTTTGAGCTTTTCGCGAAGCTGCAAGGACTGCTGATAGTAGCTGAAGGCGTTGTCGGTATCGCCGCGGGAAAGATAGACGGAACCGATCATGCTGAGGCAGAGCGCCTGATAGTTCTCGTCGCCGGCGTCGCGCTGAATCTGGAGCGATTCCTTGAGCGCTTGGAGTCCCTTATCGTATTCGCCGCGGTCCTGATAGACGGTGGCCATATCGATGAGGGTGTCGCCGACTTCCTTGGTAATGCCGATCTCCTTTTGTATCTTGAGAGCCTGGTCGAAGTCGGAAAGAGCTTCGTCGGGTTTCCCAAGAGAACTCTGCACTAGTCCCATCTCGACAAGGTTGACGGCGAGTAGCCGTTTCAGCCCGAGACGACGATTGATCTCCATCGACTCTTTGTAGTTTTTCATCGCCTCGTCGTACCTGTTCATGAAGCGGTAGGCGACGCCTAAAGCCTGGAGCAGCAGCGCTTTCTCTTCCTGGTTGTCGACTTCGACGGCCAGGGCAATGCCCTTGTTCAAAGGATCGACAGCGGCCTGAGGATTGTTTTCGCGGATCTCGACTACGCCCATCTGCCAAAGCGCCTTGATGTTCCTGGGATCGGTTTGAAGAATCCTGCCGAACTGCTGGCGCGCCTTGGCGTAATCGCCGGTATCGACGTAGAGGCCGCCAAGGGAGTACTCGACGTCCGTGTTGCCTGGCAACGTCTTGGCGAGATTTTCGTAAGCCGCAACGGCCTTCGTATTATCTTTCGTCACCTGCGCGTGAACGGCCTGAATCAGGTATTGCTCCGCGATCGGGAGATTCTGGCTGTTGTCCAAAGCTTTGCGGGAGTGCTGCGCGGCATCGGAGTCGTACCCAAGATCGGACTCGGCGGCGGCCAGGCGAGAGTAGGCGAGGGCGAAAGTTGGATCTTCCTTTACGGCGTCTTTCAGGGCCTTGATGGCGTCAAGGTTTTTGCTATCGCGAAGCAACTGCAAGCCCTGGTTGTAGTCGCGAAGGGCGGCTACGGATTGCGCGGACGGCTGGAACGAACTGGCCTTGAGTTCCTTGAGCACGTCGGAGGAAACCGCAAGATTGTTGCGAATCAAATCGGCGAGTTTATCGACGGTGCCGGGAAGATCTTTCTCGCTGGGCGCGGTAATCTGCAAGGGCACGCGGCGGTCTTTTTTCAGGTCCTGGAGCGTTGCGTCGATGCGAATTTGATCGCCAAGCTTGGCATAGCTGCCGGAGACGAGGATATCGGCGTTGGAGAACTGCGCGAGGTGGCGCAACGTATCGGGATCGTAGTCGGCGTTGGCGGGAACGCGGTAGTCCTTGAGAATTTGGTGAAGACGGTCAGAGGGTACGGTGTGGAGGCGCGACGATTGGCCGACGTCGGTGCTGAGCATTTCGGCGAGCGTGACGCCGATCCAATCCAGAGACCGGTCATCGGACGTATTGTGAAACGGCAAAATGGCGAGGGCGACGGGCTGCACAGGCCCTGCCGACGAACCTCCTGGCCGAAGCGCGACGCGATCCTTAATGAACCAGCCGCCGGCACCGAGCACAACTACGATGCCGCCGATGACCAGCCACTTTTGATATGCAGGAGTGTCGCTAATGCGGCGCGATGGCGCGATGATCGTGCCGCGCTGCGCTCCACCAGTGAACGCTTCGAGATCGTTGATCACTTCGCGCGCGGTCTGATAGCGCTCCGCCGGCTTGATCTCGAGGCACTTCGCGACGATGTCGCTGATGACGCCCGGTACGCCCATGTCGAGTTGTACCAACGGCGTAGCTTTTTCCTGCGTCCGCTTGAACATCATCGCCATCGCCGTCTCGGCTTTGAATGGCGAGATGCCCGTCAGCGCTTCATAGAAAATGATGCCGAGCGCAAACAAGTCCGAGCGCGCATCAACCTTTTCGCCCTTCGCCTGCTCCGGCGACATATATTCCGGCGTGCCCATCAGCGCGCCGGTCTGCGTCATGCCCTGCGATTCGAGCGACCTCGCGATGCCGAAGTCCATGACATAGACGCGGCCATCTTTATCGGACATCACGTTCTGCGGTTTCAAATCGCGATGAACGACGCCGGCCGTATGCGCGGCATCCAGCGCCGCCGAAATTTGCAGAATAATCGGCACCGCTTCGTCGACCGTGAGCTTCCCTTTTTCGTGAATGAGCCCGCGAAGGTCCCGCCCTTCGACGAACTCCATCGTGATGAACTTGATTCCCTGCGCCTGCCCGAGATCGAAAATGCGAATGACGTTGCGGTGCGTGACTTCGCGCGCGAGGATCAACTCCTGCTTGAAGCGGCGAAGGATTTCAGGATGGCTGGCGAGCTCAGGACGAATCAGTTTGATCGCGACCAGACGCTCGAGTTCCGTATCGCGCGCCTTGTAAACCGCGCCCATGCCGCCTTGTCCCAGCAACGAGACAATCTCGAATCGTTCCGCGAGAAGAAATCCAGCTTCGAGTTGACCTTTGGCGGCAGCTTCGCTCGATGGTCGCGGCGTGACCGCGACGGACCACGCCTGCGTTCCGCCCATGGTGCCACCCAGAGTTCCACCCATGGTTTCGCCGGGCGGCGGCATAGTCACGTCGGCCAGCGGCAGCGGCGTACTGCACTTTGTGCAGTGGTCCGCGCTCGGCGGATTATCGGCTTGACATAAAGGGCATTGCATTGAGCTGGCGGTCTAGGTCACCAGAATAACTCAATTATGAGAGCCCTACGGAGAATTGCAACAGGGTCGTCCGCGTGTATCTACCGAGTTAGTAAGCTCTTAGCGGTTGAGTACCTGCTACTGCCGGCAACAATCGCTCAGCGCTACTTCTTGAACGCCGCGTCGATCCCCGCTTGCGCGATGGCTTCGTCGATTTCCGATTTCGCGCCGCTCGCCGCGATTCCACCGAGCGTCTTGCCGTCGACTTTAATGGGCAACCCGCCCTGATTCGGGAAAAAGTCGGGAAAAGCAAGGCCATCGACGTTGCCCTTTTTCACATAGTCGGCGCCGTCCTTGGACGGAGCGCCGTAGGCAGCTGCATGTCGAGCTTTTTTCTGAGCAAATTGAATTGTGCCGAACGGCGCGCCGTCGGCTTTTTCGAGGAACAGCAGGTTCCCGCTGTCATCGACGACGCAAATCGTGACTTCGACGCCGCGAGTCTTCGCTTCGGCTTCGGCGGCGGCAACCATCACTTTGATGGTCGCGAGGTTGAGGTATTTTTTCGTGGGAAGGTCCGTCGCGAATGTTGCAGTGGCGAGGAGAAAGCTCAAAACAGCGAGAATTGGTTTGCGCATGCGGCGGATGCTATCAATTGCGCCTGCAATTTGCTAGCTCCGCCACGATTTCTAGCGGCACGAGAGAACTTGGAGGACGAACGGAATGATGTGCCCGGCGAGATCGTGACTGACAATCGCAAAAATGGCATGTCCTGGATTGAAGAGCGCGTCTGGCGCAAGGAGCACTCCAGCCGCATGAGCCGCCTCGCTCAACATGCCGGCGTCAACCGTGCCCCAGAGCGCCTGGCCGAGCGTGACCGCGGCGTGCAGAACTGACTCACTTGCGCAGCCCACGCTGGCCTTAATGCCGGCCACTGTTGCCGAATGGCTCGCCGCCTTGGCGAATGCGACCGGAACCTGCGCTCCCGCCAGAATCGCCGCCAACCGAATCCCACCCTGCCAGATCTGCTTCGCTTTTGCTCTCGTTAACATGTTCGACCTCCGCCGCCTTGAATCGCGTTTCATATATATGTCGGTCGAGCGAACCCGAATTCGACAGCATCCCTCAAAAGAAAGTGAAACTCGATTCCGGCCCTGATGCTCTTAAGTTTTCTTAATTGAAGACGCAAAGTGGCCT
>Ga0210393_10004525_pt1 | contig 10983 bp, 13 predicted proteins | sample IncBWC27OmetaG_FD_160068 | JGI IMG/M metagenome (GOLD analysis project Ga0210393, IMG submission 160068) | Forest soil microbial communities from Barre Woods Harvard Forest LTER site, Petersham, Massachusetts, United States - Inc-BW-C-27-O ...
GCTAACGCGATTCTGGCTCTCCGCTGCTGCCATCTGAACGGCGAGTTTGAAGACTACTGGGAGCAACGCAGGGCGGCTTAACTTCCACTTACAAGTCGTGCACCCAAAGACCGGTTTCCGGCACGTCCGCGAGCGGGTCTCTGGCGGGTTCCACCTCTCCGGCGGAGATATCAGCTGGTTCGGCAGGCTGGGCCATTCCTGTGTTCCACCGATATAACCGCGCGCCGCCATTTGGCCCGGGCTTCATTTTGAGCTGGCCCTTCGAGTGGGCGGACTTGATGTGGCGATCCGCCGTGGCCTTAGATGTACCCATGCCGTCCTGAAGCTCTTGGGACGTGAACCAATCAGTCCGAGCTTTGAACCATTGGATTTGCAGCGGTTCGGCGGCCGCGGCGATTTCTTCCTTCGCGACTTCCACGAGTCGGCCATTCACCAGCTTCATGCTGTACTGTTCAGGTGGGCCGTTGCGTAGCAGGACTGATAGCTTGCGGAGAGGGCTCATGTCGTCCCCACCTTCGCATTGCAGAACCACAATCGTTTCTGTCTTGCGGCCCCACGCGACGGTTCCAAAAATGTTGTCGCGCTTCGACACATAGCCTTCACCTTGCTTTGTCTTCGGTGAGCCAACACTGCAAATGAATGAAATGTTGTAGTGCTTTGCAATCTTCTGGACTGCATCGAGGAATGGCACAACCATCTCCATTTTCGATGCGTTCTCCATCATCATGTCCGCGCCTTCGACAAACACAATCGCAGGCATGACCGCCGCTGCTTCGATTTCCTTCAGCATCGCCTTGGCTGCCTTGATTCCCGTTACTGATGGCAGAAATTTAATCGGGATCAATTCTGGATCAAACTTCATACGGTGCGCCGTTCGTTCGTGCGCGTTCGAGCCCCGGTCTGACATGAGGATCAAATACGGCAGGCCAAACGTTGGGTGACCCAAAAACGTTTCAGACTTCAATTGGGTTTCAAGCAAATCGATCATGAACGTGGATTTGTTACCGCCGGACGGCCCGCCCACGAGATGGACATCAGCGCGCGGCATCCATCCTTCAGTCTTAGCACCGGGAATTGCTCCGATTACAAAGTCGAATGGCGTACCAACCACCTTCGGATACTTGAAGACGAGCTCGCCGGATTCATTGCGGCGACGTTGTTCGACCGTGGTAGTGCCCTTATCCATTCCTGGCCGGGTTGGGCAACGCAAGGTTGGATCAACTGACTCGTCGTGCAGCTGCCCGCACAATGTGCAGTTCCAGAACGCCGGGATTGGTTGGCCCTTTACAAGCGCCTTGATTACGGATTCATAGACGTAGCCCTGCGTGCCGCGCGGTGCTATACGGCAGATTCGTTCTGCTTCGGCGACTAGCTTCCGCCCAAGCTCCTGCCGTTCGCGCCGATTTTGGTTCTCTTCAAGACGCTGCTGTAACTTCGCGGCTTCATCGTCTCGCAGCGAAGCTACGAACTCTTCAATTTCTTCGTCGGTGATTACTGGTTCTTCGACGGGTTGATCGTCCGCAGTCTCCTGAGCTGACGCTTGCGGAGTCTTCGGGACGAACCACTCAACGCTGTCCGGAATTGTAGCGGGTGACAATGGATTAGCGCTCACGTTGGCCTCCGTTTTTCGGAGCGCCAAGCGCTTGCAGCGCCGGATCAACGATTGGATCAGCGAGCTTAATGACATTCACAGCCATCAACTTGCCGTTGCGCGGATTTGTATCAATCTTAAAAGCGCACTTCTGACCGCGAACCAAAAACTTGTTCGGCGTGCTGCCCACGATGTTTGAACCGTGGACAAATACTTCAGGCTCGTTCAATTCAAGTGGGGCGATAAATCCCCAATGCTTCAGCCTGTCATAAATCGTGCAAACACCTACGGTGTAGCCATTTTCCATTACCATCGTCTCTGCCGTGCAGCACCAAAGTGCTGTCCTTTGTGAATTCGGCGCGAGTTATCTCGGGCCGTTACTGCTTCAACTTTGCTGCTTCATCCTTCGAGTACGTGTGAACGCGTCGTGCGTAGTTGCCGCACTTCGGGCAGTATTCAGCTACGGCTGAAAGCATGTAGCTGTTGCAGGACGGGCAGAACAGTTCAAAACGGGCATAGTTCTCTTGCAGCTGGTTGACTGTTCCGGCCTGTGCCATTCGGTTTCTCCACGGTGCCTCTACACTTATAGGCACCACTTTCGATCTTGACGTTTTGCAACTCCCTTTGTTTTCAATCCGCTTTTCCAAGTCGAACGGATGAGAATTCTCAAAATAATTGTTCCGGCTCGTTGTGGATCGAAACCCCCGGGTTCCCGATGTCGTGTTTGTGGCTGCCTTTCTTGTCTGCGGCAGCCTCGAAGTCGGTGGTGGTGCTGGTCCATTCATCCTCTTCTGCTTCCCGGTGTGTGGCTGCCTCGTCGGCTGGGGATTGAGCTGGCGCTGGCGCTATGGCTGGCCCGATCAAGTCGAAGCCTGCGGCATCGCGCAGGATGTTTTTCTCAATGTCCAGCACATAGACGAGGAATGCGAATTCGTTCCCGGAGTTGATATAGATTTCCGCCAACTCCGAGGTTGATTTATTTCCTGCCGCATATTGCCGGTACGCTTCAGTCTCAACCTTCGCGCGCTCGGCAAGCACCAGCGGGTTGTCGAGTAGTTTTGCAACTTCCTTCGCGCTCATGTTCCACTGCCGTCGAGGAGGCGGACCGTCAATGCGGTATCGCGGACCGGCGTATTTTCCCAGTCGCTGGACGCGCGACCAGTTTGCTTCGGTTGTTGGTGTGCTAGTCACGAGCGCACCATTTGGCGCTGCATGAACTCGCGCAGCTCCGCCGGATCAACAACGAATCGTTTCCCGATCTTCGCGTGCTTGATTTTCCCCGCCCAGATAAGCTCGCGCAGTGCTCGGACGGTGCAACCGAGCATGGCTGCGCCAGTAGGCAGAGTGACGGTGATGGGGTGAACAGCTGGAAGTGATTCCGCAGGTATTGCAGAATTCTTCGTTCTAAAATGCAAATCGCTCATGGCGTTACCAATCTTTTTGAATTTAGATTGGTCGCGATGAGCGACGTGAGCTTGCCAACCTTTGATTAGGTCGGGGCCCTTACTAACGTGGACGACTTCATTCGAACTACTTTCGATTCAGTTCTATTCTACCGTCCTACATGTCGTCGCCGATAGACTGACATCGAAAGCCACATGCTCCCTTAGGGAGCAAGACTAGAAACAGTCTACCACAAAACCGTCCGAAAAGCAAGCCCAAAGATTGAAAGGGAGTGAGTGTAATTATATTTTAGTTACGATAACTCACGCGTACTCTTCGTAGAGTGGAATTTGTTGGGGAAAAATGCAAATGCGCCACAGAAGGAAATTCGGCGGCGCATTGGTGGCCAGCGGGCTGTGACAGTGTGTTGCGTTCAACTGGCCTGTGGAAGGCCCTGACCTATACGTTTCCGCATCACAAACACCAGCCCGAGCCCGAGCAGCATGAGGGCGACTAAACTCGGTTCCGGTGCGGCCGTGGCCGCGAAGGTCAAAGTCCCAGACCCGCACGTGACCGTATCGCCCGTGAGAGAGGAACAGGCAAACGGCACCCCGCGCCCGGTTCCGGTGGCGGTGTCCGTGAGAGAAATATGTTCGATGACGATTCCGGACACAGTCGTGATCCCGATGGTCCAATCGAAGAGGTCCGTTGGGGCATCGCCCGTGTCGAGAGTCAATGAGACAGCAGAGCCTGCGCTTGGCAGCCCAATATCAACTGTTCCAACCGGTGCGCCGGGGGTGAAGGTCGCGAAGGGCGGAGGGGTACATGCTCCAGTGCACGTGATGATGGGGGTGAACCCATCGCCGCGGGCGTTGGGCGCTCCGATGGCCACCAATAGTACCGCAAGGAAAATCCACAATGATTTTCGCATTTTCCCTACTTTCTCGGGGCGTCCTTATCGCGGACGGGCCGAAGCACTTGAATTTGTGTGTGGCGCATAGTGGCGGAACCACCATGCATTGTCAACAACAATAGCGCGTACCATCAGTACTTTTCGTTTTACCGAGAGGCGAGCAGACTCGGCGCGGCTCGATTGCAAGCACCCGCCCCGCGTCTAGTACTTAGGTCCCATTCCGTTTGACCCGTACAACTGGCAAGCTATCGGTAGAGGATTGACCGTGGACAACGAAAAGAAAAAGAGAGAGCGCGGCGAGGGCGGCCTTTTTACGATCAAAGGCAGCGCGAATTGGTACATCAAAGTTGACGGTAAACGAATCGCTACCGGTACACCCATCAAGGCTGTGGCGATAAAGAAACTTCAAGAGCGCATGGGCCGAGTCTCACTCGGGATGCAGTCACCTGAAGAACTGCGAAAGCTCCGATATGAACAGGTTCGTGATTCCCTGCTCGCCGAGTATCGCAACGGGAAGCAGCGCGGCCATTCGCTTGTGACGAAGGCGGACGGTACTGAAACGATTTGGGGATTGAACCACCTAGACAAATTCTTTGCCGGTCGAAGCGTTGTGCAAATCACAACGGATTTGCTGCGTGAGTTTGTCGCGCTACGAAAAAAGCAAGGTGCGAGCCACGGCACGATCAACCGCAACATGGGATTGCTCCGCCGGATGCTCCACCTTGCGCGGAAGGAAGACAAGTTGCAACGTATCCCGCACTTCCCGATGCTTGAAGAATCAGCACCGCGCGATGGGTTTGTGGACGACAACCAGTTCAAAAAACTTCTCGTGGCATTGCCAGTGCGCTTGCGGCCTTTTGTTTTGTTCCTGTACACTACTGGCTGTCGAACCGGCGAAGCGAAGCAAATAACGTGGGAGCAAGTCCACCTAGACGAGCGCGTGATTCGTCTTGCTGGCACCCAGACGAAGAACGCAACACCCCGAACGCTTCCGCTCGTTGACATGCTTGTAACGATGCTCCGCAAGCAGAAAAAGCAAAAAGGGCTGTTGTTTCCAGTCGGGAACTTCCGAAAGGCTTGGACATCGGCCTGTATCAAGGCTGGACTCGGCACGAGGGTCAAAGGCAAAGAGAATGGGAATTACGGAACGTACGATGGGCTCATTCCACACGATCTCCGCCGGTCGGCGGTGCGGAATATGATTCGCGTTGGAGTATCGCAGACGGTAGCCATGTCTATCAGCGGCCACAAAACGATTGCGGTGTTTCAGCGGTACGACATCACCGACGAGCGCGACAGGCAAGCGGCGATGACTCGGGTTGGGTCAAGTTTGGGTCAAGTGCTACCCGCGCATTTGCTCAAAGCAGCAAAAAGTGCTTGAAAACGCAGTATAAACACACAATTCCGGGGTAGTGCAATCGGTAGCACGCCAGCCTTTGGAGCTGGTTATCCTGGTTCGAGTCCAGGCCCCGGAGCCAACCTCTCACTCTTCTTCCATCATGATTTTGACGAGGTCTCATGAAGAGAATGCGCAAGATCACGGTCGAGGTGGCGCAGGACCTTCTGGAAAAAGCACAACAAGCAACCGGTCCCGGCATTACCCAGACCGTCCGTGCCGGGTTGCAGCTCGTTGCGGCATCGCGGACGTATGCTCGCATCCTCCGGCTGCGAGGTAAGGTTCGCTTTACGCGCACGTTGGCGGAGTTGCAGGCTGCTCGCTGAAACCTGAGCCGCTATGCTGCCGAATCGCGGCGGCGGATCGGCGGAACTATCTTGAGGGAGTTTGACTGCAGTGAATCTGGCTTACGCGTGCCGGTGCGCAGCAATCTGAAATGCTCTTCGCTGCGGCGGAGCAGCTTTTCGAATTCCTGCTCCGAGCAGACGCTGGCCTGGGATATATTTCGTTGATTCGAACTCACGGCCCCTCCTTACGAACCCACCCTTGGGAGGCAGTTTAGTCAAAAACCCTGTTAGCGGAGACTAGACCTGACGCCAGGGGGTGTCAAGAATATTTGTGGACCTTTGTCAAAGCTCGATAGAAATGTCCCCTGTCTTACCTCGATAGAAGTGTCCCCTTTTTTGCTTTTCGGTTTTCTTGTTTGTGTTCATCGTTGGCCCGGCCCGCAGCGAAGCCCTGTGGAGCCCGAAGGGCGGAACGTTTAGGGCGAAGCGGAGGGCCGGGCCAACGATGCCCGCTCCGCCACTGCCGCCACCTTTAACTCCCGTTTCTGTTGCGCTCTCAGGATCGCTCCTCGCCAGGGATGATTCGCAGCCGGTACGTATTTCCGCTTCGCCTGCTGCCTGGCAGCGGGCTCCCCTACGACTTTCACGGCGTACTGCTGGGGTGGGGTCGGTGCCGGGATCTCGCGATACGGCAACGCCCGCCCGCGATACTCGATGCTGATGCTGCCGTGTCGCCCTTCGCACACCATCACCTTGCCCTTTGCCGGCGCGTGCTGACGGCTCGCCAGTTGAAAAAAGCTGAATATTTGTGGAACTTGCGAGATTTTTCGCGTGGGGCCATGCAGCTACAGTGGCATATGCATGGCCACCATTGACGTGACGGGCCTTGCGCAATGCGGCTGGACACTTTAGTCTGTCGAGCGGCATGACGCCCCAATTCCTGATACTCGGCGTAATCTGGTACATCGTTTTCCTGTTCTCGACCACCTGCCACGAAGGCGCGCACGCGTTGATTGCGCGGATCGGCGGCGATTCCACGGCTTTCCACGGCGGGCAAGTGACGCTGAATCCCTGGCCGCATATACGGCGCGAGCCGTTTGGTCTGGTGGTTGTGCCGATCCTGTCGTATTTTGTCGCGCACTGGATGATCGGCTGGGCCAGCGCGCCGTACGACCCTGACTGGCAACGACGCTACCCGCGTCGCGCGGCGTGGATGGCGCTGGGCGGGCCAGCGGCAAATTTTACGCTGGTGATTTTATCGGCGATCGCGATTCGCATCGGGCTGCATTTCGGAATTTTCGGCGTACCGGATGCCGTGGATTTCACGCGTATCACTGAGCCATTGGTGCCGGGAGTTGCTGGTTTCGCGGCGACGTTCCTCAGCATCGTCTTTCTTTTGAATCTGCTGCTGGGGACTTTCAATTTGTTGCCGGTGCCGCCGCTTGATGGAGTGACGGGAGTGACCTTGCTGATGAACAAAGAGACGGCACAGCGATTCCAGTACTGGGTGCGCACGCAGGGGTTCGGGATACTCGGTTTGGTGCTCGCTTGGTACGCCTACGACAAAATGTTTCCGTACATTTTCCGATTTGCGCTGGCGGTGCTTTACCCTGGGTACAGTTGGGGATAGCGCGCCAGCACAGCCCACCGAGTTTAGTGTGACCTCCGCATGCCCGGCGGCGCGTTCGCAAAGCCGGCATTGCAGCGCCTGTGGCCGCACCGATTTTTTAGGGCTGATGTCGTGGCCGAAGCCACGACCCACAAAGTTTCTCGAGTAGCCGCACAGAGCCTGCAGGTGGCCACCACAAATTCAAACGCAAAGCCACAGAACGGCAACGGCTGCCCGGTTCGATGAACCTGAACCGGCCGCTACAAGCTCAAGACCAATTTCAGAACGAAATTCAAAGATACAGTCAACTGCGCCCAGCTAACGCCGGCCGCTACAAAGTCAACTGCAACCGCGACTACGGCGTCAGCTCGCGGCGCAACAATTCTCAGCGATTTGCGATTTATAGATCGTCTTCCCGGCACCGCTCAGACGTTGCTCTTCGCATTCGCTCGTCGCCGTTCGCGCTTCGCGCGCCGTCAGTTGCCGGCGGATTCTGGCGTGTAGGAGGCGCTGCGCAGTAGCGCTGGTGGCAGCGTCACGGCGGAATCCATGCGCACCAGCATTCCTGTTTGCGCCGGGAGCTCCACGTCTTTACCCTTTTTCGCGGCGATGTAGGCGGACGTTCCCACCAAGCCGAAAACTGTTCCACGCACGACGTTGCTGAACAGCACGCCTACGAGCGCGCCGGCTCCGGTGCCCAGGCCGCCGGTCATGATGTCGCCTTTGATGTCGCGTTTCTGTTCGATCACGACGCCTTCGGTGGTTTTCAGGTCTTTGCGTTTCTTGGTGTCGTCCGCGTTGCCGCTGTAAAGCGAAAGGATGCTCATCTGCGCGGGGAATATGCGGCTTTGTATTTCGACCGAATTGAACACCAGGTTCATCGAAGCGCCGCCGCGCTCCATGGCGAACCAGCGCGGACGCGTGACGCTCCTGACAGTGCCGTGCACCTTGGATCCGGCCGGCAGCATTAACTGGTTGCCGGAAAATACCGGTTCGGTGACGATCGCGGTGAAAGGGTCGCCATCCTTCGCGACGCTGGTGGTGAGGCCGGAGACCAAAGTGAGCCGCACCTGCGTGCCGGGTTGAATTGCGGTGGACTGCGCGTGTACCGCGGGTGTCAGCCAGAGCGTGGCTGACAGCAATGCAGAAACTGAGACAAGACGCTTCATGGGATCCTCCGTGATCCTTGGCAGGAACCGAGGTGCGTTCCCGCGAAGGACGGCTCTGCGCATAGCCGAGCCATCCCCGTTTCGTGGGGGTACCGCTGGCGCCGCGGTGGAGTGCGGAGGTTGCACTCGGCAGATAAGATACTCCAGAGGAAGGAAAGGTTAAGGCGAATTCGCGTCGTGGTGTTCCTACTGGGTACCTACGAGTTTAGCGCGTGGCGGCGCTATGGCTCCGGTCGGGTTTGCGCTGTCGCAGCAATGGCGCACTGAATTGCGCCGCTATGAAAACGAGGGCAACGACGAAGGATTCCCGCAGAGCAACAGAGCAGCAGAGCACGCACAAAAAGGCGACGGCAAATTCAAAAGCATCGGCTACTACGAAGTGCCGGCGGGACGGCGGCAGCCCGGCGCAGATTGGAATGCATCGGCAACAGCGAAACAACGGCGAATGCCGCGTAGTGGAGAGTCCTGGCACTTGGAGTTTACTGGCGCGACACGGCGTCGCGAAATCGCCGACTTGCGTTTTGCGTGGAATGCTATTTTGTAATCAGGCGAACTCCTCGAAATCGAATATTAGGTACGAGTGCTATGCGAAACCGTTGGTGGATTGTCTGCGTGTTGCTGTTGAGCGTCGCGTCCGTCGCGTTCGGGACTGACTACGCAATTGTGGTGAATCCTGCGAATCCCGCCCGGGCGCTGAGCCTGGTGGAACTGGGGAAAATCTTTAAGGCGAAGACGACGATCTGGCCGGATGGCAAGGGCATCACACTGGTGCTCCGTGAGCCCAATTCTCCGGGGACGAAGTTCATCCTGGAGAAGGTGCTGGGCGGGACATTCGACGAAGAAAAGGCTGTGCTAAGTGAGCCGAGCCGCAAGACCGCAGTTCCTGTGGTTTTCGCCGAGAGCGACGAGGAAGTGATGAGAATTGTCGGCTCGAATGCGGGAGCGATCGGTGTGATTGATGTATACAACATCACGGGCGGCGTGAAGGTAGTGAAGATTGATGACAAGCAGCCCTTCGATCCGGGGTACATCCTGAAAGGCCGTTAGCCGGCACTGCAAAATCCCATGCGAGGAAAACCGTGAAAACCCGAAATTACTTCTTCTGGATGGTTATCGCAATCTTGATGGCGAGCGCGGTGGCGCGCGCGCAAGAGTCCGCGCCGGCCGCGAGCGCGACGGACACCATACCGGTGACGACGCATTCGGCTGTGGCACAACACGCTTACGAGATGGGGATGGTGCAGCGCGAAGACCGGCTCTTCGTGGACGAAGGCCTGGAATTTTTTCGTCAAGCGGTAAAGGCCGATCCGCAGTTTGCGCTGGGGCACGCGGCGCTGGGTTATTTCACCACCGATCCCAAAGAGGCGAAACAGGAAAGCGCGCTGGCCGTGAAGTTTATTGACAACGCATCGCCCGACGAGCAATTGCTGATCCGCTGGATGAACAGCACCAAGAACGGCGAAACAGTGGTGGCCATTTCCGCGATGAATGACTTGCTGGCGAAATATCCGAACGACAAGCGGCTCGGCAATTTGGCCGGGGAATGGCTGTGCGCGTACCAGGGAGCGAACGAGCGCGGCGAGGCGGTACTGTCGCGCCTGCTGAAGAACGATCCCAGATATTACCCGGCGATGAACAATCTGGCGTATTGCTATGCGTTGAGCGGACAACCGCAGCTGGCGCCTCCTCTGATGGAGCAATACGTCGCGGCATTGCCCAATGAGCCGAACCCGCAGGACTCGTACGGCGAAATTATGCGCATGCTCGGCGACTATCCGGCAGCGCTCGAGCACTACCAGAAGGCGCTACAAATTGATCCGCATTTCAACGCGTCACAAGTGGGTGTCGCTTCGACCTACGCGTTGATGGGGGATGAACGAAAGGCGCGCGCGCAATACCTGGTGGCGATCAAGGGAACGAGCGAGCGGTCCACGCAGATCGGGTATCGGATCCTGTACGCGATGACTTACTACCGCGAGAACAAGCCGCGGCTGGCGCGCGAAGAATTCGAGAAGGTGGATGCCGAAGCGCACTCGGCAGGATTGACCGTGCAGGAAGCGGAAATTCATCGCGCGATGGCGCTGTTCAATCCCGAGGCGGCGAGCGCGCTGAAGGACCTGGACGAGGCACGGGAGGATCTTTCAGACACTCGCACGAGCAATCTATTGCCGGGAGACCGCGACAACGAGTTGGCTTTGATCCTGCAAGCTCGCGCGTTCATCGCGGTGAACTCAGGAAAGACCGAAGCGGCGCAGGCTACGTTGAAGCTGCTGGAAAATATGGCGCAGACCAACCGCAGCACTCCGGTGCAGGAAGCGTATCACTCCGCGAACGGAGCGGTGCTGTTCGCGCATGGCGACTATGCCAACGCGATCGCGGAATTGCAGGAAGACCCGCAGAATCCTTTGTCGCTACAATTGCGGGCCGAGGCGCAAAGCAAGGCGGGACGGAGTGCCGACGCGCGCAAGACCCTGGAGACTCTGGCCTCAATTAGCGACGAACGCATGGAGACGGCGTTCGCGGCGCCGACTGCACGCATGGCGTTGAAGCGCGATGCGACGCGGCCGGCACAGGGCGGAGCGAACTAAGCCGCCTGCAGCTGTATTTGAAAAATGATGGAAACGCGCCGCCGTTC
>Ga0210393_10004526_pt1 | contig 10979 bp, 7 predicted proteins | sample IncBWC27OmetaG_FD_160068 | JGI IMG/M metagenome (GOLD analysis project Ga0210393, IMG submission 160068) | Forest soil microbial communities from Barre Woods Harvard Forest LTER site, Petersham, Massachusetts, United States - Inc-BW-C-27-O ...
TTGGATCAGGCCGAGTTAAATTCGGGATACACGGTTATTGTCGCGCCGGTGAACGGAGTCGTCACCAACCGTACGGTGGAAGTCGGGCAAAATGTTTCGATCGGCCAGGAATTAATGAAGGTGATCAATCTCGACGATATCTGGGTGACCGCGAACTTCAAAGAGACTCAACTCAAACATATGCAAGTGGGCCAAAGGGCTACAATTCACGTCGACACGAACGGCAGAGACTATAACGCTCACGTGCAAAGCATCGCGGGAGCAAGCGGCGCGATCACGAGCTTGCTGCCTCCGGAGAATGCCACCGGCAACTATGTCAAAGTGGTGCAACGCATTCCAGTGAAGATTACGTTCGATCCCGGCGAGACCAAAGAGCACGTTCTGCGTCCCGGGATGTCGGTTGAGCCGAAGGTCTGGGTAAAATGAGAGTCGGGGAAAGTCAGTGTATCGCGTTATAACGGTCGAGCGTGAATACGGATGTGGAGGGGGCGAGATTGCCTGCGAACTTGCCGAGCGGCTCGGCTGGAAGGTCTGGGATCATGCTTTGACGGAGGAGATTGCCAAAGTCGCCAACGTGGAATGTGCGACCGTGGAACGCTGTGCCGAACGGGTCGACAGCACGTTTCAACGGCTGGTTAAGGTTTTTTTGCGTGGGAGCTACGAGCGCAGCATACCATTGCATGGGGCCGAGCCCTTTGACACCGACCGTTTTGTGGCCGTGGGTCAGCAGGTCATGGAAAAAGTGGCTCAGGCCGGGAACTGCGTGATCGTGGGCCGGGGCGCGCCGTACTTTCTGCGTCTTCGAGCAGACGCCTTTCACGTTTTTCTTTATGCGCCCCATGCAGAGAAGGTCAAGCGATTGCTCAAAGTCGGCAAGAGCGTCAACGAAGCAGAAGAGTTGCTAAACACCATCGACCGCGATCGCATCACATTTGTAAAGCGCTATTTCAATGCCGACTGGCCTACGCGTTGCCTTTATCACTTGATGATCAACACTGCTGTCGGAAATGAGAATGTCATTTCGACAATTCTGAACACGATGCGCTCTCTGGAGGGCACACCGGTCAGCGTCTAGCGGTTCTCCTTATTCGTTTGAATCAGCCGTTCGCACCTACACCCGCGATTATTGTTGGGAATAGAGTGACCGCTTGAGAAACTCTCCGGCACCGGGACGTCCTACAAACTTGTCCCCTTCTACGATGACGCGGCCGCGGGAAAGTACAGCGTCGGGCATGCCAGTCACCTCGATGCCTTCAAACATCGAATAATCTACGCGCATGTGGTGGGTTCTTGCGCTGATGGTGTGCTTGCGATCGGGATCGAAAATTACCAGGTCGGCATCGCTGCCTACCGCGATTGTGCCTTTGCGTGGGTAGAGGCCAAAGAGTTTTGCCGGCGTTGTGGAAACCAGTTCTACAAAACGGTTCACGCTGAAGCGCCTTTGAGCGACACCGCCGGAATAAATGAGGCTCATGCGGTGCTCAATGCCAGGGCCACCGTTTGGGATTTTTGTGAAGTCATCGCGCCCCAGTTCCTTTTGTTCCTTGAAACAGAATGGGCAGTGGTCGGTTGAAACCACTTGCAGGTGATCCCGCTTCAGCCCACTCCAGAGTTTTTCCTGATGCCACTTCTCGCGCAATGGTGGCGTGAACACATATTTCGCGCCTTCGAATCCGGGGACGTCGAAATTCTCGACGGAAAGGTAAAGATATTGCGGACAGGTTTCGGCATAAACGGGAAGGCCGCGATCGCGTGCCTCACGTACTTTTTCCAGGGCATCGTTACAGCTCAGATGCACGATGTAAACGGGGGCTCCCGCCATCTCCGCGAGGGCAATAGCGCGGGAAGTGGCCTCGGCTTCAGCCGTCGTCGGACGCGTCAACGCGTGATACTTCGGGGCTTTTTTCCCTTCGGCCAGCGCCTGCTGCACGATCACGTCAATGGCACTGCCGTTTTCGGCGTGCATGCAGACCAGGCCTCCATTCTTCGCCGTCGCCCGGAGCGCCTTGAAGATGCTGCCGTCGTCAAGCATGAACACGCCGGGGTAAGCCATAAAGAGCTTGAAGCTGGTGACGCCTTCGCGGACGAGAGCATTCATCTCTTCGAGTTGCGCGTCCGCTAGATCAGTAATAATGCAGTGAAACGAATAATCAGCGACAGCTTTGCCTGACGCCTTTTTCATCCAGGTGTCGAAAGCGGTTCGGAGCGTCTGGCCTTTGTACTGGATTGCGAAGTCGATCAGGGTCGTCGTCCCTCCAAAGGCCGCGGCCCTGGTGCCAGTTTCGAAATCATCGGCGCTGTTGGTGCCCCCGAAGGGCATGTCGAGGTGGGTGTGAACATCGATTCCTCCGGGCAAGACGTACTTCCCGGCGGCGTCGATAATTTTCGTGGCATTGTCGCGAGGAAGGCTTTGCCCGATAGCTGTGATCTTGCCGTCGCTAATGGCGAGGTCGCTCGCATAAGTGTCGGCGGCCGTGACTACGCGTCCGTTTGTGATGATGGTGTCAAAGCCCATCGGTTCCTCCCTCGAAGCAGAGAACGCATTTTATGCTAAACTGCGACACCTTGGGGCAGCGATTGTGCTAGTGATAGCGATTTTCGGGAAGCCAAAACCGATAACCACATAAGGTCACGAAGGCTCACAAAGGAGATCACATGCGCTTTGGCGTCACAATCAAACCTGATATGCCCGTAGAGCGCATTGTCGCCCTCACGCGCCAGGCTGAAGCCTCGGGTTTTCAATACGGGTGGATCTTCGATTCTCACGTCCTTTGGCTGGACCCGTACCCGCTGCTGACGCTGATGGCGAGCAACACGAAGAACATGCGGCTGGGTCCGTGCGTTACAAATCCCGCGACACGTGACATCACTGTGACGGCCAGTCTGTTTGCCACGCTGAATCTAATTTCGGGAGATCGGATGCAACTCGGCATAGGGCGCGGGGACAGTTCGCGCCGGGTGCTGGGCAAGAGGCCGGTTGGCGCGGGCGATCTGGAACGGGCGGTAAAAGCATTTCGCGAACTGACCGCAGGACGTGAAATCGATTATGAAGGTCAGCCTACGCGGCTCTCCTGGGCGAAGGGCTCTCCGCCGGTTTGGATTGCGGGATATGGGCCTAAGGTGCTGGACCTGGCTGGAAGAGTTGCCGACGGAGTAATTTTACAATTTGCTGATCCTGATCTGATCGCGTGGTGTCTTGGTTTCGTGAAGAAAGGAGCCGAGCAGGCGGGACGAGACTGGCGCAAGATTGAAGTCATGGCAGCTGCGCCGGTGTGGATGTCTGACGATCTGAAACTGGCGCGGGAGCGGGTGCGGTGGTTTCCGGCATTGGTTTCAAATCACGTGGTGGATTTGATCTCGCGTTACAAGCCGGAGGAGTTGCCGTCGGCATTGACTGCGTTTGTCCGCAATCGAGGTGGGTACGATTACCAGCATCATTGTGAAGTGGAGAGCAGCAATGCGAACTTCGTTTCCGATGATGTTGTGGATAGATTTTGTTTGGTTGGCCCGGCCGAGGCGCATCGGGAAAAACTGCGCAAGTTGTCCAGCGTGGGAGTGACGCAGTTTAATGTGTATCTCATGTGCGGCGAGGAAGAAGAGACTCTCGAACAGTACAAAAAAGAAATATTGCCTGCTTTTCGATAGGCCTTGAAGCGCGTCGAGCTCGGGCAATCCGGAGGAATTCGTTTTATACTTCCGTGCATGGAACCGATCATTAAAGGCGCTGTCCCTGTTTTGCCTGCGGCTGACACTGCCGAGTCTCTGAATTGGTGGACGGAAGTTTGTGGTTTCAAAGAGACGTTTCGCGACCGTACCCCGCCAACCTATGCAGGGATCAACCGCGGCGACGCCTTCCTGCACATCGCCGGGATGGACGACAAAGCGCTAGCGCGGAAAGTCGGTGACCAGACCATGGTGCGGCTTGCCGTCGAGGGCATTGAGGCGATGTACGCCGAATACCAGCGACGCGGAGGTAAGGTGCATCCCAACGGTTCACTGCAAACCAAGCCCTGGGGTACGAAAGAGTTCGGTGCGATCGATCCCAACGGCGTGTGCGTGACATTCCAGGAATAAGGGTGCCCCACGCGCGGAAACTTACGACGCCGCTTCTGCTGTGGGCATCTCCGGTTCTCGCTGGTAGGCCGTCATCAGCGCGTAGTAGATCACGAAAGAAACCGTAAAACCCACAAACCAGGAATAATCGTAAAGGGTGCGCAGTGTTGGAACGACTAATCCCACCAGGGCCGTTCCCGCGCCTGATGCCAGCGCGGCTATGGCGAGCCAGTTGAAGCCGCGCGAATATTCGTAGGCGCCGCCACGCAGGTAGAGGTCGTCGAGCAAGAGGACTCGGCGTCGCACCACGAAATAATCACAGATCATGATGCCCGCGACCGGTCCGAGGAATGCGGCATAACCGCCCAGCCATCCAAAGATCATGGTTTTGTAGTTGCCCAGCAGTTTCCACGGCATCATCGCGATTCCCATAAAGCATGTGATTACCCCTCCAGTGCGGAAGCTGATCTTGCGCGGCCACAAGTTGGAAAAGTCATTGGCTGGAGAGACCACGTTGGCGCCGATATTCACGTTGAGGGTCGCCAGAAGAATCGCTAGCAGCGAGATAACAACTGCGACCGGCGAATGAAACTTGCTCAGCAGTTGTACGGGGTCCCAAATCGCGGTTCCGTAAATGACTACGGTCGCCGAGGTAACCAGGATCCCGATCAACGAATAGAGCGTCATGGTGGTCGGTAAAGCGAGCGCCTGTCCGATCATTTGTTGCCGCTGGCTGCGGGCGAAGCGCGTGAAGTCCGGAATGTTAAGTGAAATTGTTGCCCAGAATCCCACAGTGGCATTCAATGCGGGAACCAGGAACTTTAGGAAATCCTGGAAGGTCGTAAACCGCGAAGGAGCCGCGAGCATGGGCCCGAACCCGCCTGCGCTACGGTACGCCCATGCTAGCAGAAGAAGTCCCACTGCCAATAAAACCGGTGCGCTGATGCCTTGCAGGACGCGAATGTACTCGACACCCTTGAGGATCACGGCGAGATTGATGAGCCAGAACGCCAGAAAGCAAACCGCCGTGCTGTAGGGAAAATCTCTCCAGGCGGGAAACAAAGTTGCGAGCAACGTGCTCACCGCTTCTCCGCCGATCCAGGTTTGAATGCCGAACCATCCGCATGCTACCAATGCACGCAGGACCGCGGCTACATTTGCCCCTAGAACTCCGAACGAGGCACGCGCCAGCACAGGAAAAGGGATTCCATAACGTGCGCCGGGATGCGAGTTCAACAGCATCGGAATCAGAACGATGGTGTTGCCCAGAAATACCGTGGCCACGGCCTGCTTCCAGTTCATTCCTCCCTGAATAAGGCTCGCGGCCAGCATGTAGGTGAGGATATTGACCGACATCGATACCCAGAGCGCGGCGTAGTTGTACGTTCTCCAGTGGCGACGCTCGTCGGTCGCCGGCGCCAGATCGGAATTGTAGAGCGGACTGGTTTCGATTCGGCTTGTGGTCATATGCGTCAGTCAGCTGCCAGGGTCTGTCCAGTCTGCGCGGTTAGCGAGCCATAGGTTTCCGGACGGCGGTCGCGGAAAAACTGCCAGACCTTTCTCACTTCCGCGATCATATCGAGGTCGAGGTCGGCGACAAGGACTTCATCTTTGTCACGGCTGGCTTGAGCGAAGATCTTGCCGCGGGGATTGCAGAAGTAGCTTTTGCCATAAAATTCTCCAATGTTCCACGGCTTCTCCGTGCCAACCCGGTTGATCGCGCCAACGAAATAACCGTTGGCTACCGCGTGCGCAGGTTGCTCGAGTTCCCACAGGTACTCTGAAAGTCCAGCGACCGTCGCCGAGGGATTGAAGACGATCTCCGCCCCGTTGAGGCCGAGAATTCGGGCGCCTTCAGGGAAGTGACGGTCGTAGCAGATGTACACTCCGACAGCAGCGTACTTCGTTTTGAAAACGGGATAGCCCAGATCGCCGGGTGTGAAATAGAACTTTTCCCAAAACCCCGGATGCACATGCGGGATGTGGTGCTTGCGATACTTGCCGAGGTAACTCCCGTCCGCATCGATGACGGCGGCAGTGTTGAAATACACTCCCGGCATTTGCTCCTCGTAGACAGGAACCACGATCGCCATGCGGTGTTTCGCCGCGAGCTTCTGCATCAGCTTGGTTGTGGGCCCATCCGGAACTCGTTCGGTAAGTTCGTACCAGCGAATGTTCTGTTCGGCGCAGAAATATGGCCCGTAAAACAGCTCCTGCAAGCAAAGTATCTTTACTTTTTGCTTGGCCGCACGTTCGATAAGCTTGAGATGTTTGTCGATCATGGCCTTCTTGATTTGCGGCAATGAGCGGTCGCTCGTCAGCACGTTACGTGCCTGGATCAGGCCACAGCGCACGATTCGGGACATGGATGCACCTCCGCGAGAGGGTAAATATAGCAGAGGTTGGGCCCGCCGGATTTATCCTTTTGTGGCTGTCGCCTTGGACGAGACAGAATTGCGCGCCATGGCGTAGCCAGGCTTAATTATCGAATAGATGATGTCGCAGCGTTGCTTGTACGGCAAGAATGCGCTCTTCATCGCGTTAATCGTGATTTTTTCAAAATCATCGAGCGTCAAGCCAAAAGTGTCGGCGGCAGCTTCGAATTCCTTGGTCATGGAAGTGTCGCTCATCAAGCGATTATCGGTGTTGAGAGTCACGCGAAATTTCTCCTGATAAAAAATCCTGAAAGGATGCTCGGCCAAGCTGGGAGCGGCTCCGGTGTGGACGTTGCTGATCAGGCAAATTTCCAGTGGAATGCGCTTGTCGAGAACGTATTGCGCTAGATCGCCCAATTTCACTGCCCTACCGTCGGCGATGGCGATGTCTTCAATCAGCCGCGTCCCATGCCCTATGCGATGTGCTCCGCAATATTGAATGGCCTGCCAAATCGATTCCTTACCATATCCCTCGCCAGCATGAATGGTGATATTGAAATTCATTCGTTGAATGTAGTGAAAAGCGTCCACATGCTTCTTCGGCGGGTAACCACCTTCTTCACCCGCCAGATCGAAGCCGACAACACCGCGGTCGCGAAAATCGACGGCGAGTTCCGCCATTTCTAGGGAGACGTTCATGTTGCGCATGGCACAGATGATCAATCCTGAAGGAACTCCGAAGGCCTTTCGACCGCGCTCTAGTCCTTTCAGAACAGCAGAGACCACCTGTTGATGAGTCAATCCCTTTTTGGTGTGAAAGACTGGCGCAAAACGAGTTTCAAAGTAGACCACGCCATCGTTGCTCAGGTCCTCGACCTGCTCGTAGGCCACGCGCTCGAGCGCCTCTTCCGACTGCATTACGGCAATGGTGTGCGCGAAACCTTCGAGATACTTCGCGAGACTCCCCTTGTTGGCCCCTTGATGGAACCATGCACCCAACGCTTGCGGATCGTTGGTCGGAAGCTTTAGATATTTCGCGGTCGTGGCCAGTTCGATGACAGTCTGCGGTCGCAGCACGCCGTCCAAATGTTCATGGAGAAGTACCTTGGGCAAAGTTCGCAACGAGTCTTTAAAATTCATCGAAGGATCCGCCTCTCGCGACATCCTGCGCGGAAGATAGACTGCCGTCAGCAATCCTAAACTTAGGATGCGTCGAGTGCCATAACATATTCGGATGATTTTCGAATAAGGACGATTTGTAGATGGGTGCGCTCTCGCGATTGCACGACGCTCGCCTCGGTCAATCTTGGACGGGCTCTCCAGCTTAAGCTTGACGGGCTGTGGTGCGACTGTTAGATTTCGGTTCCACCCGCACATCCGGAGGTCATGAGTCTGACTGAGCCAGCGAAAACGAAGGATTCAATTGACCTTCGCCGGCGCAATTTCTTGATCCGATGCTGCCAGGGAGCTTCTGCGGCGCTGCTTCCCGCGAAGCTGCGTGGCCTAGCCCTTCCGTCGATGTTCGATTCTGCAAATACAGCCACACTAAGGGGTGACGTAGATTTCCATCTGCACCCTCACTATCGCGCTCAGATACCGCTCGACGCCACGCTGGCAAAGACACAGGCAGGTCTGGACAGTTTTGTCACGGAAAAATATCAGGATCAGATCGCTGAGATTCTCGCCGAATGGAGTTCGAGCCTGCTGTATTCTCCCAAAGACATGCGGGCACTCGGAAAAATTCTAACACCTGACTTCTCAGCGACATCTCTGCGGCCTCTCGAATCGCGGCCTGTGCGTTCCGGGCCAGTACTTGAGATTCGTCAGAACATATTCCCCCCCTTGTTGTCGCTGGGAAGGGAAGCCTTTCTCGAGGAATTGCGTTCCACGATGAGTTCCTTTTCGACGATCGTTACCGCTGAGTTCCAAGTGGTGGGTATCGATGCGGTTTCTGCAACTTCGCCCGGTGCTGCCGACTTGAAGAGCAGCGATGCCGACGCTGCGGGAATCCGAGAATTTACCGGTCGATTGAAAACGCGGGTGCGCTACGAGTTAGTGGGTTCTAGGCATGATTTCTATCGGCAACAAAGGGTGGGGCACTGGGAACTCGAGTGGCAAGCAAAATCGGGCGCCTTTGGCTTGAAGAGCTGGCGGGGACTTGGCGAGACATGGAGCTATGCATCCGATCCGATCTATGTGGACATTGCCGCGCAGGCGTTGGGCAGCAATTCGTCTTACTCGGCGCAGTTGCTTCACGGGGCCGATTACTGGCGGACAGTTCTCGATGGGGCCTGCGGCATTGACATCTACGGGCACAACGGCGTCTCAGTCGGGGACATCGACAGTGACGGGTTCGACGACCTGTACGTGTGCCAACCCGCTGGCCTACCCAACCGGCTCTATCGAAATCGCGGAGACGGAACCTTCGAGGATGTTACGGAAGCGTCGGGAGTCGGAATCCTCGACAATACAGCATGCGCGCTGTTTGCCGACTTTGACAATGACGGCCGTCAGGACTTGGTCGTAGTGTGCACAAGTGGCCCACTGTTGTTTCTGAATCAAGGAGGCGGCAAGTTTCTCCGGAAGCCCGACGCATTTAAGTTTGCCAACTCTCCACAAGGCACTTTCACGAGTGCGGCCGTTGCCGACTATGACCGCGATGGCTGGCTGGACATCTATTTCTGCCTCTACATCTATTATCAGGGCACCGATCAGTACAAATATCCCCTTCCTTATTATGACGCGGAAAACGGGCCTCCCAATTTCATGATGCGCAACAATCGGGACGGAACCTTCGTGGATGTTACGGCGGAGTCCGGCCTTGATCGGAACAATACTCGCTACAGCTTTTGTTGTGGGTGGAGCGATTACGACCGCGACGGATGGCCCGATCTCTACGTGGTGAACGACTTCGGCCGTAAAAATCTTTACCGCAATAATGGAGACGGAACTTTCACGGACGTCGCTCCGCAGACGGGAGTTGAAGACATCGGCGCAGGCATGAGCGTTTGCTGGTTCGATTACGACAATGATGGAGCCGACGATCTTTACATCGCCGACATGTGGTCGGCAGCGGGCATGCGCGTCTCGATGCAGGACATTTTTCAAAAGAATGCGCCCGAAGAAGTGCGGGCCATGTGTCGCAAGCACGCTAGAGGTAACTCTTTGTTTCGCAATGCCGGGTTGCTTAATAACAAGAGCGCGGCTTTCGAGGATACGAGCGCCTCCGCCGGAGTTGAAATGGGGCGCTGGTCGTGGTCGAGTGACACGTGGGATTTTGATCACGACGGATTTCCAGATCTTTACATCGCCAACGGTATGATCTCTGGTCCTTCAAGGCCCACGCAGGTTGAAGATTTGAACAGCTTTTTCTGGCGTCAGGTAGTTGCTAATTCGCCCAGCAAAGCGAAGCCCGCACATGATTACGAAGAAGGATGGAACGCGTTGAATGAACTGATTCGCGCTGACGGTACTTGGAGCGGATTCGAGCGCAATGTCTTTTATGCGAACAATCGCGATGGAACGTTTTCCGATGTGTCCGCAGTCGTGGGCCTGGACTTTCTCGAAGATGGCAGGTCATTTGCCCTTGCCGATTTCGATCACGACGGTCGACTGGAAGTCTTTCTGAAAAACCGCAACGGTCCGCAATTGCGAGTTCTGAAGAACGTGATCAAAGAGCTCGCGCCTTCCATCGCGTTTCGACTTCGCGGATTGAAAAGTAGTCCTGACGCGATTGGTGCGGCGGTTACTGTAGAAACCGAAGTCGGTCGTCAGACGCGAATGCTACAGGCGGGATCGGGCTTTCTCTCTCAGCACACTAAGGAGGTGTTCTTTGGCTTGGGCGAGGCTAAGAGCCTAGTACGAGCGTCGATTCACTGGCCGAGCGGCCTGGTGCAGGAACTGCGCGGTCTGTCGCTGAACCACAGGGTTTGGGTTGAGGAGGGAAGTGAATCATACAAAGTGGAGGCGTTTGTCAGCAGGGTCGGGACTGAAGCCCTGCCCTCCTCAAAAGTAGGCGATGCGAACAGCGGCCAGAGAGACATTGAATCACTTCCCGCGACAGTTGAAACGTGGTTGCTAGCGCCTGTATCTGCGCCGGATTTTTCGCTCTCCGATTTGACTGGAGAAGTTCGGACGCTTGGCGCGCTACGCGGCAAAGCAGTGCTGCTCAATTTCTGGGCCACAGGATCGGCAAGTTGCAGGGAAGATTTGAAAAGCATCAACCAGCTATACCAGGGCCCGGCGGTGCCTTCGGGAAACTCGGGACTTTACGTGCTATCTGTAAACGTCGACGATTCTACCGAAGCCGGAAAGATTAAGTCACTCGCGCATGAGCTTCATCTTTCATTTCCCATCCTTCGTGGATCGGATGATGTGGCCGGCATTTATAACATTCTCTATCGTTACTTGTTTGACCGGCACCGCGATCTCAGTCTTCCGACCTCCTTCTTACTTAATGAAAAGGGAGATATCGTCAAAATCTATCAGGGACCGATCAACGCCGAGCGCGTCGAACAAGACTTCCAACAGATTCCACAGACTGCGGCGGAA
>Ga0210393_10004527_pt1 | contig 10979 bp, 10 predicted proteins | sample IncBWC27OmetaG_FD_160068 | JGI IMG/M metagenome (GOLD analysis project Ga0210393, IMG submission 160068) | Forest soil microbial communities from Barre Woods Harvard Forest LTER site, Petersham, Massachusetts, United States - Inc-BW-C-27-O ...
ATCAGCAGCTGGTCGATGAAAACCTGGTCGAAAAACGCCGTGGCCGCGGCATGTACGTGAGCGAGGGCGCTCGGCGGCTGCTCCTGGCGGGCGAGCGCGAGCGCTTCTTGAACGAAGACTGGCCGCAGATACTCGCCGTCATCAACCGGCTGGGATTTTCCTCCGAAGAATTATTTGCGCAAACACCCGCGCTTACCCACCCGGCACCGCCGCCCCGCGGCAGCGATGCCAAAGAAGAATGAGACCTACTATGGCTCCGCTCATTGAAGCTCGAGATCTGACGAAGAAGTACGGCGCTCACGTCGCGCTGGATCGCGCCAACCTCAAAGTCGAGGCGGGCCGCATCGTCGGACTCATCGGTCCCAACGGCGCCGGCAAAACCAGCGCTCTGCGCGCCATTTTGGGCCTCACCCATTACGAAGGTCACCTGACGGTTTTGGGCCGTGAACCGTTTCGCCAGCGCACTGAACTCATGAACGAATGTTGCTTCATCGCCGATGTGGCGGTGCTGCCCTCGTGGTTGCGCGTCGACCAGGCCATCGACTTCGTCGCCGGCGTGCATCCGCGCTTCCGCCGCGATCGCGCCAGCGCTTTCCTGGCCAAGACCCAGATCACCGGCAAACGCCGGATGCGGGAACTGTCGAAGGGAATGAAAACCCAGGTGCATCTGGCGCTGACGATGGCGATCGATGCCAAGCTGCTGGTGTTGGACGAACCGACCCTGGGGTTGGACATCCTCGCGCGGCGCGCCTTTTACGACGCGCTGGTCAACGACTATATGGACGAGACGCGAACCATCCTGATCACGACCCATCAAGTGGAAGAAGTCGAGAATCTGCTCACCGACATCATCTTTATCGACAAGGGCCGCATCGTTTTGGACAGCTCGCTCGAGGATGTCGCCACGCGCTTTACCGCGGTGGCGGTCATGGCCGATCGCCTCGATGCGGCGCGCGCCGAGAAGCCGTTTTACGAACGCCACATTCTTGGCAAAGTGGTGCTGTATTTCGAAAACGCCGACCCGGGCAAGCTCGAGGGATTTGGCGAAATCCACACCCCGAGCGTTTCCGATCTATTCGTCGCGAAGCTTTCGGGAGGTGCAGCGTGAACAATAGCAACTGGCTCATCCGCCGGGAATTCTGGGAAAACCGCGCGATCTGGATGATTCCCGCAGTATTCGGCGGGCTGCTGCTGCTCGCCGCGCTGTTCACCCAGGTGAGTATTCCGCGTCTGACCTCGCCCCAGGAGTCCGAGCAAGCGGCCGCCTTTTTTTGGGTGGTCGTTGGGGGGATGTTCTACCTGGTCATGGGCGTGTATTCGACCTGGTATCTGCTGGACTGCCTGTACACGGACCGTAAGGACCGCAGCATCTTGTTCTGGAAGTCCCTGCCGATATCCGACGTCACGACGGTACTGTGCAAACTGTTGGTCGGCATGGTCATCATTCCCCTGGTGTATTTCGCGGCGGCCAATGTCACCGCGCTGATCGCGGCCTTCATTCTGTCGATACGCGCGCGAGCCTCGATCGGCAGCTCGCTGTGGAACGGCGATGTTTGGGGTCAGGTTCAGGTGCTGTGGCTGTATGTCATCGTTACGTCGGTGGTGTGGTACCTGCCGATTGCCGGTTGGTTGATGCTGGTGTCCGCTTTGGCGAAGCGCGCGGTCATGTTGTGGGCAGTCTTGCCGCCGCTGCTGCTGTATTTCCTCGAGCGCGTATTTTTCGGAACGCACATGGTCGGACAAGTTATCAGCCGGCGATTAGCCGGGCTGCCATTGGTGTCGTTCAAGGGCTTGGGCTCGAACTACGGGTGGACGCATGACGGCGGCGTTGTGGATAATGCCGGCTCACCCGCACCCAGCGTGTGGCATCTGATCAACCCCAGTGGATTTTTTACCAGCGCTGAGACATGGATAGGAGTAGCCATAGGAATTGCCTTGATCGTCGCCGCCATCCAGCTGCGCATGCGCCGCTCCGAGATTTGACCTGATGCGGGGCGCCGCGCCCCGCGACCCCAGGCGCGCTCTGCGCTTTTTGTCCCTCGACGCCGCGGCATTCGTCGCCGCGGCGGCATTCATCGCCCTCAGCATTGCCTGCAATCCCGCGCGGGCCGATGAATTCTTTCTGGTTCGCGACGAAAATCCCCTCATCCGCGGTTTTTATCTACCGTTGCCGAGCGATGGCCGCTTGACCGACGGCGCAGACTTGTCGGCAACGCTGTCGATCAGTAATACGCTCAACGTGGAGAACCGCGGGCAGGAGAGCCTCTTGGTGGACGGCGAGAGCCATACCCTGCGGCTGACCTACGAGGACACCGTGTATCAGTCGTGGCGATTTCGAATTACCGTCCCGCTCATCAACGACAGCGGCGGCTTTCTGGACTCGACCATCGACCATTGGCATCACTGGTTTGGGTTCAACCCGGGAAACCGACCCTTTTATCCCCAGAATCAACTGGTCTATTCCTATTCCGGCAAGGGCAGTGCCGATCTGACCCAGCCGCACACCAGCATCGGAGACACCTCCGGCGAGCTCGGCTTCTATCCCCTCGATGATGCACACCGAACGGTTTCTCTTTGGGCAGGCTTGGAAGCGCCGACGGGTTCCGTCGCCGACCTCACCGGCGACGGGGCCTGGGATGGCGCGGTTTGGGCGCACGGCGCCTGGCGCTGGCCCAAGTGGCAGTTGGGCGCCGAGGTGGGTGTCGCACAGCCTTTCGGCGATGAAATATTTGTCGGCGCCGCGCATCGCACGTCCCTGTTTGCGCGCTTCGCAGCCACCCGCGCTGTCTCGTCGGATTGGTCGCTGCGCGCGCAGCTCGATGGCCAGACGGGCCGGGTCGAAGACAGTGATCTTCGATTCTTGGGGCCGAGTTTGCAGCTCACGGTCGGTGCGATACGCCGCTTGGGCGACCGCTGGCGCATCGAATTCGGCTTTGCGGAGGACGCCGCCGTGAATACCGCTCCCGACATTACTTTCTTTCTTGGGATTCGCCGCCAAAGCAGTGCAAAATAGCCCTGGGTTTTTTGCTATTTCGAAGGGGCGCGCCATGTACAAAACGAAGATCGATCTGTCGGAGAAAGTCCGCCGCAATGTTGCCGGCATTTTGAATGATCGGCTGGCTTACGCCATTGATCTGCAAAGCCAAATCAAGCAGGCGCACTGGAATGTCAAAGGTCCCAATTTCATCGCCCTGCATGAGCTGTTCGACAAGCTGTCTGATGTCGTGTTGGAACAGATCGACGAGATCGCCGAACGAGTCACCAGCTTGGGAGGCACCGCCGAAGGCACCGTCGCCGTCGCGGCCAAGCGCAGCAAACTGAAGAATTACCCCTTGAGCATCACCGCCGGCAAGGATCACCTGTTTTATCTCTCCACGCAGTTGTCGGTTTACGGCAAAGTGGTGCGCGCGGCGATTACCGAAACCGACGAGCTCGGCGATGCGGATACGGCAGATCTATTCACGCAAATTTCCCGCGAGGTCGACAAGTACCTCTGGTTCCTCGAAGCGCATCTGCAGGACAAGGCGTAATGCATGAGCGATTCCAGCGCCGCCGCCGATGACTTGGGCCTGAGTGCGGCGCTGGCAACGCTGCAGGGATTGTTGACGAGCGGCGAGACACTCGAGGCATGGGCGGCGCAGCGACGTTTGTATGCGCTAACTCATCGGCGCGCCCTCATCGCCGCCACCAGCGGGCGCTTCATTTCTCTCAGTCGGCGCCTGTTCGGCGGCTACGATTCAGCCGACATCCGCTGGCAGGATCTCAAAGAAACACGTATCAGCGCCGGGATTATTGCCGCCGACTTAACCCTGGTCGCGCAGAGCAGCGCCGACCTGAACATCGGTGCCGAAGTGAATCGCGTGTGGAGTTTCGAGGGCTTGAACAAGGATCAGGCGCAAGCCATGTATCGGATCTGCCAGCAGCACGATCAAGTCTGGCGGGAAAAGCGCCGCGTGCGCGAACTCGAGGAGTTGCGCGCGAAATCCGGCGGCGTGCAGATCAGCGGACAGCCCGCGTACAGCGGCGATGCCGCCGGATCAGAATCCGAACCCGCGCGCCGCTTGCGTCAGGCGCGCGAAATGCTGGAGGCCAAGCTGATCAGCGATTCGGAGTTCGAAACGATCAAGGCGAAAATCGTCTCAGGCCTGTGAATTTGAGCGGACGTTCAAACCCGCCGGTAGGGCTAGCAGCCGGTCAATATCACTGGCCCGACTACCCCAACAGATAGGCGAAGTAGCTATTGCGCAGCCGATTCAACGGGTCGGTGCGCTGGCGCAGCGCACGGAACAGTTTGGCGCGTTCGCCGAATGCCTTCGCCACGTGTTCCGGCTGCAGAGCCCGGGTCTGATTGAACGTCGGGACGCCGCCATGCGCGGACGCGAAATCGTTGAAATCGATCAGGAAGTCGTCCCAGCCTTGTTCGCCGCTCGACGAAGGTTCCAGGGTAAACATGGGGCCGGTATAGCTGGCGCTGAAGAGAGAGCCGCGGTCCTGATGCAGGCGGCTGGCGCCGCTCACCACGTTGCCGCGATAGCGATGCTGCTTGTAGTACGACTTGCAGAAGGCGAAATAGGCGCTGAGCAGTTGCGGATAATCGGCTTGCGGAAAGGCCCATAGGCTGTAGGTATGACGCGCCTTCCAAGGCTCCTTCGGCATGTCGCGCATCCATTCATGCGAGTACATCATGACGCCGCGGCTGCCGCCGCTCAAGGCGCGGTGCATGCCCGACAGGACAGCATTGCGCAGGCCCGGCGCCGCCAAAACGCTGCCGACGGTCGAGCCGAAAGCGGGCAGCACATTGCGCATCACGGACTGCTTGATCTGCCAAATCCCGGAGCGGTTGATGGCCGCTGAATCATCCAGCGTGCGGCGCTCGAGCGTAATGCGGTCATGGAAGGGTGAGACATGAAGGCGCAGCGCCCCCGGCGACTCCACCAACCCGGCATAGCGAGAGGTGAATTCCCGGAGCGTCATCACTTGATAGTCGATTTTCACCGGTGTCAGGGGCCGCACGCGAACCACGACCTCGTGCACGATGCCCAGCAACCCGAAACTCGAACGCAGCACCCGCATGAGGTCGCGTTCGCGGTCGGTGATGTTCATCTGCTTGCCCTGCGGCGTGATCATGTTCACTTCGGAAATGCAGGACGATAGTTGAGCCACGCCGTCGCCGTAGGAGGCCTGCGGCAGGGTCGTCACGGCCATGGCGCCGAGAGAGATCTGGCCCATCTCCGGGGTCAAAGGCAGTTCCTGGCCGCGCTCGGCAAGTGCCTTGACCAGGGTACTGACCCGTACGCCGGCCTGGGCCCGTACGCTGTGTTCGCCGAATTCCAAGATCCGATCGAGACCGCTGGTGTCGACCGTGGTCCCGCCGTCGCCGCCCACGCAGCGCGTCTGCGAATAATCCGCGCCGACCATGCGCACAGGCGTGGGATAGCTCTTGGTCTTTTCGAGCAAACTGGGCAGGTCTTCGAAACGCTTTAGACGCAGCACCAGCCGCGGCCGTCGATAAATGCCTGATGAGTCCGCGCCGCGCGGATCAATGACTTTATTTACCATGTGCTTCCCCCCGGAAGACGCGAACAAGCCTAAAAAATGCTTGCTGTCGGGGGCACAAAACCGGGCGGTTCTGGATGCGCGTGTGCGCTTTGAGATTCACTGGCGACCCCGCTATCGTCAGGCTTCCGAAGAAGCCCCTAAGACCGGTGGTTTTGCGTCCCCACCTTTCGGCGGGTTTGCCCTTAAACAGCTGGCAATACTATGCGATGGGCCGCCCGGCTTGTAAAGGGGTATTTCCGGGGCCGGACTTTGCGGCGATTTAACCCATCAAAAGCAGCGTTTCCGCGTGTTCCACCGCCTCCGGGGTGCCGTAAACGACCACCACATCGCCCTCCTTGAACACGGTGTCCGGGCCAGGATCCCGTCCTACGATGCCGTCGCGCCGCACCGCGTTGACCGTGACCTCGGCGCCGCGCTCTCTGAGATCGGTGATGCTGCGGCCGACTGCCCAGGCGTGTGGCGGCAGAATCACGCTGTGCAACTCCTCGCGAAAGGCATGAGTCTGGTCCAGATGCTCAGCATAAGCGTCGCGAAAGTATTGCCGCAGCATGCTATAGCGATGACTGCGAATGTCATTCACAGTGCGAATCACGGCACCCACCGGCAGCTTCACCAAGAGCAGCAAGTGGGACAGCAGCATCAGGCTGGCCTCGAACGTTTCCGGCACCACCTCGGTCGCGCCGGCGGCCTGCAACTCCGTGAGCTTGGTATCGTCCTGCGTGCGCACCAGGATCGGAACATCGGCGCGCAGCTCCCGTACGGCTCTCAAGATGCGTAATGCGACGTCCGGATTCGCAAACGTGATGACCACAACGCTGGCCTGCGCCAGGCCCACGTTCTCCAATACCTTGACTTGACCGGCATCGCCGTAAACCACCGGGTCACCCGCTTGGCGGCCGGTGCGGATGCGGTAGGGATCCACGTCGAGCGCAATGTACTCGAAGCCCGACTGCTCCAGCACCCGGGCGATGTTCTGTCCGACGCGGCCAAATCCGCAAATCACCACGTGCTCCCGATCGGCGGCCGCCAAGGTCACGCGTTCCTGGCGCATGGCCTCGGTTTGCGGATTGCCTGTCTCGCGCAAGATGACACGGGTGATGCGCCGGTTTTGCCGGATGATCAGCGGCGATATCACCATGCTCAACACGGTCGCGGCCAGCAGCGGCTGCACGATGGCCGGATCGAGCAGTGAATTGCGCAGCAATAGAATCAGCAAGGCGAAACCAAACTCGCCGCCCTGTGAGACGATTACCCCGGTGCGCAGGGACTTGAACCAGCTCTTGGTGGCAGGCTTGGCCACCACGGCAACCACCGCCGCTTTCAGCAGCAGCATGCCGGCCAGAATCGCCGTCACCAAGGGCAGATCACGCAACAGCAATCCGACGTCGAGCAGCATTCCGACGGTGATGAAAAACAGGCCCAAAAGCACTTCGCGGTAGGAGCGAATCGTGGCCTCGACCTGATGCCGGAATTCAGTTTCCGCGAGCATCATTCCCGCAAGAAAAGCGCCTAATGCCAGCGACAGGCCCACCGCGTGCGTGGCCCAGGCCGAGGCCAGCACGGCGAGCAGCACGGCCAGCGAGAATAATTCGGCGGAGCGCACCGAGGCGATCATCAGAAATAGCGGGCGCAGCAGCCATCTGCCGGCTGCCAGCACCAGCAGCAGGGCGAGTGTCGCCACACCGATCGCGCCCAGAATGTGCGCGGCATCGACGCTGCCCACACCGCCGCTCAATGCCGACAGCAACGCCAGCAGGAGCGGGAAGCTCAAGTCTTGGAACAGGCAGATCGCCACGGCGAGCCGGCCGTGGGTGCGGTTGTTATCGGACTGATCAGTCAGATGCGCGATGATGATGGCGGTAGAGGACATGGCGACCGCGCCGCCGATCAGGACCGCGACGGCCGGCGCCACATCGAAGAACAGCATCGCGCCCGCGGCAACTACGCCTGTGGTGATCAGCACCTGCGCGCCGCCGACACCCAGCACTTCCCAGCGCATGGCGACCAGGCGCGGCAGCGAGAACTCCAACCCCAATGTGAATACCAGGAACACCACGCCGAAGTCCGCCAGCAGTCGCGTGGTCTCATTGTCCGCCGCGAGCGCGAGAGCGTGCGGACCCAACAGCATGCCGACGGCGAGATAACCCAAGATCGCGGGCAGCGCCAGTTTGCGCACCGCTGCGATCACGCACACCGATGCAGCGAGCAGAATCAGGATCTGTAACAGCGGATCGTTATGCCCCATTGCCTGCTAGCATATCGCTATGAGTGCAACTATGACGGACCCGTTGGCGCTCGAGCCGGACGGCGACGGCTGGCGGCTCAAGCTATTCGGAGACTGGTCGTTGGCGGGGTTGCCGCGCATCGAAGCGCGGCTGAATAGTTTGCCGGCGACGCTGCACGGCAATGTGGTTTGCGATTGGAGCGATGCACAGACACCCGAGCTCAGTTCCGCGTGGGCGCTGCTGCGGCGATTGGCCGAAGCGGTGCCGCCCCTCAATGTGAGGCATGCGGGTAATCCGCCGCATTTTTTGGATCTGCTGGAAAAACTCCATGTTGAACGGCATGCCGCGTACAGCCAGCAGGCAGAGCCGACCCTGGAAAAGCTGGTCGGCAAGCTGGGGCGCTGGTCGGTTTTGCAAGGCGTGCATGCACGCGGCGTGATCGTCTTTCTCGGGCGCATTGCCACGGTGGTCGGCGCGGCATTCCGCCGTCCGCGAGCCTGGCGAATCTCGTCGCTGGTGCGGCATATTTACGAGACCGGCATTACCGCCATTCCGATCGTCGCGCTGATCGCCTTTCTCATCAGCGTGATCGTGGCGTACTTGGGCGCGCAGCAGCTGGCGCGTTTCGGCGCCGATATTTTCGTGGTCGACCTGGTGACCATCGCAACTTTGCGCGAGATGGGTGTGTTGCTGACTTCCGTCATCGTGGCGGGCCGCTCGGGCAGCGCCTTTGCGGCCGAGATCGGGGTCATGCAGCTCAACGAGGAAACCGATGCGCTGCGCGCCATGGGTATGAATCCAATTGAGCTGCTGGTCGTGCCCCGGGTGCTGGCGCTCGTCATCGTGCTGCCGCTGCTGACGGTGATCGCCGATGCCATGGGTCTCGCCGGCGGCGGTCTGCTCTCGCTGATCAATCTGCATATTCCCCTGCCGCAATTCACGGCGCGGCTGCGCGAATCGCTTTCGCCCACGACCTTCTGGTCGGGACTGGTCAAGGCGCCGGTTTTTGCCATTCTGATTGCCATGGTGGGCACCTACCGCGGCATGCAAGTGCGCGACTCGGCGCGCGAGCTGGGCCGCCTAACCACCGTCGCGGTGGTCCAATCCATCTTCATGGTCATTCTCGCAGACGCGCTGTTCGCCGTGCTGTTCGTGCAGATCGGGTTCTGATGCTGGACCCCAATTTCAATCCGGCGATTCGGGTGCGGGGACTGCACAATCGCTTTGGCGCGCAGGTTGTTCACGACGGACTCGACATGGAAGTCGAGCAGCATGAGATATTCGGTGTGGTCGGCGGTTCGGGTGCCGGCAAGTCGGTCCTGCTGCGCTCCATCCTGGGGTTGCGCCATCCCGACAGCGGCAGCGTCGAAATCTACGGCCGCGATGTTGAAACCCTCGCTGCCACCGACCGCAGCAGTCTGGTGCAAAGTTATGGGGTGACTTTCCAGAATGGCGCGCTGATCAGCTCCTTGACCGTCGCGCAAAACGTTCAATTGCCGCTGCGGGAACACTATTCCTTGTCGGAAAAGACTATGAACGAGCTGGCGGACATGAACCTGCTCATGGTGGGTCTGGTGCCCGACGACGGCGCGAAGTTTCCGTCGCAGTTGTCCGGCGGCATGATCAAGCGCGCGGCCCTCGCGCGGGCGCTGGCGCTGGAGCCCAAGCTCTTGTTCCTCGACGAACCGACGTCCGGCTTGGATCCGATTTCCGCCACGGCCTTCGATGAGCTACTGTTATACCTCCACGCGCAGCTGCGGCTCACAGTTGTCATGATTACACACGACCTCGACACCTTGTTTCAGACCTGCAGCCGGGTTGGCGTGATCATCGATGGCCGGATGATCACCGACACCCTGCCGGGTATGCTCACGAACCCGAATCCATGGATTCAGGAATATTTCCACGGGCCGCGGGCGCGAGCCGCCGCGATGGAAGCTGGGAAGGATGGCAATGGATAGAGACGCCAACTATGTTGCGGTCGGCGCTTTCGTGCTGTTGGTGATCGCCATGGCCGTGTCTTTCGTGTTCTGGTACACCGGTGAACGCGACAAGCGCACTTACCAGCGTTACGAGATCTATTTCCCCGGATCGGTCAGCGGCCTGACCGCCGGCAGTCCGGTGCGGTATCTCGGCGTGGACGTGGGTAAGGTCGTGCGCATCATGCTCGATCCGCAGCAGCGCAAGACGGTGCAGGTGCTGGCCGATATCGATTCCACGGCGCCGATTGACGACCGCACGCGAGCCTCGTTGAGCCTGCAAGGGATTACAGGTCTGCTGTTCGTCGATCTCGAGCAGGATCCGAAGGCCGAGACCACCGGCTCCCTGGCGCAGGGCCAACAGTACCCGATGATCCGCTCGCGGCGATCCGATTTCGACGTGTTGTTGAGCAATCTGCCCGCCTTGACCACTCACTTGGTGGAATTGGCGGATCATTTCAATGAGATTTTCAGCGACGACAGTGTGCGGGCGCTCAAGGCCACGCTCGAGAATGCCCGGCTTGCCAGCGAACGATTGCCCGACACGGTGCGCCAGGCGCAGCAGCTCCTGATCGAGGTTCGTCGCACCACCCAGGAAGTGCAGGGCACGGTCGCGGAGTTGCACGGCCTCATCACCGAAGAATCGCCGGACCTCAAGGCGGCATTCGCCAATATCCGCCAGATTTCGGACAATCTCGCGAAAACCACGACGCGATTGAACAGCTTTGTGGCCGAGAACGAGCCGGGGTACTCGCGCTTCTCCAAACAAAGTCTTCCGGAATTCGAGCAACTGCTGCGCGAGAGCCGCCAGGCAGTGCGGGATTTCCGCGACCTATCGCGCAGCCTGAAGCAGAATCCCTCGCAGTTGATTTACGAGTCCAACTACCGCGGAATCGAGGTGCCCAAGTGAAGCGGACGGTGCTATTGGCTCTGCTCGGGGTTACGCTCGCGGCCTGCGCCGGATCGTTGTTCAAAAACAAGGCTGCGCCGCCCACGATGTACATGCTCAGGGCGACCCCGACTATGCCGGCTGCCGATCCGCCGGGCGAAGATCATCCGGCCAATCTGGCGGTCTTACGGCCGCGGGTGCGCGCGGGTCTCGACACCGACCGGATCGCGGCGCTCTATCCGGATCGGCACATGGACTACTACGCCGATGTTCGCTGGAGCGGACCGCTCGATGAGGTATTACAGGACTTGACGGTGCAGCAATTTC
>Ga0210393_10004528_pt1 | contig 10979 bp, 5 predicted proteins | sample IncBWC27OmetaG_FD_160068 | JGI IMG/M metagenome (GOLD analysis project Ga0210393, IMG submission 160068) | Forest soil microbial communities from Barre Woods Harvard Forest LTER site, Petersham, Massachusetts, United States - Inc-BW-C-27-O ...
GGCTCCCTGATTCTTGAAGATCAGACCGTGTACCAGCCGCGGGTCGCGTTTGAGATCGACCATGCGATCCCGATAAACCCAGAGCACTTCGCGAATGTTGTCGACCGACAAGCGGGACATATTCGTTTCGTGGTTCGGGCATTCGATGATCACTTCATGCGCGCCGACTCCGTTCATGAGGTCGTAAATTCCGTCTCCCCGCTTGTCGAGATTTCCCTCGACTTGCAGAGCGGGGAATTTGTTCGGCACGACGCGCGTCCGCCAGCCGCGGTTGTTGCGCTCGGTCCCCGGATGTCGATAGGCCAGGATCTCGGGCGGCGTGGTGTCTTCGTGCCCTTCGCAGAAGGGACAAAAGCCGCCCCGGCTCGCACGAAACTCAGACGAAAAGTCTTCCGGACGTTTGGCGCGATCCGGCGCCAAAATCACCCAGCGTCCGACGATGGGGTCTTTTCTAAGCTCGGGCATCGTGCATCACTCACAATCTAGTGCACTGACTATTCTCAACTGGCTCCGTCCAGACACTGTCGATCGGCGTCGCCTCAGGCCTGCCACATGATGCGTTCGAAGTCGGGCGACGGCACCACCATTTCAAGAACACCTTCTTGCGGCGCGCGATCCACGCTTTGTTTCTTCGAGACCGCTTCTACGTACAGTTGAATCGTCGATTCCGGAGCCAGGCCGAGGTCGGCGAAGGGGATGGCCAGTTCAAGGATTTGATCGATCGCCAACTCGACCGTCGCCTTGGCCACCACCTTGTCATCCCGATAGAGCTTCGCCTTGGCGTCGTGCTGCTTGAATCCGGTGATGCGAATCTCCATCCCCGAGGCATCCACAAAGCGGATCCTCAGTTCATCGAGCGGATCGAGATCCTCGCGGGCATAGCGAGCCGTGTCGATCCGTAACGTGAGCCGCTGGGCATCGAAACCGAAATAGACGTCTCTCAACAGACCCAGCGTGACCTTCGTCATCGTGCCGCGTTCGCTGCCGCAAACGTAGTGCCCCGCACAAATCCACTCGAAATAGGTCCGGCGTCCATCGACTTTCACCGGGCAAAAACCGGTCGGCTTGGTGTGGAGCGCCCGAGGCTGCAGCCGCTTGATCGGATGGCTCAGGATGGTCGGTGGCGGCGTGTCGAGCCGCGCGTAGACATTTTGCAAGTGCTTGCGGAAGAGCTGATCGAAGAGCGCATCCTGCGATGAAGAGTGATCGTCGCCAAACCACCAGTACCAGTCGCTCCCCTCGGCGATGAACATCTCCTCCCAGGCCTTCGCTAGCGCCTCCTTGGGCGCTTTGCCTTCCGCCTCGGTCTGCTTCAGGAACTCGCGGGTCTGATGCAGGAGGTCCCACGCCGTGTTGTCCTCGTGGTGGCCGATCCAGATGGCGAAATTGTGGGAGATCCAACTTCCGGCAAACAGGCTACCGATCCGGTCGGTCGGCGGCTGGTCTTTGAGGTAGTCGCGGACACGCTGCGGCCGAATCTGCGGATTCTGGATGCAGTTTCGATAGAGCGCACGCAGGAAGCGAACGCCACCGTCGGGGTAATACTCCCAACAGTTTTCGCCGTCCAAGATCACGGGAACGAGGGCACCGCGGCCGGCGTTGTTCGCTTCGACGGCGCGGCCGATGGAAAGGAACTTGCTGACCATGTCCCAGGCCGCGTGCTCGGGATCGCTTCGCTGATAGTGGAAACCAATCAGATCCGAAAGTGCGTGGTCGCGGAAGATCACTTGCAGCGACTTGTCGCCGCTTTCGACGCGCCAGGGACGATAGAGCATCTCGGGGTGGCGCATGTGCCCCTGCCCGTCGCGCGAAATCCAGCCGTTCGTCGATTCCGAGAGAATTTCCTCGTCGGTCGCGATCCACTCGATGCCTGTTTCGGCGATCGGCGCGACGATGTCCTGCGACACGGACCCCTCAGAGGGCCACATGCCGACCGGCGCTTGTCCGAAGAGCTGCTTGTGCAACGCGACGGCCCGACGCAGGTGGATTTGGGCGTCTTCGCGATAACTCTCCAAGTGCTTGGGCAGCGCGCAGCCAGGCATGGCCTGACGAGCGGACCGTTTGTCCCAAAGCAGCGGCAGGATCGGGTGGTAAAAAGGCGTGGTGGTCAGTTCCACCTGCCCACTCGCGGCCAATTCCTTATGCAGCGGAATTACCGCGTTGAGGATGGCCTTCTGTTTATCGAGCAGCCACGCCTTCTCCCCTTCGGTGTAGCCGCGGCCCTTGGCTCGAAATTCCCGCAGCTCGGGATCGAGGTCGAAGACCAACTCGTGGATCCACGTGAGGTTGCTCCACACCTGGAGGTCACGCAGATCGCGGGGTGAAAAACGGGAGATGGCGTTCTCGACCGGATCGCTGCCAAACCCGCGCCGCAAGTACAGCTCGTGATACCGCTCGTAAGGGCGGATCATGCTCTCGACATTCGCGAGAAAGAAATTGTCCAGCAGATAGCGGACGTCGCCTTCGGTCATGCCGTCGGTGGGCAAGCGCGAAACGTCCAAGTGCCGATCGCTACGGCCGTCCCCGTACGCCTGAAGCTGGATCAACAAACTGGGCACGAGGTTGATCGTGCAACGGAACTCGGGCAACTCCTTCAAGTGGAGCGCCATCCCGTAGTAGTCCTTCGTGGCGTGCAGCCGGACCCACGGCATCAGCGTTTCGTTGCTGACGTCGTCAGGATAGTACGGTTGGTGCTGATGCCAGAAGAAGGCGACGGTGACTGGTTGCATTCGAGCCCGATCAGGGGTGATTTCGCGTTTAAGTAGCCGCCACTAAGTGACTGTCAAACGGTGATTGCGACGTCGGAAAGGGACGCCGCGACGGCCGCTCGCCGCTTGGCGACCGCCCGTTCGTAAACGCGCACGTACTGCAACGCACTCGTGCGCCAACTCAAGTCCTGGTTCATGCCGGCGCGAACCAAACGCATCCATCCGACCTTATCTTCGAACAGAGTCAGCGCTCGCTCGATTGTCTGCATCAGGGCCTCGGCCGAGTAATCGGTAAAGCAAAATCCGGTCGCCGTCCCGTGAGCAAGATTCTGGGGGCTGGCGTCGACGACCGAATCGGCCAGCCCGCCGACCGTCCGCACGACGGGCACCGTTCCATAAATCAGGCTGTACATTTGATTGAGGCCGCATGGCTCGAAGCGGCTGGGCATCAAGAACAGGTCGGCTCCCGCCTCGATCCGATGGGCCAGGGCGTCATCGAAACCGATGCGCACGGCGACCTGCTTCGGCAGTTTCTGTGCCGTCTCCTTGAACAAGCCTTCGTACTTGGCCTCTCCGCTTCCGAGCACGCACAATTGCACGTCATGCGCGAATAGTCGCTCGGCGGCTTGGGTGACCAGGTCGAGCCCCTTTTGATCGGTCAGTCGCGTGACCATCGCAAAGAGGGGGACCTCGTCACGCTGGGGAAGTCCAAATTCCTTTTGCAAAGCCCGCTTGCAGGCAAGTTTGCCCTCTTCCAAATCGGCGATCGAATAATTCGCGGGCAAAGCGGTGTCAATTCGCGGGTCCCAGACCTTGGTTTCGACGCCATTCAAGATGCCGACCAGGTCATCCCGGCGCGAGCGTAACGCGCTGTCCAGGCCATAGCCGAACTCGGGAGTTTGAATCTCGCGCGCGTACGTGGGGCTGACCGTGGTCACCAAATCCGAAAAGACGATGCCCGTTTTCAGAAAGCTCAGCTGGTTGTAAAACTCCATTTGATGCCAATTGAAGTATTTCCAATCCAACCCGGTCAGCAGCATGTCCCAATGCCAGAACACGCCCTGGAAAGCCATGTTGTGGATCGTAAAGACGGAGCCACAGTTTTCCAAAGTGTTTGGGCTGCGTCCCTCGATCGCCAACAGTGCTGGGATCAGGCCGGTCTGCCAATCGTTCGCGTGAATCACGTCTGGTCGCAGCCGCAGCTGCTGGGCCAGCGTCGTCACCGCGCGGCTGAAAAAGACGAACCGCTCGCAGTTGTCGCGAAAATCGGAGCCGCCGGCCTGATAGAGTCCGGGTCGGTCGTAATACGCCGGCTGATCGATCAGGAGCACGGTAACGGCCGAGCCGGGCAAGTGGGCTCTCAGTATTCCGCCGGACACGTGCCGCGCGCCGATCGGCACGTCGATGTGGACGCCGGTCGGCTCGATGGCGATTCCGTTGGATGAGCTATGGCGGCTCATCGCTTGCGGATAGTGGGGAACCACCAGCCAAACGCTGTGCCCCAGATCGGTCAAAGCGGTGGCCAGAGCCGTCGCGACGTCCGCCAGCCCACCCGTCTTGGCGAACGGGACGGCCTCTGAACTGGCGATGACAATTCGCATTGGACTCTGTCTTCCCGGGAGACAGGCTCAAACGTGTGCGAATTGATCGGACGGGGAAATCGGCCCTCGGCCTGCCGCCGAGCCGCCACGCTCAATCTGAGCTTTGCCCCCCGACCCGCACTGTTTCAGGTGACCGGTCTTCGAACCACTCCAATCCTGCCAGGCGACAAAGTTTGCCGCGGCTGCGTAATCCACTTTATCGGCAAGCGCGCAAAGGTTTCTTGACCCCGTTCCTGTCGAGTTGTGCCGCCGACTGCGTACGTATCGTAGGGAGAGGCAAATTGTTATGTCAAAGGCACCCCGGCACCGACTCCCCAAGTCCGGTCGGCCGGCTCTATAATCGAAGACGCACGCGAGCAGTTCCCTTCCCCTCACTCCGATCCCAGCCGTGAACCATCCCGAAGCCGAACGCGACAGAAGCCAGTGGGATCTCGCCGCCGAGACGGTGACGGTTCGCATTCGCTGGTTTGGACTCTGCGTCGGCTATGTGCTGGTGAACTTTATCGATCGGGATTCGGGCAACCGGACGGTGCTCAACGCCATCCTGACGCTCGGTGCTCTGTACGCGATCATCGACACCGTCTGGAGCCTGCGCGGCAAAGTTTTTCTGGCGCAATTCCCGCTGGTGATCTCTTTGATGGAGGCCGTGTTCATCGGCCTCTTGTGCTACTTCGACCGCCATGGCGTCGAGAGCCCATTCCGCTTCTATTACTTTCTCTCGCTCCTGGTGTGCGCGATCCGCAATTCCTCCGCGATCACGTACGCGACCTTTGCCTTGCATGCGGCGAGCTTCAGCTTTCTGGCGCTGAGCCCGGAGTTCAGTCGCCGGCAGGACGTGACGACCCTGTTGTTGACATTGATCCTGCTGGGTTGGGGCACCTGGGGCAGCATGGCGCTGAGCAACTTGCTCAAGTCGACCAGCCGCCGGCTCACTGAGTTAAACACCGAGCTGCAGGACAACCAGCGGTTGCTGGAAGAGCGGATTCGTGAACGAACCGTGGAACTGCAGGAGTCGCAGGCGCGGCTCGTGCAACAAGAGAAACAGGCGGCCTTCGGGCTGCTCGCCGCGGGTATCGCGCACGAAGTCGGCAATCCCTTGGCGGCCATCAGTTCGCTGGTGCAGATGCTGAAGCGGCGGCAGAACGATTCCTACACCGGAGAGCGGCTGTCGATGGTCGACGATCAGCTCCGCCGCATCCAACGCACGCTACGGGAACTGGTCGACTTCAGCCGGCCGGCGACGAAAGATCGGCGACTGTGCGACATTCATGAAGTGCTAGACGCGGCGCTCAACATTGCCAAGTACTATAAGCGGAAGAAGGGGAAGCGAATCGTCACCCGCTATGCCGATGGTCTTCCCAAGCTGCGCGTTGTGCGAGACCAGCTGGTGCAAGTCTTTTTGAATCTGGTGCTCAATTCCCTCGACGCCACTGAAGAGGGCGGATCGATCGAATTGACCACCGAACTCAAGGACGGCTGGATTCGCGTCGCCGTCCGTGATGACGGCGTCGGCATTCCCGAGGAGGATCAGGCGGCCATTTTTCAGCCCTATTTCACGACCAAAGAAACCGGCACGGGCCTGGGGCTCTTCGTCTGCCGCAACATTCTCGAGGAATCGGGCGAGGGGCGCATCGAACTCACTCAAACTTCACCCGAGGGAACCACATTCACCGTCTTCGTGACCTGCGATAATGTGCGTAAGTGGCCCGATGTTCCGCCAGCTTTGGCGGCCTCGACCGAAGAGGTTTCTGCAACCTGACGCCATCTAGGCCTGACACTTTTTGAGCGATCGGCAATCGTGACGACTTCCCTGCCCGTCTCCGACCATCTGCGGCACCCGCAACGGCCTGTGAAAACGAGCCGCTCGATTCTGATTGTCGAGGACGAAGAAATCATCCGCACGACGCTGCGGGAATTTCTGACGGGGGAGGGCTACTCGGTCGCCGACGCAGCCACGGTGGCCGATGCGCTCAAGCTGGCCCGCCAGCGCGACTTCGACGTCGCGATCTGCGATGTGCAACTCCCCGACGGCGACGGGCTGGCGCTCTTGCGTCGGCTGCAGCAAGTGAATCTCGAAACGTCGGTGCTCGTCATCACGGCCTATGCCACGGTCGAGAACGCCGTCGAGGCTTTCAAGGCCGGCGCTTTCGATTACCTCGTGAAGCCGGTGATCTTCGAGGACCTCGCCAACAAGCTCGATCGGCTTTACCGCTATCGGCAGCTACACATCGAGAACCAGGTGCTGCGGCGCGAGCTGGCTCGTCGCGGCGATTTCGATCAGATCGTCGGCTCGAGCAAAGTCCTGGCCGACCTCCAAGAGACGATTCGCAAAGTCGCGGTCACCAATTCCAACGTGCTGCTCGTCGGCGAAACGGGAACCGGCAAAGAACTCTTCGCCCGCGCCATCCACGCCGCGGGACCAAAAAGCGACGAAAAATTCCTGGCCGTCAACTGCGGCACACGACCCGTCGAACTGTTAGAGACGCAGCTCTTCGGCTCGAGCACCGGCCCGGGCACCGACCGCCAGGGCATCTTTCGTCACGCCGGCGAAGGGACCGTTTTTCTCGACGAAGTCTCGCAGTTGCCGCTCGGCACGCAATCGGAATTGCTCCGCGCGATCGAATACGGCGAGATCATGCCGGTCGGCGGCTCCGAAACCGTCCGCGTGCAAGCCCGCATCATCGCCTCGACCACCCGCGACCTGATGCGCGAAGTCGCCGAAGCCCGCTTTCAGGAGGATCTCTTCTACCGTCTCGACGGCGTGAAGATTCATATCCCCGCCCTGCGCGAGCGGCTCGACGACGTTCCCGAGCTGGTCGATTTCTTCATCGGAAAACACTCGCGGGCCATGGGCAAACGGGTGACAGGCGCGACGAGCGAAACGATCCGCCTGCTGATGGCGGCCCAGTGGAAGGGGAACGTGCGCCAGCTCGACAACGCCGTCGAGCGGGCCGTCATGATGTGCGACGACACGCTGATCGAGCCGAAGGATTTGCCGCCTGATTTGCTCGGCATCGGCCAACCCCTGCCCGACACCGACGACCTGCGGACTGCACTGCGCCACTACGAGCGGCTGCACATTTCACGCGTGCTGCGGCAATGGCCCGACAAGCGAGAAGCCGCCAAACGGCTCAAACTGGGCCTGTCGAGTCTCTATCGCAAGATCGAAGAGCTGGGCATCGATCTGTGATTCGGTCGGCGAGAGCCACTTCGATTTAGCGCACGTTCGTCGCTACGTCGTCGGTACGTGCGTTGTTCCCCGCTGCCAGCGCCTCCTTGAGGCTTTCCAGTAGCGTCCCCTGCGAATACAGGCCACTCAGCACAATCGGATCGTTTTGGCGATCGGCAGGGAAGATCACCGTCAGCGGCACGCCGTCCTGCTGGAACTTGTGCAGCCACCGCTTCAGTTCCGGGGGTTGGTCAGTGAAGTCGGCCAACAGCGGCACAATGTCATGCTGTTCGACGAATGACTGCGTTCCCGCGGTATTGAGCGCGACCCGCTCGTTGACGTGGCAATTGATGCACCACTCAGCCGTGAAGTCGATCAAGACGGTCTTCTTCTCTTTGAAGAGCGCCGCGAGGCGAGATTCTGAAAATGGCTCCCAGTGGAGCTTGTACTTGCTTTCAACCGACAGGCTGAAACCGATCCAGCAGATGATCGCAGTGAGAAACAGCGCCGCAGCTCGCACCGTTGTTTTGTGTCGAATGTGCGAATTGATGTCGTACAGATTTCCGATCATCCACAGGCCCAACGCGACGCCCAAGAGCATCACCAGCACGGGAATCGTGAAGCGTTTGTCCGTGTAGTAAATGATGAAGATGACCGACGCCAACAGGACGAAGCCCGCGAACTCTTTCAGCCGAATCATCCAGGTGCCCGGCTTCGGCAGCCAACGCACCAACTGCGGAAACAGTCCGAGCAGGAGGTAGGGGGACGCCATTCCCAATCCCATCACGCCCCACACCAGGTAAACGATGTACGTCGGTTGTCGCACCGACCAGCCGACGGCCGCCGCCATGATCGGCCCCGTGCAAGGAGTCGCCAAGAGCGTGGCGAAGATACCGGTGAGCACGGCGCCGAGCAGCCCTTCCTGGCGATTACCGCCTGCCGCCGAGCCAACCATTCCCGGCACGGGAATCTCGAATACTCCCAGCAGGCTCAATCCCATGGCGAAGACGAGACAGGCCATGATCAAATTGAACCGCGTGTCGGCAAAGAGTCCGCCCCACGAGAGATCGGCCGACGACAGACCCAACCGGGTTCCAACGGCCAACGTCGCCAGCACGAGAAACACGGCCAGCACGCCGCCGGAATAAGCGACGTTCAACAGAAAGATCCGCGAGCGGCTTTCGCCCGCCTGCTGCACAAAGCTCAAGACTTTGATCGCCAACACGGGCAGCACGCAGGGCATGACATTCAGCAGCATTCCTCCAAAGAACGCCCCGAACAGATAAAAGGCGAGCGAGCCCGAGTCTGCCACATAGGAGTTGTTGGCCATCGGCTCAGAATCGTCGGCTAACGGCACAGGAGGCTTTCCGGCACCTTTAAGATCGCCGAGTTGAAATTTGACCGTTTGCGGGGGCAAACACGTCGCCTGGTTACAGACCCCATAGTGGATGCTCCCCGAAACGCCGAAGCCGTTCCCATCCTTCCCGGGTTGAAATTTGAACTTCCGCGTCCACGTGATCTCGCCGTGATAAGTCTCCTTCGGCTCGAGTCCGGACGCTTCCTGGGCACTGTGTTCCGGCTCACGGCTCGGTTTGAAGAGCTCGCCGATTGGAGTGAGATTCTTGGTCGACTTCAACTCGATCTTCGTGGTGGTCGAGCCGCTCCCTTCTTTCTGCGTCGTCGAGTACGTGTGCCAATCGGGATCGAGTGACATCGTGACATCGAGCGTGACGATGTCGCCCGGCTTGGGATCCGCCGGGCTTAGCAGAAAGTTGAGCTTCGCATGCCCCGTTTGACCGCCGAATGCCTTCGGGATGACCACCTGGCTCAGAGTCGACTCGGGAACGGCGGCGGTCTCGATACCTCCCGTCGCACTCTTCACCAGCCGAACGTCGAACTTCTGAGAAAAGATTCGGCAGCCTTTCGAGCTGCAATAACGCAGGTCGAGCAAACCGTTGACGTGAACATCCTCGGGCCGGTCGGCCGTCATCTTGTATTGCCGCAGCCAGGTCACGCCGTGTTCAAATTTTTCGACCGGCTTCTCGGTGCTCTCGTCTTTTTCGATTTTGGGCACGTGATCGGCTTCGAACTCGCCCAGCGGCGTTAAACCGGCGGCATCGGCAATCTCGATCCGCGTCGCGCCGAGTCCCGTCGGATTAGTGGAGTAGGTGTAAGAGTCCCCGGGCACGGTCACCGTCACCGCAAGAGTCACGATTTCGCCTGTTTTGGCGGCCGTCGGGACAAGAGCCACGCGAACGAGAGGCTGCTGCTTCTCGGCCGGGTCCGAGTCGGGCGCAATCCCCGTCAGCGAGGTTCCGTTGGGCGGGCCCAAGATACTGTCGAGGCGAATTTTGGTCGGCGGCGGGCCGGCCGACTGGGCGACTCGACAGACGAGGGCGACGGCGACGATCAAAACCGCGGGGGCCAATGAGACAGATCTACGCATAATGGACGCCCTAGGGAGAGACCGATCGAACACACGCTCTGGAGCGTACGTCGAATGGCTGACAAATGAGGGTTCAATTTGCTGGGCCCGTCGAGGGCCGATTGCCTCCGACGCGGGCTGCCGCATGATCGGGCTGGGGCGAAATCCGCTACGGTTTCCGATGATATTCGATTTGCGATAAAACGGTAAATGCGGACAGGCTTTGGGATTCCGACATTGCCCCAAATCCAACAAAATCGCTAAGATTCCGCGCCATCACGAGTTGCAGCCCTGCCTGAAGTCTTTCCCCTGTGACGAGTTTGTCAACCTATCCGGCAATCAGAATGGCAGCTTGAGCGGGTTGGCGCCTGACAGTTGTACAACCTTCGCTGCGCGCCATCGCACAACTAGCTGTCCCGTCTTTCACGGGTTCCCTAACCGCACCCTTTATTCGTGTCGGCCGTCGGAGAAACACATGATGTGTCGCCGTCAATCTGTCACACGGCTGCTCTTGGGAACCAGTCTGCTGGCAGCCGGGCTTTGCAACCGAGCGCAGTCTGGGGATGCGGCCAGTCTTCAGGTGCCCCAAGGATTCGCCGTCACGCAATACGCTGACGACCAGTTGGCTCACGACGTCTTCTCGTTGACGTTCGACTCTTTGGGCCGAGTGGTGGTTTCCGGTCCGGGATACGTCCGCATCTTGATTGACGCCAATCACGACGGCGTCGCCGATTCCTATAAGCAGTTCGCAGACGGGCCGGCCAGCGGCGCGCAGGGCATGTGTTTTCACGGGCGCGACCTGATCTGCACGGGTGACGCCGGCCTCATCCGCTATCGCGACGCCAACAAAGACGATCGCGCGGACGGGCGGCCCGATGTGTTCCTCAAATTCAAAACCGGTGGCGAGCACCACGCCCATGCGGTCCAACGAGGGCCCGACGGCTGGTGGTACGTGATCCTCGGCAACGACGCCGGCATTTCGTCCTCGTACATCACGCTCAAGAACTCTCCGATCAAAGAACCGCATGCGGGCTGCCTCTTGCGACTCAGCCCGGATCTTTCGCGCGGAGAGATCG
>Ga0210393_10004529_pt1 | contig 10976 bp, 12 predicted proteins | sample IncBWC27OmetaG_FD_160068 | JGI IMG/M metagenome (GOLD analysis project Ga0210393, IMG submission 160068) | Forest soil microbial communities from Barre Woods Harvard Forest LTER site, Petersham, Massachusetts, United States - Inc-BW-C-27-O ...
AGAGAGGACGGTGGCCCATCCGGTGACACGCTGGAGGGACTCGCCCCTTGCGGACAATCGCGAAAGAGATTTGGGAATCACGTTTCCGTAGACCGCCAGCAGAATTCCGGTCAGTACCATCGCCCCTCGCGTAGCTTCTTCGGCGCCGACGACGCCATGCCGTCGGAGAAACGCAAGACCGAGCGAGACCGCTATCAAGAGTCCGGCCAGAGCCAGGTTGGACGTGAGCCGAGTAGTCATTGTGAGATTTCCTCCTTCGTAATTGTGTGTTTCGTTTCGGCTTTCGTTTCGGCTGGTGCGGCGTCGGCCTCCGAGCCCAATCCAAAGGTGTGCGCGAAGCCCATCAGTGCTTCTTCGAGCACCGAGAGTCTCAGATGGTAGGTGATAGACTTGCCGGACTTCTCTGCGTGCACGAGGTTTGCCTCGCGCAGCGCAGCGAAATGGGCCGACATAGTCGGCTTGGAGACCGCGAAGTGATCCGAGAGTTCTCCCGCCGTCATCGGGCGCTTACGCAGCAGTTGCAGGACGCGGCGACGGGTTGGATCCGAGAGTGCTTTGAAGACTCCGCTCATGAATTGATATTTAGCTAATCATCTAATTGTTGTCAAGAGGACAGAAGAAGGAGCGTAAGCAGAATCTTGAATCGCGCGCAAAAAAAGCGCGCTGGATAAGGTCCCTCTCCTCAAATCCTCTCCCGCTGGGAGAGGGGAAGAAGCGCGAACCAAATTACGCGAAAGGTCTCGTGCGAGAGAGGGGAAGAATCATTGCGGGCTTTTTGGTGAGGGCATCATCGGGAGCGTTACCTTGAACGTCATTCCGCCTTCCTTGGTTACGGTGCCTTTCACCCGGTCGATGCCGCCGCGTTGCGCCCATAGCCTGCCGCCGTGGAGGGCGATGATTCGTTGGCATAGTACGAGGCCCAGGCCAGTGCCGGCAGGCTTGGTGGTGAAGAAGGGCGTGAAGAGCTGCGCTAGCTGATCCTCCGCAATGCCGACGCCGCTGTCGCTCACCTCGACTCGCAGGAATTGGCGGCGACGTCCTTCGGCGGTCATCCTGAATTCGCGCTCGATTCTTGTGTGCAGGCGGATCGTGCCCGACTCGCCGATTGCTTCCGCTGCGTTCTTGATCAGATTCAGAAAAGTTCGCTCCAATGCGCCTGCGTCGCCCATCACGTCGGGCAGGCTCGGATCGAAGTCCTGCAGCACGACGACGCCCTCGGGCGGCTGCGGGAACAGACCAGCCATCCGCATCGCCTGATGGAGCACCATGTGGATGTTGACCGGCTCCTGCGCCAGGCGCTGCGGACCGCTGACCATGAGCACTTGCTCGACCAGCGACGCAATCCGGTTGACGCCGTCGAGGATCACGCTGCAGTATTGCTGCGCGCGCCCGTCGTCAGGGAACATCCCAGCCATCAGCTCGGCCGCTCCCTTGATGCCGGTCAGCGGATTCTTGACCTCGTGCGCGAGGCCCGCCGGCGACAGCCGCAGGCTCAGGTCGCCGGTGACAGCAGCCTCAGCAGCTCCTTTTTCGTGAGATAGATCGTGCAGCAGTATGATGACGCCGCCGGGCCGTCCCTCGGGGTTCAGCAAAGGCGACACCTCGACGCGTATCGCCAGCTCTCGAGGCCCGGTCGCTAAGACCGTCTCCATGTCGCCAAGATCCTGACCGCTCTCGAGGCATGCCCCGACCATCCGTCCCAACCAGTCGTTCTGACGCACTAGATCAGCCACCGTCGCGGCGTTTACCTGCGAGACCCCCAGCATCGTCTCGGCAGCAGGATTAACAACCTGGGGTTCCATCGCGTGCGAAAGTACGATGATCCCGTCGGTCAGGCTGTCGATGATGTCGTGCCAGAGATTCAAAGTCTGTCCATCGGTTTTTTCAGGGTTGGTTCGTTGTCACCGTAACACAAAGAACTTCGTTGGTTGAAATTAGAGTAACCAATAATCCCGCCTCTTAGCGCCAAGATTCGTGAGGATTCACAAGGATTTATCAAGAATGTGCTTTTTTGACATTAGACTTTTTAATAACTTATCCACCCCGATTGGGTTGATCCCGTTCGTATCGGTCGGTACGGTTGGAGTCACTTTCTCGGGGGAGAATGCGTAAGACTTACACTATCTATCGAGTGCTTGTTGTCCTGACGGCGGTCCTGATCTTCGCCGGATGGGCATCCACTCGCACGCTTGCCCAGGGTTTTGAAGGAGTCGATGTTCCGTCAGGGGCATCGTCGCCCAGCCTGAGTGGACGTAGCGCGGGATTCGAGCTCGAGACGCCTGCGGAAGCTGGCGCTCAACCAATCCCGTCGACATACGTGCTCCCGCTCCCTCAGCCGGTCCCTCCTTTCCCGATTCTCCTTAATCAAGCCGTTCGTCGCTATGTCTCCAACTTCATGACTTCGCCCTACCATCTGCAGGATACGTTCGACCGTAGCCATCCATACCTGCAGGATATGGTTCGTGTCCTTCGAAGTTACGGCCTCCCCGACGACCTGGTCTACCTGGCTTTCGCCGAGAGCGAGTTTTCCAGGGAGGGACAAGGGCCCTGGCAGTTTACCAGCGAAACGGCCAAGCGCTTCGGGCTGCGAATCGACGACTACGTCGACGAGCGGCGCGATCCCGTAATGTCCACCAAGGCGGCCGCCGAATATCTGGCGACACTGCACGACGAAGCCGGCGATGATTGGCCGATGACGCTGGTCGCATGGAACACTGGTGACCGGAACATCAACCGCTATTGGTCGCTGCGCGGTCACAACATGGAACGGTTCGGAAGCCGCCTGCCGCGCAGGACCCGCGGGCTGCTCGGACGCTTCATGGCCGTCGCGTACATCGCGCATCATGCGGACAGTTACGGAATCACGCCGATCAAGCTCGACGATCCGCCGGCATACCAGATGCTGCCTGTGACCGGCGGCACGCCGCTCAGCCGCGTCGCGCTCAATCACGGGACGACGCTCGAGCATCTGCGCGAGCTCAACCCGGCCCTGCTGCGCGACATCGTTCCTCCCGACCAGCATTCGTACAGCGTCCGCGTCCCAGTAACCCCCGACATCCACGCCAGCGCTTTTTAAGGCTCTTTTTGCGCAATTGCTGAGACTGGGATTGGCTGGTCGCAGTAAATTCGCGATCTGTCTCCGCTGATTTGCGCGGGATCCTCTCGCGTCGGCAAAATTTGCCGAGTCGGGAATTCCGCGTGGATGCCTCAGAATAAGAAGCAATTCATTCGCCAGTTTTATATTCCGGCACATCAATTGCGTCCCATATCTGGCGACTCAAGGTCCCTCGCGATCCTGAGATGGGTGAAATTATGAAGACGACAATCATGAATCTAGTAGTAGCCGGATTTGTCAGCGTTGCGGCGGCAGGTTTGGTCGGATGTGCCGATACCGAGACGACCGCATACAGTCCGCCGGTAGAGGTCGTTCATGAGCCGACGGCGTTGGAGACAGTACCCCCGACCGCAACCTCGACTACGCGTACGACCCAGTTCAGTAACGGCACTGTAGAGAAGCAGACCACGACGGATTACAACCCCGGCTACACCACCGTGGGGCCTCCGTATAAGACCACGGTCGTAACCGCGCCGGCAGTCACGACGGTAGTACCAGCTCCGTCAGTAGTCACCGTCGAACCCGCACCTGCGGTCACGGTCGTTCCCGCGCCCGCAGTTACGACGACGCGTACCACGACAGTCACCGACGAGTGACGACTGATCCTCTTTGGTGGAGCACCGCCTTACTACGACCGGCCATTGCCGGCCCGGACCAGGGAGCAAACAGAGCCTGAAAAGCGTATTCTTTTGTCCGCATGATTAGCGCGGATCAGGCTTTGCAAATCGTCCTCGACAATGTCGCGCCGCTCGGCGTAGAGCGGATTCCGATTCTCGACGCTCTCGCTCGCGTGCTCGCTGAAAATATCAGCTCATCGCGCGACATCCCTGGCTTCGACAATTCCGCGATGGACGGCTTCGCAGTCCGCGCTGCCGATGTTGCCAAGGCGTCTGAAGCAAGTCCCGTCAAGCTCGCCGTCGTCGAGACTGTCGGCGCCGGACAGATGCCGACGCGTCGCGTGAGCGCGGGACAGGCGGTTCGCACGATGACCGGCGCGCCAATCGCGGAAGGCGCGGACGCTATCATCCCGGTCGAACGCACGCGCGGCACTGGCGACTCGGTCGAGTTTCTCGCCGCCGCCGAAAAGGGTGCGTTCATCCGGCCGCGCGCCGAGGATTTACGCCTCGGCGAACTCGTGATGCCCGCGGGCAAGACGCTCACGCCTGCTGACCTCGGGATGCTCGCGTCGGTAAATCGCGCGATGATCGAAGTGATTCGACGCCCGCGCGTCGCGATCGTTGCCACCGGCGACGAACTTGTCGACGTCGATCAACCGCCCACTGGCGCGCAGGTCGTAAATTCCAACGCTTACGCGCTTGCGGGCGCGGTGCGCGAAGCGGGCGCCGAGGCTGTCATCCTCAAAGTGGCGCGCGACGACGCGCGCGAGATTCGCGAGCGGCTGGCCGAGGCGATGACCTTCGACAGTGTGCTCTCGACCGGCGGCGTCTCGGTGGGCCAGTTCGATCACGTCAAGGGCGCGCTCGACGAACTCGGGATGCGCCAGCTGTTTCACGGCGTCGCGCAGAAGCCGGGGCGTCCGCTGAAATTCGGCACCGTCGGCTACCGCCCGATCTTCGGCCTGCCGGGCAATCCAGTTTCGACGCTCGTCTGCTTCTATCTGTACGCGCGACCGGCGTTACTCAAGATGGCTGGGAAGGTTCGCGTCGGGCTGCCGCGCGTCATTGCGCGATGCGGTGTCGATATAAAAATTTCGAAGGATCTGACCGAGTTCGTGCGCGTCAAACTCGAGCGCGATCGCGACGGCTGGCTCGCAACTCCGACCGGTGGCCAGGGTTCGGGAATTTTAAGCTCGCTGTCGCGCGCCGACGGTCTGCTGATCGGTCCATCAACCGAAACGATCCTGAAGGCCGGCGCTCAGGCTACCGTGTTGCTTCTGGGAGCGGACGGTGGAATGGGCGCGGTCACCGCCGACGCGCTGTTCGAGGGCCGGACCCACAGCCAGTGAATCACGATCGTCGCGACCGCGCCGAAAATCGCAGCGCCGATTATCACCGCCGAGAGTCTGAGCTGTAGTTTCAGGATGTTGAACGGCAGCAGGTAGAACGTGACCATGTCGATCTGGAAATTCGCGTAAAGGACGTATAGCACCCAGAGGACCACGAGCGTGCCGATAATGAATTTAGGGTTCTTGGCAAATGCGGGCATCGCGAGCGATCCTCCTGACGGGTCGATGAGCAAAAGCTTGGCGGCTGAAATAGCGCTTGTCAACGCAGTCGGGCGCAGCGCAAACAATGCGCCCGACGCGCTAAGGTTGATGCAATGGCGACGCGTTTCCGCGTAGGCAACGGATTCGATTTTCATCCGCTCGAAGCGGGCCGCCGCCTTGTGCTCGGCGGTGTCGAGATCAAGCACGACAAGGGGCTCCGCGGTCATTCCGACGCCGACGTCGCAGCACACGCACTCGCCAACGCAATCCTCGGCGCGATCGGCGCAGGCGATTTGGGTCGGCATTTTCCAGATAACGATCCGAAATACAAAAACGCCGACTCGATCGCGCTACTCGCTGACGTGTGGAAACTCGCCAGCGGTCAAGGATGGCGCCTCGGCAACGCCGACCTCACGATCTTCGCCGAGCAGCCAAAGCTGAAGCCGCACCTTGATGCGATGCGCGCCCGCCTCGCCACCGCGCTCGCCGCAGATCAATCGCGCATCAATGTAAAAGCGTCGAGCCCCGAAGGCCTGGGCGCGCTAGGCCGCGGTGAAGGCATGGCCGCGGCGGCAATAGTAATGCTCGAAGCCGACTAGGAAACCGAATTCTAACCTCTCCTTGTCCGAGGAGAGGTCGGCGAAAGCCGCGTGAAACGCGGTGTCGCCGGGAGAGGTGCAACGCAAGACACAGCCCGAGGCTCACTATGACGCGAACCGTCAAGCCCGTTTCCCTTGCATATCATCGCGCCCGTCAACTGCGGCACGATCAAACCGATGCGGAAAAGAAGCTGTGGAGTCGCCTGCGCGCGAAAAGGTTTGACCAGTTCCGTTTCAGGCGACAATTCCCAATCGGTAACTTCATTGCAGACTTCGCATGTCCTAAATCAAAACTCGTGATCGAGCTCGATGGAGGTCAGAACCTGGATCAGAGGGCCAAGGACGATTGGCGCACCAAATTAATCGAGCAGCGCGGCTTTCGAGTTATACGCTTCTGGGACAGCGACGTTCTAACGACTATTGACAGTGTGATGGACAAAATCGCCGAGGAGCTCTCTGGATCCTAGTCTCTCCTTGTCGTAGAAGAGGCCCGCGAAGCCGCTTGAAAAGTAGTGTCGTCAGTAGAGGTGCAACGCCAGAAGTCGCAATTGACTAGTACTCGATTCCGAAAGCCGTAAGCGCCGCTGGGATCAAGCGCTGCACCTCTCCCTAACCCTCTCCTCGGACAAGGAGAGGGCACCGGACCAAGACGATTGCGCTAGACTCGTTAAACATCATCGTCACCCGACCCATCCCCCAAATCACCACTACTCTCGATTTCTTCGACAGCCTCATCGAACTCCGACCCGCTAAACTCATCGCCCATCTCCTTGCCCATCCGCTTCATCATCCGCGCGACGCTTTTGGGATCGTTCTCGTCGACATCGCCCATTCGCGACGGGTCCGCAAGCGACTCCATCCGCGATTCCTCGCTGCGCGGCATCGCGAAGCGCGACATCAGCCGGCTCATTTTCTTCCCGCCGCAATGCGCACAGACTGCTTCGACCTTTTCGCTGATACGCGTCGTCAGAACGCTGGTCGTGCGCCGGCACTTCTCGCATCGATATTCGTAAATCGGCACCTCACCTCATTGTATCTATCGCCAACTCTGATTTCACGGGAAATTAATTTACTCCCGCATCCTGTGCGCGCTTGATTGCGCCGAACGGGTCGGGATACTGGTCAGCGTCGAGATGAACGTGGCTATCGATCATTTCTTTCGTATAGCAGGCATGCACCGCGCGCGCATCGCGCCGTGCGTGGAGCAATTGCCGCGATGAGCGAGCTTCGCCTGATGTGGCGCAACACGCGGATGGTCGTGCTGTGCGCGATCTCGGCGGCGCTTTATGCCGCAGTGCTGGTGCCGTTCAAAGTCGTCCCGCTGATTCCCGGCGTCACCGAATTGCGTCCGGCCAACGCGATACCAGTCGTCTGCTCGTTCTTGTTCGGGCCGGCCGCCGCGTGGGGTTCCGCGATCGGAAATATGATTGGTGATTTTTTCGGCGGAGTCTCGCCGGGCGACATCGCCGGATTCTTCGCGAACCTGGCCTACGGATGGATCCCGTACAAAGTCTGGGAATTGATCGCGCGCGGCGAGAGCCCCGTTCTCCGCTCTCCGCTCGGAATCCTCAAGTACGTTATCGCATGCCTGGCCGCGAGCGTGCTCTGCGCCGACCTGGTCGGATGGGCCGATAACGTATTGGTCATCCGGCCGTTCGCGATGCTCGGCAACGTGATCATTTTCAACAACATGGTATCCGCGCTCGCGCTCTCGCCGTTCATCCTCGCGGCCGTCTATCCGCGCGTCAAAAAAGGCCGGATGCTTTACACCGACGTGATGCCGGAAGTGAAAATCAAGCCGGTGCCGATTCGCGCCACCGGTTTCGCGCTGTTGATAGCGGGTGAGGGCGGCGCGTGGATTTTGGGAAATTTGCTTTCGACCGGATACTGGACGCCAAAGTTTCTGCCCGCATGGATGATCGTCGCGCCGTACGATAAGCCGGTCCTGATAATCGTCGGCCCGTTCCTGCTGTTGGCATTCGCGGGCCTGTTCATGATGTGAAAACCGAGACGCAAATCGTTTCAGTGAATCCTGTCGCGCATGCCGTTTCTGTGGAAGGCGTGACGTTCACTTACCACGGCGCCGACAGCCCCGCGCTTCGAGCAGTAAGCTTCACTCACAACGCCGGCGAGATGATCGGTGTGATGGGCGCGTCGGGCGCCGGTAAATCGACGCTCGCGAAATGTCTCAATCGCATCGTGCCGGAGTTCGAGGACGGCGATTTTCACGGCGCGATCCGCATCGCCGGCGAGTCGATAGAAGTCCTGCGCGTCTGCGACGTTGCGCCGAAGGTCGGCATGGTCTTCCAGGACTTCGAGTCGCAGTTGTTTTCGACCAACGTCGCTCACGAAGTCGCGTTCGCGATGGAACAAGTCGGCATGGATCGCGCCGAAATGGACCGCCGAATCCTGCCGGCTCTGGAAGCCGTCGGCCTGCGCGGCTTCGAGCATCGCGATCCGATGTCGCTGTCAGGCGGCGAGAAGCAGCGCCTCGCGATCGCGTCGGTTCTCGCGTTGCGCCCGTCGCTAATCGTGCTCGACGAGCCGACCACCGATCTCGATCCTGAGGGCAGGGCGGAAGTCTTCGAGTTGATCAAAAAATTGCGCGGACAAGGCTTGAGCCTGATCGTAATCGAGCACGAGTCCGAGGAGCTGCGCGCCGCCGATCGCATTATCGTACTCCGCGAGGGCGAAATCGCCGCGGATGGTCCGCCGGCCGAAGTATTCGCGCGCACCGAATTGCTCACTGCATGCGGCGTGCGTCCACCGGGACTCGGCCACGCATTCGAGATGCTCGGAATCGACGCGCAACCTAAGAACGTCGAGCAGGCCTACGACGCGACCGTTCGAAGCTTTCCGGGTGTCACTGGAACCACCTACGACAGCATCGCCAGGTCGCACGTATCCGAGCAAACTGAACCGACTGGAAATGCGATCGCCGGCGCCGCATTTATCGGAATCGAAAACCTGAGCTTCAGCTATGCGGGCGGTCCGCGCGTGCTCGATTCGATCGATCTCAAAGTCGAAGCCGGCGAGTTCATGGCGATCGTCGGGCAAAACGGCTCCGGCAAAACCACGCTGGCCAAGCACATCGTAGGTCTGCTCGAGCCTGCGACCGGCCGCGTGACGATCGATGGCAAAGACCGCGCGCAGATGCGTCCCGCAGAGACGGCGCGCGAAGTTGCGTACGTTTTCCAGAATCCGGACCATCAGATTTTCGCCGCCACGGTCGAGGAGGAAGTCGCGTTCGGCCCGCGCAACTTCGGTTTGCCGGACGACGAGATTCGCCATCGATGCGACGAGGCGCTCGAAGCGGTCGGCCTCCAGAACGAGCGTCAGAGCGACCCGTTCCTGCTCAGCAAGGGCGAGCGCCAGCGCCTGGCAGTCGCGAGCGTGCTCGTGCTCAGGCCGCGGATGCTGATTCTCGACGAACCGACCACCGGCCTCGACCATCGCGAGCAGCTCCGCATGATGGCGTTGGTGCGCGACCTCAACCGCGCTGGAATCGCGATCGTGATCATCACGCATACGCCGTGGCTGGTCGCCGAGTATGCTCGGCGGGTCGTGCTGATGCGCAAAGGCGCGAAAATTTTCGACGGCAGCGTGCGCGAGTTTTTCATGCAGGACGAGCTGCTCCGCTCGTCGTCATTTCGCGCGCCTGAAATAACCGAGCTGAGCCGCCGCTTCGGCACGCTCGCGCTGACGACCGACGAATTCGTCGCGTGGGTAAAGGGACGCGCCTGATGCCGATTTATCTGTACATCGATCGCGGCACCTTCGTTCATCGACTGCATCCGACGGTCAAAGTCTTTTCGCTCTTCGTTATGTTCTGGTCGGTGTACTGGGTGGACAATCCGATTGCGCTGCTGATCCCGATCGGGTTGATCATGCTGTGGATAGCGCAGCTTACCGATTCGTGGCCGAACTTCTATCGTCTCCGCTGGCTGTTCGTAATCCTGATTTTCACGACCACGCTGATGTGGATGGTCTTCTATCAGCGCGGAACACCGATCTTCACATTGACGCTGTTCCATCTCGCGCCGCATTCGTTGCGTCTCCCGCTGGGCTCTTACTCGCGCACGCTGCACTGGGGCGGGCATCCCGTGGCGCTCGTAGTCACTTGGCTTTCGATAAAATTTGGAATCGGCCGCGGAATCAAATTGGCGGAGCTGCTAGCGGCGTCGGTGCTGTTTCTTTCGACCACCAAAATCGAGGAGTTCACCTACGGACTGCAGCGGATGCGCGTGCCGTATCGTGTCAGCTTCGCAATCTCGCTTTCATTCCGGTTAGTCCCGCTGTTCATCGATTCGGCCGTGACGATCGTCGATGCGCAGCGCTTGCGGGGCTACGACTTCAACCAGGGCGGCCCGCTCGAGCGCGTGCGACGCTACGTGCCGGTCGTGATTCCGGTTTTCATGGGCGCGCTGCGCAAAGCGAACAACATGGCGATGGCTCTGGAAGCGCGCGGCTTCGGATTCAGCCACGAGCCCACGACTTTCATCGAGTACCCGGTCACGGCTGCGGATGTCATGGCGTTCGCGTTTTTGATCGGGCTCGGCGCGTTATACTTCATGCTCTATTGGACGGGGCTCGGCGGAATCGGGCCCGTGAAGTAGCGTACAACTTCGCCGATGCTTACTATCGGCGAGTAAATCGAAAGCATCGCGAGGACTGTAATGAGTGTCAAATCCGAGTTTCTAAAAAAACCGATCGAGCACGTCGATATAACGCGCGACAGCGTCGTGCCGATCGTCGAGGCGATGGGCCAGATGGCGTATAGCGCGCGCGACCTGCATCGCGCTGCGACGATTTACGACCGCATGCTGCGCGATCGCGACTGCGGCGTCATCCTGTGCCTTGCGGGATCGCTCATCAGCGCGGGATTGAAGCGCGTTTTCGCCGACATGATTAAAAATCACATGGTTGACGCGATCGTCAGCACCGGCGCCAACATTGTCGATCAGGATTTTTTCGAGGCGCTCGGCTTCAAGCATTGGATGGCCGAGGATCGCTTCAAGTACGGACTCGACGACGACAAGCTGCGCGAACTGCATATCGATCGAATCTACGACACGCTGATCGACGACGACGAACT
>Ga0210393_10004530_pt1 | contig 10974 bp, 17 predicted proteins | sample IncBWC27OmetaG_FD_160068 | JGI IMG/M metagenome (GOLD analysis project Ga0210393, IMG submission 160068) | Forest soil microbial communities from Barre Woods Harvard Forest LTER site, Petersham, Massachusetts, United States - Inc-BW-C-27-O ...
ATCGCAGCCACGGGCAATCCGTCGACGTCCATCACCTGTGAGTCCGTAACCACGGGTGAATTTGCATCTTCCTTCATGTGTTCTGTCACACCTGGGGCCGTAGTAGCAGCAACGATGGTATCGTCGCTCGGTGCGCTGTGCCGGCTCGTCACGACAGTTAGTGGTGTGGCCGCATCATCTGGCTCCGAGTGCACTTCCCCGTCTCCACGGATGGCACCGTTTATGACCCCGGACTCACGTAACGGCTCGGGTGCTGGTGGGGGTTCGTCGACAATAGGGGACTCAACGCGCCGTCGCTTCCGCGGAGGTGGTCGCATCATCGCAGGTCGAGATGGGAGGAGCGGGAGCTCAAACGTTGACAACGAACAAGTGCCGGAGCGGGAACGTAACAATCGCTTCGGCCGACTTTCTTCTTCTGCCAGGCGGGCCGCCAGGGCAGCGTCAGCGTCTTCATCCACGCCATCGTGAACGGATGCTGGTGGCTGATCTTCCTTTATGGAAGAATCCACGCGCTTGAAAATTGACTGGTGCCCACGCTTGGATACCCGCGACCGTTTTGATGGACTGACGCTCGCACTAGACGCACGTGAGGGTGTCGGAACTGTATCCGGAGGGCTCCCACTGATGCCGGGCCCGCGCAAATACCTAGTTGGCGTGAAAGGAGATCCCGAGCGTACGCTATCATTTGTAGGGCGATTTTGGCTGCGCAAACGCCGCAAGGCCGATTGCTCGGATGAATGCTTCCGCTTCTCAGGAGAGCGCGGCACTGGTGCGGTAATAGTTTCGTCATTGCTGCTCTCCACGTCAATGGGGGTGATAGGTGCTGGCGTTTCGGGAACAGAAGATGCTGATGCAGGTCCAGGGTGGTCCTTCTCGGGTGTACTAGCTATCACCTCCGCGTCAAGAGCAAGTCCGGCGTCTGCGTCTGACTTCTTGACCCGTGCGAGCAAGAAAGGACTCCATTTGAGCTTTTCAGGCTTTATCTTCATATATCCTTTTTCCTCCCATTTATCCAAGTAACACTTCACATAGCCTGGGTCCCAATGAATCTCGTATTTTGTGGGAGGGACGAACGGGCCCTTCGTCACGTCATCGTCATTTGTATGTGACCTGATAAGGTGGCGACGCGCGACCATGGTTTTACGGTTCTTCACCAACTTGATAGATTGGCCTGGGAGTGGTTTAGGGGCGGGCACCGCAAGGACGTCGATGAGGCCCTGAGTACAGAGTGTATTGTACACGTCTTCGATGGTCATGGAAGTTGCGTTGCTGATGTCTGTACAAATACATGCCGTCACATCCTGCGGCTACTCAGCAAATGAATGGCTCACCTTCAAGTGTAGGATTTTCAGGAGCGGTGTGAAGATAACGCATGACCGATAGCGTCCAATAATTCTTGTATCCTAGCGCCCCAAGTCCTGATAGGGGCTTCTCTGGCGACCCTAATCGCTGCTCCTTCTTTGACAGGAAATAGCCTGGCCATAGTCAGCCTTCAAACTCCAGAGGCGACCAAACTCCGCTCACTGAATTCAATGAGAAGATTTCCCCATCCTTGACGCTGCCGCACGGGTAGGGTCATGATGCAACTGACATTGAAATCCTTCGGGCTGCGCTTCTCTTTGCTAAAATAACCCAGAAACCGCGCCCCACTGTCATCGCATTCGGTCATCACGTAGAACAGGAAGGGTTCGACGTCATAGAATAACGACTTGTGATCGAGGAACATTTTGGACAGCAAGCATAAGTTCTGGCAGTAGATCTGCCGGACCATCGTTGAATACCCATATGACACCAAGGTGGAGTAAAAGGGCGCACCTTGTTCCGCCTCCCATCTACCTCGAATATTGATACATTTCCATCCCTGTAAATCTCATCCCCGGGTGGATGGCGTGCCTTGCACTTTAACTATACAAAGCAATCAGCTTCCACTCATCACAAAGACAGGATCAACACGCACACCGTGCCTCGATGCACCAAACCGACTCTTATTGTACTTCAGACAGAACTCGCAAATCCACAAGCGTCCATCTGGAATATTCGCGTACTCCTCGGGGAAGGGTGCATCATACCAGGTCTGAATGTCGTACTCTCCAAAACGGATGGTGCGTATCCTAAGGCCAGTCGGGTACGTCGTAGCTGGCGAAGGCCCAGGAGTCGATGGTGTAGGAGACACGGAGCGCGCTAGATTGGGTGAGTCAGCTACGGACATTGCAACGGTAGACCGTAATGGTCGACTTGATGGACCAGCAATCGGGACATCGGGGCCAGGAGGGGGAGGTTTTGACTGGGGTGGAATAAGCTTATGCTACGGGAGCATTTAAGAGTGTAAATGAGAATTATTAAAAACGATGCTCACTTCCGCGGATTGTCGACTTCGCTCGAACCTCAGCTTGTCTGCTTGTATTATTGTGGTTCTTGAAGTGTCTCTGTCCTCCGGAGTTAGCATGTCGTCAAATAAACCCCTAGGTGGTTCTTCATCACTACTATCCTCCCTTTCTTTCCCTTTTCCTAGGGCGGGTAACCTGAGCCGAACCACCATTCGCCGTGGAGGCGATTCAGGCGGCCGCGGCGGTGTGATTTTCAATTGTGGGCGCTTGACGGGCGAAGAATGGACCATCGACTTGCGTGTCAAGGTGCGTGTGCGCCCTGGAGGCAGGAGAGGAGATTCTGAGACGTCGATGTTGCGTTCTGACAGGTTCGGTGTGGCTGCTCTGCACTTGCCCCTCCTGGGGGTTCGCGACTGGATAACCTCTGAACTAGACGTCGAAGCAACGGAGGACTCGCGAGGCTGTTCAGCATGCAAAGGACCCTCCTCCGATGGTGTCTGGGGTACTGCCTCACAGATGCCAGATGAATTGTGTGTGCAGGATGGACAATGCCACTTTCCTGGAGGCGAATCTTGCAGGGGCGGGGTCAGGCAGTCCATGTGCCATCCTCGGTCACAAGTATCACAGAAGAGAATACGAGCCTTTAATAGAAAATGTCAGTGAGTGACATATTCGTAAAGGATCACAGGCATACATCGTCGCCTTTTTCCTCACAAATCTCGCAGGTCTTACATTCGACGCATTTCCACGGGTAGGAACGCACAAGGTCGGCAACAGAGCCAAGATCCATGCAAGTTGGATGGCCTGAAGCATGTCAGCTAAATTTCGGGAGTACGATCGCCGTGAAAACCAACCGCTACGACCACATTCGTCGCAAGAAACCATCTCCTCCGGCTCACCAATCTTATTTTTCCTGTCGTTCCCCCCGCAGAAGCCACAATTTGGCTCTCTACGCACTCTCCTTTTCTTCTTCTGGGGCTTCGTCGTAGGTACGGCCTCAGTGACGGGGGGAAAGTAGTCTGGTGGCGGTGGTTGTGCAAAGGGATCTCCCTGGGGACCTTGAGAGTATTCGCGAATGTGGAGGGGAGCATCGGTGGCAAGAGACAAAGGAATCACGGCCTGAAAGCAAGGTACGAATGAGCATGCGAATAAGCCAGTCACTCGGTTAAGCATTCAATGAAAGGGACGTGACGCGCGACGCGGTCGATTAGTGGAGGGCCGCCACAGCCACGGGCCTGAAGTCGCGTCGCGTGCTGTAAATTGAAACAAATACGAACCTGATCTGGGTCGAGTTTGACCGGATAAGCCTGCAGGGCGGGATCAATGGGTGGGTCGGCGAGGGCAGGGTCGATAGGGATGTCGTCAAAGTTGCTTGCGGGGGTGCCATTGTCATATGATGTCTCGCGTTCGAACGCGGCATCTTGTGGAAATGGCAGGCCTCGCATCTACGACATACGCTACGCGACGGCGAAAATCACCGGCGCTGTTGTGTGGGTTTGTTGGATGGCTAGACACGGCGGACGATTCCGTCGTCGGGTTGGCCGTCGAGCTTGTATTTGGACTTATTTGGCTTCGGGACCCCAAAGAGTCAGCGACGTTATTTCGGTGTCAGCCGGGGTCCTCAGCCCGACTTGTACGCGTATCTGATCGAAAGAGGCATTTGCTTGGTTGGTGCTGTAACCTGTCTAGACCGTGCAGTGTTCCTGGGCGCCCTTCTGCTCCACACAAGCCTTATAATCCGAATCCCCGACAACGCACGACGACCATCACGCCAAAATATCTCGGTGCCACGCACATACACATTGCGGCGCAGCCCAATGTGAGGCCGTGCCCATCATTATCTCAAGAGACCACCACCGTTTCAGCTGTGCAAACCGACCGTCGGTGGTTGTTTGCCTCGGACTGAGATCTGAGTGTTAAAGACAATAAGCCCGCTGGGGGTCGAACGAGTTATCACTGTTCACAGACTGTCATGTCATGCCGAAAGCACCCATTCCCGTCGTGCGCGATGATTCGAATTCCATTTTGCACAGGTGACTCGGCGTATGCCGTTCCAGAGTGCCCAATAGCCGAGCCCAGTCAGCGTCATCGAGTCTTATGAAGTGTTGCCGAGCCAACAATGCGCCGGCAGAGTTGAAAACGCATACATTTTCTCACAAGCCACGTTCGTGCGCGTTCCAGGCTGGGCGGGGACGTCCGCGGGGGGATATTTGTAAACATGACATGACCGCACAGGTTAGTCCTAACCTCATAGACACGTGACCTTCAAGGAAGGAAAACGGGAGCAAAAGGGCGCTGGGACCGAGTTCATACACCTCGGCAGAAATTACCGGTAGTGTAAAAAAAAAAAAAGGAACCTGGCGTGGGGTTTCCTGGCTATCTGCCCGGGTCTGCCTATCTTTTGTCAGGCTGACCGGAAGTGAGGAGGGTTTGCCAACGTAAAGTGGGGTGGCAGCGTGACCAAATATGATCAAATAGGGCGCAGTGGGCTTGCTCGGTGCTTTCCAAGGGCTTTTCACATTGCTCGCCTGTTTCGCCGCATCGCCCAATCTTGCCCCCCAATTCGTCACCGTTCTCTGTCCCGTCCGACAGTTATCTTCTCGTCGTACTCGACGATGCAGACCGCAGTGCAAACTCTCCCTACTCACCTCATGCCGTCATATCAACGGCCCTCAATCTCGAATGTCGTCAACAGGAACTCCACCATACTGCCTACGCCCCCCGTTGCGACCCGAAAGCGCAAACGTGCCCATCAATACACCGTGTCATACTCGGAGGTCCAAGAAGTTGACACAGATGGTAGACTCAGAGAAATCATTGTCATCGAGGACACCCCACCTCCCCCCACAGCTTCGCCTGCAACATCATCCCGCACGAATGGCTATTCTGCATCATATCAGCCTCCGGCCTATTCTGCTCCGATAAGGACGAGAGCTCGCGCCGCCATGGAAGCTCAAGCCGAATCCTCCGGTTCCTCCTCCGTGGCACTTCCCATTCCCGTACCCAAAAAGAGGAAGCGTGAACTTGATGGGCTCCCGTTGTCAGCCAAGAAGGGGTTCCCACCCGCACAAGCTTCATCTAGCACGGCCAATCATGCGACGTGGACGAACGGCAGTGCCGCTACTTCTGCAACTGTGGGCTAATCACGTCTCGGATGTTCTCTATTCTGATCTCATGAATTTGAACAGACACCAAAGCAGCAGGTTTCCTGCGATGATAAAGAGGGTCATTACATTGTCACCCCAGATGACATAATCTATAAGCGCTGTAGGCTTCTTATATTTTCTGTCCGTATCCACGAACTCATCTGCATAACCAGATCGTACTGTTCGCTTGCTTGGTCAAGGAACGTTTGGTAAAGTTGTCGAAGCGGTCGACATTGAGACCAATAAGCGCGTCGCTATCAAGATCATCCGGGCCATTCAAAAGTATCGCGAGGCGAGCCGCATCGAAGTTCGGGTCTTGCAAAAGCTCAAGGAACGTGACCCCACCAATCGGCAGTTCGTGCTCCTTCCCTATCACGTGTTGTCAGACCCCCGATTGATCCTTTCCTTTTGCAGTAAATGCATTCACCTCTTGAATTGGTTCGACTATCGGAATCATATATGCCTGGTGTCAGAGTTGCTCGGCATGTGTGTCTATGACTTTCTCAAGGAGAACGATTTTTCCCCCTTTCCTCGCGATCATATCCAATCTTTTGCGCAACAACTTCTGGGCAGTGTAGCCTGTACGTGTTTCACCCGCTGTCCACATGTTCGACTCCTGACATCTTCTACTTCACTTAGTCTTGCACGACTTACACATCATCCACACAGATCTCAAACCCGAGAATATCCTGTTAGTGCGTAACGATTCCCGGACGGTGACAATTCCCACTTCTGGAAAGGTGCTATCTTTATCAGTCTCGAGTGCCAAACCCAACGCTGACCGATACTCACAGCGCCATGGCCATCGGACCAAGCGTATACTAGACTCAACAGATATACGACTGATCGATTTCGGATCGGCTACATTCCAGGATGAATACCACTCCGCTGTTGTTGCTACACGCCACTATCGTGCCCCCGAGATCATACTAGGTGAGTTGACTCAGCCACCCTGAATGACTTCCTTTACCGATAAATTGCTTATATAGGCCTTGGCTGGTCATACCCATGTGACGCATACTCCCTTGGATGCATACTAGTGGAGTTCTACACTGGAATGGCGCTTTTCCAGACGCACGATAACCTTGAGCATTTGGCCATGATGGAGATGGTTATGGGAAAGATGCCTGAGAATGTCGCGCGGGAGGCGGTAAACCATAAGCCCGAATTCTTCAAAGATGGACCCAAACTTAACTGGCCATCGCCCAAGACGACTAAGCAAAGTAGGAAGGATGTCCGTGCGACGCGAAGTCTTCAGGTTTGTCTTGCTGTGTGACCTCCGTGTGGTCTTCGTTAACAATTGAATGCGCCATAGGAAATAATACCACAAACAGATATGATCAACGTGCACTTCTTGGACCTTGTCCGGAAGTTGCTCATGTTCGACCCCAAGCAGAGAATCACGGTCCGCGAGGCTTTGAGGCATCCTTACTTTTCGCAAGTGATCCCGCCAGAGTTATAGCTCAGTCTTCTTGCCTGTACAACGCCCGATTTTCTCCCATGTTCGTATAGACCTAACACTCTCGGCCGGATCGATCCTATTCGTCACTTCCCTCTTCGCGGTTATCTCGTATTGTCTACACTGCATCTGTGCGCAACCCCAACATCCCTCATTTTCATCAATGCATCGTACGCCGACACCCCTCTTCTCGCTGGAACGAAAAAAACCGGCGGTTTGTATTCCTACTGCATCGCACAATGTCTCTAATCCTCATCTTTTCGCTTTTCTTTTGTGCTTGCTTATACTTATGATACTTTCCCCGCACCATTGATTACTCGGTTGTTTGTCTCTGGACAGAACCCGGAATCAGCTCGACCTCCATGTTTTTATGTGTGTTTGCCAATGATCATAGAGAAAGGCAAGCTAGGAGAACAATCACGTGTGTTAGATTTCGTGTATCGATCTATCCCAGAATCCCATGTACATCCGAACGCTGGCATGGTTCCCATCTCGATCACTAGGGACGGGAGGCGCTATCCTTTGACCTCGCTCGTGCTCTTGCTCAAACCTTGGTTTTGCCTGCCCAGTGGTCTGGAAGTTTGTTTATCACAGCTGTTTCTAATCTTCTGGTACGTGACATCTTTCGGATCTACAATCGCGCATAGACCTTGCAGTGAATCTTGTTCTGGAGGGGTGCTGGCTCTTGAAGACGCTATTCCTGGTGAACGCGAGCAAGCGACCGTTGGCAACGTGACAGTGCCCAAACCCGGGCGCACACGAGGCAATTAGATATGTCACGACCAGACGATTTCGCAAGTTTATTGGCTCTAGATGACCCTAAAGACTACGGCGTAAAGCGCATCAAGTAGTTAGGATTACCATCGTGACTTCCTCGTCTACAGTAAGGAAAAGGCGTCGTGCGCATGGAGTGCACGACCGAACACATTATTCACCCAGAAATTGGAGCCGATTTCAGAAGTATGGTAAGTGAGCTGACTCGGCTGCGAAAAGCCGCGGGCTTCCTTCCCCCAGCGATGCTTTTGCGGATACCCGGCGTAGCCCTGATACTGTCTCGGGCGTCAAACGCACGGATCAGGTAATGTATTTATTATTCGAGCTGCCCTCCAAAATGGCTAAAGTGGCAGCGCGAGGCGAAATTATATTTAATTTATATGGCGCCAATGTGGTGGCTCCCGTGACCTCCGAGTGGTTGTCGTGTGTCATTGGAGCTTCGGCCGTGATTGGTGATTTCTCGGCCGAAAAAGCACCAAGGCGCGGTAAAGTGGTCGTAGAGACATTCCCTGCATACCCTTCCAGTCATGCAAAGATGTAGTCCTCGTTAGTCATGTTAAAGAGAACCGATGTATTCTTTCGAGGATGGTATGATAGACCCTGAGCAAGGGAGAGAAAAGAACAGGCAAGTCCCGGTCTGGAAACAACGGGCCGGTCTGATCAAATGACTCGAGGTTAAAAAAGAAAAGTCTCAAGCTCAAGCCAAGCTTCAAATTTGTTCGACAGCTCTCCCCGTCTCACAGATGTGCCGCCACGAAACCGGCGATACCCCCCCAGATGGTGTGCAGGATATGGTTGCCGTCGAAGGCAAGCAGAACACCCTCAATGGCTCTCATGGCCTCAGCGGTACTACTCATTCCAATGGAGTCAACGGACACTCATCCTCGAGCCAACGCCGCAACCCGTATGCTCCGAGGGCGTCCGACTTCTTGAACAACGTTTCCAACTTTAAAATCATTGAGAGCACTCTCCGAGGTTTCTGCCTTTATCGTTCCCACCATTCCTCTCACACTGCTGACATGGCTTCCCATAGAGGGGGAGCAGTTTGCTAATGCCTTCTTCGATACTGAGACCAAGGTCGCCATCGCCAAAGCCCTTGACAAGTTTGGCGTCGAGTATATCGAGCTCACGTCGCCAGCAGCCTCCGAGCAGTCGCGACGGGACTGTCAGGCCATCTGCAATCTTGGCCTGAATGCCAAAATCCTGACCCACATCCGATGCCACATGGACGACGCGCGCATCGCCGTCGAGACGGGCGTAGATGGCGTCGACGTCGTCATCGGCACATCCTCCTTCCTCCGTGAATTTTCGCATGGCAAGGACATGACCTATATCACCAAGACCGCGATCGAGGTGATCAACTTTGTCAAGTCGAAGGGCATCGAAGTCCGCTTCTCGACGGAGGACTCCTTCCGCTCCGATCTCGTGGACCTCCTTTCCATCTACCAGACCGTGGACAAGATCGGCGTCAACCGGGTCGGCATCGCCGACACCGTTGGTTGCGCAAACCCGCGCCAGGTTTACGAACTCGTTCGCACCCTCCGCGGCGTTGTCGGCTGCGATATCGAAATTCATCTGCATAACGACACCGGCATGGCCATCGCCAACGCATACACAGCACTCGAGGCGGGCGCAACGCACATTGACACGTGTATGTCGTGCTTGCCTCTCTTTGAAATGCCCACCGAAAAAAAACTTACCCCCTACAGCCGTCCTCGGCATTGGCGAGCGCGTCGGCATCACGCCTCTTGGAGGCCTTGTCGCGTGCCTGTACGCGGCGAATCCGGACTACGTCAAGTCCAAGTACAACCTCGGGATGCTGCGTGAGATTGAGAACCTTGTCGCAGAGGCCGTCGAAGTCAACGTGCCCTTCTCAAACCCTATCACGTATGTCCACCTCTCTCAGACTCAGGCTAGCAGATGGTTAACGATCTGTGTCAGTGGCTACGTCGCATTTACGCACAAAGCTGGGATCCATGCCAAAGCGATCCTTAATAACCCATCTACCTACGAGATTCTCAAGCCCGAGGACTTTGGCCTCACGCGCTATGTGTCAATCGGACATCGCTTGACCGGTTGGAACGCCGTCAAGTCACGTGTCGAGCAGCTTGGGCTCGAACTCACCGATGAGGAGATCAAGGATGCCACTGCCAAGATCAAGGAACTCGCTGACGTGCGCACTCAGTCCATGGACGACGTCGACTCGCTGCTGCGTGTATACCATTCAGGCATCCAATCCGGCGCTCTCGAGGTTGGACAGAAAGAAGCCCTTGACCGTCTGCTGCAGGAACATCGTGCGGCGCAACTTGCCGCGGCGTGAATGAATGCCCTCGGCTTCGACCCAGCGATGAAAAGCTGACGTTCAGCCAGCATCTGTGTCCACAGAGTCCTTGTGCAGATGATCGTTTATGTATAACTTAGGCGGGTGGACCGCCGGGCAGCTTACCACTTGTACCATAAATGCCAATCCTTCTGTAGTCTTTGAACAATCTAGCATGTTTGTTCGAGTGGAGTGAGGCAAGCTCTGTTGCGAGTTAACCGTGGTGCATCGGGGCAGAGTGCTGAGTATCGGTCGGTGATGTGTCGGACCAAAAACCAGACTCGGACGCGGACCAGCTTTACCGAAAGTGAGATCACACTTTCCGGTTGCAGGTCAACCACAACCCACATTGGCAGGGATCACCAGCACCTCTCTCTACAGGACGCTATGACACAAACCTGACGCAAACTGGTCCCGTAACGAAGGAAAGGGACGGTGCCCCAGGACAAAAGGAGTGAAGGCGTCCGTCGTAGTTCAAGAGAAAGACAAAGAGGACAGCATAATAATGGAAGATGTACAATTCATGACACCTTTCTGGGCCACTTCTGGGCCCTTCGGGCTCCTACGGAACGACGTCGATGAAATGTCAATTCGATCGAATACTATAGTACCATCCTTTTGGGCCTTGACCGTGACGGCAAGCCTGAAGGCACTGGCAAAGCCTCCCGTGCTGCTCAATGTAATGGTCGCCTGCCCAGATGAATTGCTATTCTGTCCATTTACTTCAGCGCCATCAACCGGCTTTCCCGTTTGCCCATCCGTTACTGCCTGGACAGGCATCGGCCAGAGTGTCTGAAAGGAGACACCTCTTCCACCGAGTTGACGAATTCGCAGGGAACATCGTCGCCCCTTTTTGTAGGAGCAGCAGCGTCGCCGCATGCGACTTATTCATTATTTTTCTTGCGTCGGTACTATAGGTAGTTACCGTTTACATTCCAAACGCGGTTC
>Ga0210393_10004531_pt1 | contig 10973 bp, 14 predicted proteins | sample IncBWC27OmetaG_FD_160068 | JGI IMG/M metagenome (GOLD analysis project Ga0210393, IMG submission 160068) | Forest soil microbial communities from Barre Woods Harvard Forest LTER site, Petersham, Massachusetts, United States - Inc-BW-C-27-O ...
TGGAAGCGAGGATCTGGAAATCCTCTGCGGAGCCCTTGGGCACGACATCGCCGCGGAAGGCAGCCTGCACCAATTTGAGTTGCTCTAAAGTCAGGCCGGTGATGCGACCGTGGGTGGAATGCTTGACTTTGCCATTTTCGCGAAAGGAAGAGCGGATGAGACCGATCGGATTACCGCGGTGGCGCTGAATTTCGAGATGAAGGGGAAGAGGTTTGCGTTTAATGGCTACCGAATAAGCATATTAACTAGTCAAAATCAAGCACAAAATATAACTTGTATGGCTACAAATGAAATTAAAAATAGCTGCGGATCGAGTATTGAAGCGGTTCTCGCGTCAAATCAGAAAAGAAGACGCGCTTGGAAGCGCCAACATTGGAAGCAGGCCGGGAGAAATGGCGGTCAAACTTTGCCTTGCGGCTGGGACTTCGATGGCCTGCTCGATTGCGACCAGCAGGCTGCGCTCATCCGCCTTGCCCGTGCCTGCGATATCGATCGAAGGCCGCGCCGTGATCGACGGAGGTGCGGATAACTGGCAGGCCGACCGTGATATTTACTCCGGCCTCGATGCCGAGCACCTTCACTGGACCGTGCCCCTGGTCGTGATACATGGCTACGACGATGTCAAACTCGCCGCGCCTAGCGTGAAAGAAAAGCGTATCGGCGGGCAGAGGCCCTTCAACGTTCCAGCCTCGGGACCGACAGGCCTGGATAGCAGGTTCGATCTTTGATTCTTCCTCGCCGTACCCGAAAAGACCATGCTCTCCCGCGTGCGGGTTGATGCCGCAAACGCCGATTCGTGGATTTTTTGTTCCCGGCGCGCGCGAGCGTGTCGTGCGCGCGGATGATTGTCCGCTCCACTAGGCCGGGTTCGAACTTTGGCGATAGCGTCGATCAAGCCGATATGCGTAGTGACGTGAATGACCTTGAGCCTTGGGGTGGAAAGCGATCATCGACACCTCCGGTGTACCGGTCAGGTGCGCGAGCATCTCGGTGTGTCCCGGGAAACGATGGCCGCCGGCATGAAGCGCTTCCTTGTTCAGGGGCGCGGTACACATTGCGTCGATCTTGCCGGCGGTAGCAAGCTCCACTGCCCGAGCAAGGTATTGGTAGGCGGCATCGCCGCAGATAGCGGAGAGTAAATTTCCAATCATCTACCCCCGATCTTCGGTCCGACTACAAAGTCGCAACACATCCCTGAGGAGACCCACTCCAAGGACACGGTCGCCTTACAAGCGTTTCCAGATGTCACAATCGACCTGGGGAATCTTTTTTGATCGCTTCGCTCGTGTCGCGGAGGGTCGACCCTCGATTTTGCTTGAAAATCCCATTTCCGGGAAATAGTGAGCACTCAACATAATCGCTATTATGCTGCCTATTGTTACAAGCGTTCTATAGTTGCAGCTTTTTCCAGGGCGCGTTACAAACCTTTGCGTGGAGAGAGTCTTCGCCTTCCTTTGGAGTTGCACAATTTTCCGAAGGATGCCCTCTCCAGACTGGCAATGAGAAAGCTCAAAGGCAGCTACGCCCGTGCTGACCATCACCGCACCTCGGAAATATCAACGCCCACCTCCACGCTGTAGAAAAATCCTTCGCATGGCGATTGACGTTATTGCGAACGGCGTCAAAAGTGAAAAACGGCTTTTGTGTTATTCATGTATTTAGCTAACTGCGGCACTAAACGTTATATTGGATTGTTAACACCCGCTGAACCTCCTCCTCCACCCGGATAACTCACAAAGCCAGCCGACGGAGTAGACGGATCTGAGAAACAGGGGCCATCATTAATTCGTAAGATGCAACAAATAATAGTTTTCGATCACCTACTGATTTGTTAATTAGTAACGCGTGCCATGATCGAAGGGGTCGGAGATTTCAGCAAGAAACTATGAGGAAATTACACTGCTTCTCGGGCGGCGCGTTGGGGGCAAGTGCGATTCGGCCTTCAGCGTGGTCCTCTCGTAACACCACTGCGTTTCGTGGTAGTCGCAGGCAGGGAGGAAACGTTCTAGCCCTCATGCTCGGCGCGATCGCTATTCTGGGGGTCATCGGCAGCGCACTCTTTGAAATCGCCAACGGCGGACGCGAAAGAGCGTTGCAAAGCCATTACCGGGATCGTGCCATGGGCGAGCCCGCTTTTACGCCCTCTGTCCAATCGACGATGGACAACTAAGAACCTATGAAGAAGAGGTATTTGTTTGCGGCAGTGACGGCTTGCGCCTTAAGCGTCCAATCAATTGGCGCTCAGGAGTTCCCATCATTCAGTGGCGGAACGTATCGTGATCTTTTGCGAACTGCCTCCCGGCAGCTCGAGCGTTTTGCCGGGTTCCTAGCACCCTCGAGACTTCGATTTATGGCCGACGGCGGTAGCGACGGAAGTGGCGGCAGCAGTGACGGCAGCGGCAGCAGCGGGGATGGCAGTAGTGGCGACGGGAGCGGTGCTGCCGGAGCGGCAGGTGCCGCCGGCGCAGCGGGTGCTGCTGGCGCTGGAGCCGCCGGGGCCGGAGACAGTAGCGGTAGTACAGGTGATGAACCGGCAGCTCGAGCGATGGAACCGGAAGCGCGGGTGACGGGACTGGGAGTGCCGGCGATGGAACAGGTAGTGCCGGCGACGGAGCGGGTACCGCCGGCGATAGCGCGAGTGGCGCGGCAGCGGCCGCTGCCGGTGCCGCGTCCTCAGCAGCCGGCGACGCCTCTTCTGCCAGTGATTCGGAAGGACCCGGTACGGCTGATGACGGTCCCGGTAACTCCGAATCACCGGGAAACTCGACTGCTGATTCACCCGGTAACGCCGAATCACCCGGGAACTCAGAAGATGCGCCCTCAAACGATAACAATGCCAACAACAACGCCCCGACAGAAAATAATAACGCGATCACTGTCACAAGCGTTCCAGACAATCCTGCGAATCCAGCGGTAGCGACCGAAGTGGCAGCCATCGAGGACGAAGCACTCTCGGATCCTCGCGGTGGCGAAGGACCCCCAATCCCTGACGATGTTGGCATCGCCCCTGAAGCTATTGTCACAACGATTCCGCCTGGAGGATTTCCGCCGCCCGGAGCACCTCCGGAAAATATCGTGATTCACGCCGTGATAGTCAGTGCGGCGCAATCACCTTGGGATGCGATCGAGAGGGCTCCCGGTGTTGGCACGATTACCGTGATAGGTGGTATCGTTGCTCTGGGTAAAACGCCGATTCCCGGGGAAATCCCAGGCGGCGGCCCTCAACCGACCTGGCTGAGGATAATCCCGGATCTAGCGTATTTGAACGGGTCAAAGATTCCGTCGGTAGTGCCAAACATCATGGATATTCGCTGGTGGAATTGCCCAATCAGGGTCACAGAACCTCCGGGTTCGATTGAAGAACCAAACCCCTAATGCTACTATTCGGCGAGGACAGCGGCTATGAAGAAGAGCAGTCTTGCTACTTTAATTTTGGTTGGACTGGTCGGTCTCATTCTGCAAGACGCCAAGGCTGGGGCTGCTGTGGCACTTGGTCCTAATAATGAAATTTTTGCTTCTGGTGGGCACCCTCGAGAAGTTGCCAAAGAGAATGCACTTGCGATGGCGCGCCATAAGTGTGGCGCAAATGTTCGGATCATCGCGTCAACCGATCTGACAGGATATTGCGCTATCGCCGCGGCCCGCCATCCCAATGGGCATGGTTGGATTATCGGCGTTGCCCTTGGGAGGCGCTCAGCCACAGAGGCGGACACCCTCGCGGTGGAGCAGTGCCTGAAAGCCGGCGGCACAAAGCCGCGGGTTAGGTCGGGATTCAGAGGATAGGTCGGAATGGCGAAGTCAGAGGAGTAGGATCTCGCGCACTTGGCAGGGCGATCGCGTGCCGAAAGGCTGTCACGATGGCCCTTTAAATGCGACACGAAGCAAAGAGATGGTCGGTGAAAGCGGGGCATCGGTGCAATGCTCCTCAATTTCAGGTTGACTCGTGGTAGAGAAGTTCGTCCAGAACATGGTTTGCATACTGGACCGTGGCATTAAAGGCCGATTGACAATGGACCATCGACAGGTCCCATGGGAGAAAGGGCAACTTGCAACCATTTGCCCTTTACTAAAGCGCCCCGATATCGTCGACCCGACTGGTGCACGTCGCGTACTTTCCGCGATATAAGCAGTCCGCGGTACGTGGCGTCACGGACAGACGCCAAACGCTTGTCACGATTGAGCAACAGCTCCGCGCGCCGGAGGACCATGTTCGGATGGCGCAAGCCTATGAAGCCTATTCCGAAATTGGAACGGACACCTGGAACAGGACAACACAAAGAGAAGAGGCCCCAGCATACCTCTGGACTCCCTATTTCGAGGCGAAGGCGCTCGAGATAGCCCGGCACTAACTCGGCACAGAGAGATCTCTCACGTGGCCTTAGAAGCAGCCGCTGAACTCGCCGGGAGAGCCCGAAAGCCCGGGATCCATTTCGGCGCTAGAGGCAGCAGTTCGCAAGTCTCGGAGCACACCTGGACCGTCAAGCCTTCTTCGTGTCCCCGGCTTTGGCCAAAGCAGCGCCACTCTCGCCGAGTTCTGACAACTAGACTGCCGCGAGAGATTCCAGGAACTTGTCCGCAATTTGACGCGAGAGCCTTCGCACATCGGCTTAGCCACCGATCACGTCGCTCAAGACTTTTCTAGACTCTTCCACTAATCGGGACTGCAGGTCATCGATTGTCCCGAGACAAACTCCGTGGTAGACATTGACCGGTTGCGTCTGGCTAATGCGATGGATGCGATCGGCGGCTTGATCCATGATCGCCCAAGGTGAAGAGACAGGCCGGTCCGCACCGCTTCAGCTAATCCCCACCATCGCCGAAACTGCGGTCCCTACAAACCAACTCTTTTGTGCGCCTGCCGCGATGCATCGAGTGTTTTAGACTTCGCTTTTTCGCTCATCCCTCCATCTAAAAGACGTACTCGACACCGGTTCGGTCCAAGTATCAGAAAGGCCAACTCCAGACTTGAATCGGACGTTGGAGAGGAGCGTCTTACCCGGGCCCAGTCCTGGTCAAACCGTGCTGCAGGACGTACGGCGTTTTAGCGTTCGATTAAACCTCCTCCACAATGTCGGTTGAGCGATTGCCTTGGCCCAAGTCAGACGCCAAAGCCCATTGACCGATTTAAGCGCCTTCGCTCTTACCAAGTGCTCCCTCAGGTGTACTCGCAAAAGCTCCGGGAGAGAGGATGGCGGACCAACAGCAGTACGTAAAAGTTGCACAGTTCGAGACGGGATCGAGCGTCCCCGCAAGCGCCCAGATCACGGGCATGGCCTTGACAAATTCTGAAGCTGCTTCGGTCCGGTGCATGTGCCGGGATGCAACTCGCGCTCCACGCTCTATCCAAGCGCTCTCTTCTTTATCCGCCGGCGTTCCGGATCAAGGAGCGTCGTCGACAACTAACACCGTGAAACAGCGTGCAGCCAGGCTCGCATGCCACTCCACCAATCTGTTAAAAAGAAACAATTACCACCTCCCCATTCGCGATATCAGTCATCACCCAAGGCAGCATCACCTTAGCCCCGGGCGCCACTGCCTCGAACACTCTCTCTAGATCACTGGTACGTTCGCCAACAAAACATCAGGCAAGGCTACGTCGCACCCTCCACGACAGACTGCACCGGCCGTGTCGGTTTTACCCACCTTTTGTTCGTCCCAGAATCGCCCCGGGGCGGTCCGATAGAAAACGCGCCCCAGCCTCTTGAGGGGGGAATGCGGAACTCTTTTCAGCTGTCTTTCGCTCGTGCGTGTTAAGCCTAAACATAGCTATCTATCCGACCCGCAAAATAATTAAAGTCCCTCACAAGACAACTCATCTGACTCACAAAATAAACCCCGCTTTGGTAGGGGTGCACAGACAGACCATTCTTCATAGGGAAACGCTTGTTTTGCGGGGAGGGGGTTTGAAAAACAAGGCGAAAAACCATTGGATTGCTTTTCGAGAGGGGGTCGACAAACAAGCCTACACGCCCATCGTTTTTTCGAACCCATTTGGGGCCTCAACAGTTAACTCCTTTAGCCTGTAAAAAAACCACCAGCCTCGTTCACCGGATACCGGCAGCTTTTACTTCTAGAAAAAGAAGCATCGATGGCGGGTCCAGCTGCCAAGGAAGCCATGATCGAGCTCCTCCGGGAACTCCAGAAACCCACCCGCCAATGACGAATTAACGCTTAGCGCTGAGCCAGGTTGGTGACCGGATTAAGCCATGGAATGCTCACGCCTCATCAGCTTTTCACCGAACTTTCGGCGCTTCCGGTCAGCCTGTAAAACTGGAACACGGTGAAGCAATCGGCCGAACACTAGAGGCCGCAATCTATGACAATTAGCGAACCTCACTGCACGATGTGATACAATCAGCAACGCACTTTTGCTCGACTAAATGTGACTGGTCGAGACCATCGCCTTTGCCTTCGTGCCGATCGGTCCTTTGGTCCGGGAGGACATCGAAAGCCAGGAAATCAGCGGCTTGATCCGAGCGTTGGACAGCTTTAAACCGCATCTTGCAATTCCCTTTCGCCTGCACACGCACAACTGGATGCTCGGCTATTTGAGCTGTATGTATGACCGTAATGGGGACCGTACCCCTTGGGAATCAGCCCGTCGAATACTGGCTAAGTACCGGGAATGCAAGAGCAACTTTTCGGCTAAACATAGTCGACCACCGACGCTCCGTGTGATGGTCGAACAATTGGCCGCCCCCTCTGGAAAGGGTTTCTTCCCGTTGTCCACATGGGCCGTCCAGTCGCTAGTTTCGATGCCGTAATCGTCACAGACGACGTGCGGAACAAAACACATCGCAAGAATTGAAGACGACCAGACGACCTTCACCAACTGCTCCCCGATACCTCCGAAGTTACCCTGGAAGAGATCTGGGAGGACCTCAAAAAGCCACGCCCAAGCGTTGCCCGTCTTCAATGAGACGGACATAACGCTGCCGCTTTTCAGCCGCAAATGAACCTCCATAACGTCGCTGCAGAGACAACCTGTCCGCTGGCCGCCCCCTGTGTGCGATTGCGCAAGGGTGGGTGCCCGGTGAGGGTGCTCTCACCGAATAACTGCCCGGGGGATAACTCTCTCCGCCAAAGCAAATCGGGGAGCCGATCGCCACTTCGTCCGCTTTCTATCTGGCCCCCGGAGGCGCAACGTCACCATCCTCTGCTTTCTCAAGATCATAGCCGGCCATCGGTCCGGTGAGATAACGCTTTGGCGGTTGCCAAAAAAGGTCATCGTTCAGACCCTCGATCGCACTGGCGCACCCGCCCTGATCGCCGTACATCACAACGGCGATCCGTTTGCGATCACGCGCAACTCTATCCAACTTGCTCGCGATCTGGAGAGTTTGGGCGACGTAGAGAGTTGGCAGAGCGGCCCTCTCATAGTGGTCAAAAAGCCGTTCGTAGATCTTTTTTCTTCCCTTCAGGAACGACTCAAATTCCACTTGATATTCAAAATCCCTTCCATTTACCGAAAGGATGCCATCCGGCATCGGCCAAAGCGGCGTGGCCGATCGGCGAAGAAGCCGCTCCGGTTTAAAGCCAAGCGCGTCAACATCCGCCGATTCATTGATTACCGACGCGACAAAGGCCATCGCCACATGAGCTCCGGCATAATGGATCGGCACCCATTCCTCTCTTTGCCCAGCCTTCGCCATCGACCCCGCAACTCCATTGGGCCGTGATCCTCGGCGGGCCAGAAAGCAGCACAGAGGCATCCGTCCAGACATCGTAACGTAATCCCGTCGAGCGCAAAACTTTTCGATTTCCGGCCGTTTACTGAGGTCTGCCCTCGTCGGTGTATAAAAATATTTCGAACGGAAAGCTGGAAGGTCAGACCCAACCGGATAACCCGCCAAACGCACAAGTCTCTCATTCACCAATTGATCTATGAACCGACCCATCGTCACCTCGTGCACGCGCATCAATTGCGCGAGACCTCTCTTATAAACATACCCAAAATCGTGAACCGCTCTCAAAACAGTCCATTTAAAGTCAGGCGGCAGGTCGCCCAGAACGAGAGCCCAATTTTCCCTGCTAACTTCGGCGCACATAAAAGGGAAGTCACGTAGGCTTTGTTGCATTCGCCGCGCCCTTCCGCGCCCCGGCGTGGGTTAAATTCATCCGAATAGAAAATTCGCCGTGACGCTCCATCAAAGCATGAGAGCCCAAGCCGGCCGGCAGTCCGCAAACCACCGAAGCCGCCCTAGGTTCCTCATTTTCGAGTTCGAAACTAACCCCATCCTCAAGCCAAAGTGAACGCTTGGCGCCTTTCAATGGCGACCGAGACGCACTGCATTTCATGATTTTCTTCCGCGCCCAAAGCAGTCCATGAATTCTCGCAGAGGGTATCAGTTCAAGTGCGGATTGTAACACCTCCCGCAAATAGCGAGGGCTAACAGGTATATGAATTTTGGCCATACGAGGAGGGTTCTTAACCGGTCAAAAACACGTATTGCAAATTTTAACATCACTTGCCTCAGAGGGATCGTGCTGGACGCCGTCTCCAGACCTCGTTGGTTCCGGCCGAAGGCACCCTTTAGCAAGAATGAGCGTTCTCTACCTCATCGTCAGGTCCTCGATCTGCTTTCGAGCCCGAGCGCACTGAGGGTGGACAGCCCGGGCACGGCAAAACTCCCGGCATTTTCGCCTTGGTTGTAGAGGTGCCGTACCGTGCAGGCAGCGAACATTTAATGGCGATCGGGCCGCACTCATTTTCAACCGTTTAATGTAGCAATCCGCAGCGCTGTCGGACCAACTGCGGTAATAGCGGCGGCGCCTAACGGCGATTTGACGCCATCATCTCTGGGCCTTGAGCTGCATTGCCGCGTACTTCTTTAGATAAATGAGAGGCTGCCCGGATGTTCAAAATATCGCTTCGGCAGCGGCCTGAAGACGGGCCCTTGTACTCGAAAAGCGCTGCTCGATGCTGGTAATTGTAGATCTGCGCGTCCTTGATCCCTCATCTGCTGGCAAAGGGCGACGGCTGGGACACGCCGGTAGTGCGCACTGCCGAATCCCATGCAAAACCGATCTAAAGAGCCTCGACTATCCCCCTTATTACCTCCGTCGCGGAGGGACCGTACCATTATTGTTGCTTTCCCACTCAACCCCAAAAAGTGGCTATTTGAGAAGACAATGGCATGAGCAATCGAAAGTTGGGGCTCGACACCTCGTTTTGAGCCCTCGTTAGGATTTCAATGGTGGTATTTTTTCCACCGCGGCCATCAATAGATCCGGTGACAAATGAGTGTAGCGTTCATTTGTTGCATCGCTTGCATGCCCGATCAGTACCTTTCGAATCTCCTTCGTTACACCCTGATTGGCTAGAACGGTATTGAAGCTGTGACGAAGGCTATGAAATCCCAACCGCCGAAATTGCCTGCCTTTCCCATGTTTTTCTCTTCCGCGAGGAACCTCAATCCCGGCTTGGACCATCAAGTTTTGGAAGCTTTCTGACAATCCTGTTTTCCCGCTCAGTGGGCGTTCGGCGAGGCTCCGCAAAATCGGACCGCACTGGCTCGAGCCCTTAAATGACGTCAAAAAATCGTGAAGTTGAGGATGTATAGGGCAGACAATCAAGCGCGGCTTCTTCCCTCTTCGTATTTTGTTGGTCGTAAAACGAAGTTCACGCCTTTCCAGATCCACGTTCTCCCAGCGGAGATTGGCGACAACGCCAAGGCGTGCTCCAGTGTAAAAACCAAGCAAAATCAAGCCGCGCCATTCTTCGTCGGCAATATCGATTATCGCCTTCACCTGCTTCTGGGTGAAACATTCGCGCTCTTCTCCGTCACTGGGGAGCAATGCACTGACCTCGGCTGGATTAATGGCAATCAATCCATGGCGTCGCGCAATATTTAGAGGAATTCGAAGCGTCTTTACGGCCATATTGCAAGTGCCAGAACTCTTGCCCTGGTTCGATTCGGAAAGCAGATAAGCGTCAATATCCGATGGAGACAAGACGGCGATGCTCTTCATCGCTTTTTGACCAAGGTGATGAAGAAAAGTCTTTATTGTACGCTCATACCTCTTCACCGTTCCAGGTGCGTTCAGCAGATGAGTCTTCTCGAGCCAATCAGTCAGAAATTCCTCAGTCGAAACAAAAGATATTGGTCCACCACCAGCGATTTCGTAAATTTCCGACACCACCTTTCTCGCCTGCGCCTCAGCAAGAACACCAGACTGCGCCTTTCGAGCAACCTTTTCGTATTCAATTGCGATGGCCAATGCCTTTTGACGATCGGTGCATTTCGTCGATTTAACGCTTGGTGTGCCGTCGGGTCCACGAAATTTCGCATACCAATATTTTGAACGGCCAGAGCTATGCCGATGAATGCTAGCCATCGATCTCCTCTTAGCCCAAGATTTGCGGCTATCGCAATGATACTTTTCGTTAGAGGAAAAAGGAGAACGAAATAGTGCTACTGAAAGTGCTACCGTCCGAGGAAGTTTGACAAAGTCCATTACGTTGATAATGAAGCACTTAGATCCCCTCTTAGGGCATGAAAGGAATCGCGAGTTCGAGTCTCGTCACCCGCTCTCTGTAAGCCCCTAATCCCCGACTCCGTCATCCTTGTCCCAGAGCCCCAGTTTTCGTCAACCCGACAACTCCAAACTTCGCGGCTGTATAGGCGTGTGGGGCTGTCGCAATTTCCTACGGCTCAACTCTATCAGTGGAGTGGCCGAGGATTTTGACTGTCTGGTTTAACTGCTGGATCTGGAGGGGCTTTTTAAGAACAGTCACGGGACTGATCTGTAAAATTCTGTCCAGCATCTCGCTGTCGGGGTAGCCGGTGATCACGATCACATTTAGATCGGGATCGATTTGCTTGGCGGTCTTGAACACCTGATCTCCGGGCGCATCCGGTAATTGCAGGTCCAAAAACATCAGATCGAACTTTTGTTTTCGCAAGCTTGAGATGGCGTCCTTGGCCGTTCCAACCACGACTCGACTAAATCCAATTTTTTTCAAAAACGCT
>Ga0210393_10004532_pt1 | contig 10973 bp, 7 predicted proteins | sample IncBWC27OmetaG_FD_160068 | JGI IMG/M metagenome (GOLD analysis project Ga0210393, IMG submission 160068) | Forest soil microbial communities from Barre Woods Harvard Forest LTER site, Petersham, Massachusetts, United States - Inc-BW-C-27-O ...
AGCCGCTGACCAACCTGTCGATGCAGTGCAAGCTGCCGATCACCATCCCGCAGGCGATGGGCCTTATGCAGCAGGCGCAGGGCGCGACGGGTGGGCTACCCGCGTTGCCCGGCAATGCGGGCGCGTTGCCGTTGGGTGGCGCGGCGGGCACCCCGCCCGCGGCGACCGGGCCGGTCCCGCCCGCAGCGGGCGGCACGCTTCCGGGGCCGCCGCGGCAGAACAACGTCGGCTAGCCGTTGTTCTCTGGATTCCGATCTGGCGGCGGTAAGGGTCCCTGCAGGGCGGCCTTGGTCGGATCGGCGACAGGGTCGCTTTGGTGCCGCACCACAGGCAGCGGACCGGTAATCGGTTCGTCGTCGTCCGAGCCGGCGATGTTCTCGGTGCGAAACATGAAGAAGAACACCACCCAGCCGATGGCGCCGATGAGCAGCCAGCTGATCAGCCGATAGAGCAGCATCGCCGAGATGGCACTCGGCAACGACATGCCGCTGGAGACCAGGCCGGGCACCAGCACCGCTTCGACGATCAACAACCCGCCCGGCATCAGCGGTATCGTGCCGACGGCGCGGGCGGCCGCACAGGCGACCATCAACCCGGCGACCGACGCGTGATCACCGGCCGCATAAGCAGCGAAGCCGAGGCACGCGACATCGGTGACCCGGTTGAGAATTGACCAACTGAACGCCGCCGCCAAGTCGCGGCGGCTCAGGCTGACCGACTCCAGCTGCGTGAGTATCTCGCGCCACTTCGCCAGGCCGGTGTCGGCCGGCCGGCCACGAACCGAGTTGACCCACGACAGCACCCGGCGCCCGATCCCTTCGATCAGTTCCGGCCGCGACGCCACCGCCTGGGCCAGTAGCAACAACGCGACGAAGCCGCCCAGTGTGAACAGCAACGAGAACGGATTGTTCTTCGCGCCCAGGAAGAAGGCGCCGCCCAACCCGAGGAGTGCCAATCCCACCGCCTGCAGCACACCCGACATCACCAACTGCCATGACGCCACCACCGTGGAGGCGCCCCAGAGCCGCTGCTGACGGAACAGGAACGTGGCCGACAGCACCGGTCCGCCGGGCAGCGTGGTGCTCAGCGAATTGGCGGCGTAGAAGGCGGCCTCCGACCGCAATTGTTTGACGTGCACCCCTGCGGATCTCAGCAGGGTGCGCTGGATCTGGGCGAAGCTGTGCATCGAGGCGGCCGCTGCGAGCACCGACGCGAGCAGCCACCACCAGTTGGCTTCATACAGGCTCATCCAGGCTTTGGCGAGCTGGTCCCAGCCCAGTGCGATCTCGACGGCAAGCACGATTGCGACGATGGCGAGCACCACCCATCGCACCCACCAGTACTTCCCGCGCGTTGTTGTTTCCTGGCGTGGGAAGGCGAGCTTGCCGGCAAGTGCGTCGTGCGACACGTGCATTAGGGTAACCGTGCAGGTGGCGCCGCGATCGAGCCGCAGCTCCGACCGTGTCGTCGTCGTAACCGGATCGTGCCGCCCAGGCAGTCCGTGACCCGACCCGCAGACCCGTCCGGACACGTTTGGCGGCACCCCTCGGCGGATAGGCTGGCTAAATGCCGGCAAACATCGACGACACCGCGGTCGAACCGCTTGTCCGCAAGAGCGCGGCCTGGGCGTGGCGTTTGCTAGTAATCCTGACCGCAGGGGTCGCCCTGTTGTGGGTGATGAAAAAGCTTGAAATTATCGTCGTCCCGGTGTTGCTGGCCTTGATGATCAGCGCGTTGCTGGTGCCGGCGGTTGACTGGCTGGACCGGCGGGGCCTGCCGCGGGGTGGCGGTGTGGCCGTCGTCTTGCTGGGCGGATTCGCGATTCTGGGCGGCATCCTGGCGTTCGTCATCATCCAGTTCATCTACGGTTTGCCCGATCTGACCGAGCAGGTGACCCGCAGCATCGAATCCACCCGCAGATGGCTGATCGAGGGCCCGGCGCATCTGCGCGGCGAACAGATCGACAACGCGGGAAACGCTGCGATCCAGGCGCTGCACAACAATCAGGCGAAGTTGACCAGCGGCGCTCTGTCCACCGCGGCCACCCTCACGGAGCTGGTCACCGCGGCGGTGTTGGTGCTGTTCACACTGATCTTTTTCCTCTACGGCGGCCGCAATATCTGGCAGTACGTCACCAAGATCTTCCCCGCCGACACCCGCGACCGGGTGCGCGAGGCGGGCTGCGCTGGATACGGGTCGCTCATCGGCTACGTGCGGGCCACATTCCTGGTGGCCCTGACCGACGCCGCCGGGGTCGGTACGGGGTTGGCGATCATGGGTATTCCATTAGCCCTGCCGCTGGCCTCACTGGTGTTTCTGGGTGCCTTCATCCCGCTGGTCGGTGCCGTGATCGCAGGTTTTTTGGCCGTAATCGTGGCCTTGCTCGCGAAAGGTATTATCTACGCGCTCATTACGCTGGGTTTGCTGGTTGCGGTAAACCAACTCGAAGCCCATTTGCTGCAGCCGTTGGTGATGGGTCGCGCGGTGTCCATTCACCCGCTGGGGGTGGTGCTGGCTATCTCCACCGGCGGTGTGCTGGCCGGGATCGTCGGCGCCCTGCTGGCGGTTCCGACGGTCGCGTTCCTCAATAACGCGATCCAGGTGCTGCTTGCGCCGGATCCATCCGCCGAGGCCGAGAAGCAGACCGAGGAAGCCGACGATGCGGGGGCCATCGTCCAGGCAGAGCCGGACAGCCCCGACGACAAACCCGCCGAGGGCTTGACGGCCTGAGGGCCTACAGACGTCCTTCGCGGCGCAGCAGATCCTGGGCGGACAGACCGCCGCCGCCGCGGCGGCGCGGACGCGAATTGTCGCCATTATCGCCACTGTCGCCCTGCCCGCGGGCATTCAGCTTCTCGGTGGCCGCATCGGAGTCCTCGGCCTCCGGCAGCATGGCCGGGAGGGCGGCGGCGGGGTCGTTGTTGTTCTCGCGGTTCGTCGGAACCGGCATGGCTTTGGTCTGACCGTCCGACGGTGCTGGCGCCGGTGGTGGAGGTGCCTGTGCCGGGGGTCGTGTCGGCGGCCCCGATGGGCCGCGCTCGTCGGCCGGTCGTTCGCGACCGGATGCGGCCCGGTCGCCGGGAGCCGCGTTGGTGTTCACGGGGTCGGCGGGCACTGAGAGGCGCGACGTCTGGGCCTCGGTCGGTTGGCTGGGCTTGCTTTGAATGCGTGTGGTGTTCACACCCGAGGGCAGCTCCTTGGCCGGCCTGACCTCGGGCTGGCTGGCCGGGCGTGGCCGCGACGGCTCTGGGGGCGCGCCGGGATGACTGGGGTCGTGTGGTGCACGCGCCGGGGCGGCAACCAGGCTGGCCGCAGCGACCGGAGGCCGCGTGGGTCGCCCGTTGACACTAGGCCGCTTGCGTTCGTCGGGCAGGTCGATCTCGCCCAGCCCGATGCGGTTCTGCAGCCGCCGCGCCCAGCGCGGAGCCCACCAGCAGTCATCGCCGAGCAGCTTCATCACTGACGGCACCAGGAACATCCGCACCACGGTCGCATCCAGCAGCAGGGCCGCCATCAAGCCGAATGCCAAGTACTTCATCATCACCAGGTCGGAGAACACGAACGAAGCGGCGACCACGGCGAGAACCAATGCGGCAGCGGTGATCAGGCGGCCGGTGGTCGCGGTGCCGATCCGGATGGCCTCGGCGGTGGACATGCCGCGCTCGCGCGCCTCGACCATCCGGGACACCAGAAACACCTCATAGTCGGTCGCAAGCCCGTAGCCGACCGCGACGACCAGCGCGATGATGACCACCATCAACGGTGTCGGCGTGAAATTCAGCCACTTTGCGAAGTGCCCGTCGACGAAGATCCACGTCAAGATGCCCATGGTGGATCCCAGTGTCAGCGCACTCATTACCGCGGCCTTGATCGGCAACACCATCGACCCGAAGGCCAGGAACATCAACAGCATTGTGGTCGTGACCAAGACCACCAGCATCAGCGGAGCCTTGTCGAACAAGGCGTGGATGCTGTCCTGCTCAAGGGCCGGTGTACCGCCGACCGAGACGGTCAGACCCTTGGGCGGGCTGATCGACCGTAACTCGTTTATCTTCTTGGCGGCATCGCCGCGGTTGACCAAGCCGTTCTCAATCACCCGTACCGAGGCGTCTTCCGGATGGGTCGTGCCGTTGGGTCCCGCAACGCACGGATTGCCGGCGATGCCCGGGCAGGGCCGTTCGTCCCATTGTTTGTTGGTGAACCCACTGATCGTGGAGACCTTGTTGCGGATATCGGCGACCTGCTGGTCGGTCACCGCGCTGTGATTGTCGCTCTGGATTACCAGGGTCAACTGCTCGGTGCGGTAGCCGGGAAAGAGCTTGTCGAAGTGCTCCTGGGCCACGCGGACGGGATTGTCAGGCGGCAGGTACTTTTCGCTGATCCCACCGAACGACAGGTTGCCCAGCGGGATGACCAGCAGGATCATGCCGACGACGATGGGGATGGCGAACATCAGCGGGCGCTTCATCACGAAGTTGACCAGCTTGCCCCAGAATCCGGCCTCGACCTCTTCGCGGGTCTTGGTCTTCTGCAGCCGGTCAGCCAGCCAGTTGAGGTAGGCGCGCGAGACTTTCCAGTTCCGCAGGAACGGCACCCGGAACGCCGTCCGCACGCCGAGCGCGTCGACGTGTTTGCCGAGAATGCCCAGGCATGCGGGCAGCAGCGTGATCGACAGCAGCGCCGCAAAACCCACCGCCGCGATCAGTGCATAGGTCAGCGACTTCACGAAGCCCTGCGGCAGCAACAGCAGAGTGGCACCCGAGGCGATGATCAGCACCGCCGAGAACGTCACCGTGCGCCCAGCCGTCATGACCGTTCGCCGCACCGCCGTTTCGGTGTCGTAGCCTTCCGCGATCTCTTCCCGGAACCGGCTCACCACGAAAAGCCCGTAATCGATGGCCAGACCCAATCCGATCAGCGAAACCACCGGCTGGGCGAAAAAGTGCACCGGCCCAAAGAGTGAGATGAACCGAAGAATCCCCAGCGCGCCTGCGATGCTCAGCCCGCCCACCATGGCCGGTAGGCCGGCGGCGATCGCACCGCCGAACACTAGGAACAGAACAACCGTCACCAGCGGCAGCGCAAGAACCTCCATGCGGCGCTGGTCGGTGGCGATGGTGCCGGCCAACGCGTTGGCGATCGGCTCGAGACCAGCGAGTTCGACGGTGCCACCGTCGAGTTTTTGCAGGTCGGGTGCGATGGCCTTGTAGTTATTGAGGATGGTGTCGTCGTCATTGCCCTTGAGCGGGATGCTGACGAAGGTGTGCTTCTTATCCTCGGTTGCCATCCCCTTGATCAGCGGGGGTGCCTCGGCGGGGTTGGAAAGAGCCAGGTAGCCGGCCCATCCGAGGACCTGGTCGGAATGGTCGCTCTTGAACTTGTTCAGCTCGTCGACGATTTTCTGACGCCATGCCGGATCGTCGACGGTCTTCCCATCGGGGGCGGTGAAGGTGGCAACGATATGGCCGGTTCGGTCGCGGCCATAGACCGTGTCGCCGATTATCGAGGCCTTCACGGATTGACTGCCGTCGTCGTAGAAACCGCTTTGCGTGACGTGCTTACCCAGGCTCATCCCGAAGATGCCGCCGCCGAGGCACAGAGCCACCATGACCCCGATAACGATGTACCGATAGCGGTACACGGTTCGACCCCACCAGGCGAACACGTAAGCTCCTTACTGGATCTCTAAGGACCCGCGCATTGGTTTCCCAGTGTCACACACGCGTGGTCAATAGGGCGGACAGCGGCCGGAACGGCTGCAGCCACGCTCCCTGGTCGGGCAGCGAATCTAGGCCGATCCGCGGCAACGGCTCCCGGAAAACACCCGCGATGTCCTCCAGGTCGACGAAGTCCAAGGTATCCGACGCTAACGCCCAACTAGCGTGTTCACGAAATCCGATCACTTGGACGCCGACCCCGGTGCGCGCAATTTCTTCCAGCGGTTGACGGAACGCTTGACCGTCAGCGGACGCCACAACCAGCGCCGCAAGCCCTTCTCGGCGCCGCTGTTCGATGTGCGCGAGCATGTCGCGGTCGACGTCGCTGTCCTCGTCGATCTTCGGCTTGGCGAAGACCGCGAACCCGACGTTACGCAGTGCGTCCACCCACGGTCGAACCACGTCGGCGCTGCCCGGGGCGATATTGGTGAAGACGGTGGCCTCCGGTTCGATCACGACGCCTGGACGGCCGGCGCTGACCTCTGCGGTACGGGCCAGCAGCCAGCGGCCGAGCGCGTCGAAACGTGGGCGTTCCAGGGCTGTCGGGCGGCGGCCCAAGATCGAGCCGAGGCCCATATCGAGGTTGGGAGCGTCCCATACCAGCAGGACGCGCCTGGCCGGTCCTTCGAAGCTGTCCAGACCACCGGACAGGACCGCCGGTGATTCGAGCGGTTCGGGTGCTGCTGCGGTCTCTTCCGTCAGGCTCATGCTCATCGCCCACTCATCGTCGAAGCCAGATCAACTCGGTCACGGCGCTGCCCGCTTCTTGAGCTTTCGTCTCGTACTTGGTGGTCGGGCGCACGATCGAGATCGGCAGTCGGCTGCCGGGCTCGACGCGACACAGCCCGGGTTCGGCATCACCGACCTGGGCGATCTGCTCGGCGTACCCGGGGTGGTCCGTCGCGGCGTGCAGGACACCACCTGGGAGTAGCCGATCGGCGATCAGGCCAATCGTGCTCGGTTGCAGGAACCGGCGTTTGTGGTGGCGTGCCTTTGGCCAGGGGTCCGGAAAGAAGACGCGAACCCCGCTCAGCGACCCCGGTGCAATCAGATATTGAAGTACGTCGATCGCGTTCCCCCTGATCAACCGGACATTGCCCACCTGATCACGGTCGATCGTTGACAGCAGCTGCGCCAGTCCCCGGCGGTAGACCTCCACCGCGATCACGTCGACATCAGGCTCGTCGTGCGCCATAGCCAGTGTGGACGTGCCGCTGCCACAGCCGATCTCGAGCACCACCGGCGCCTCGCGGCCAAACCACGCTCGGGTGTCCAGCGGTTCCACGCGCCGGGGTATCTCAGACACACCTAGTTGCGGCCACAGCCGTTCCCAGGTCTGGCGCTGGGCGCCGGAAAGGGCAGAACGCCGGGAGCGAAAACTCGTCGCCGGAAGATAGCCATGCGCAGGACGGTCCGAATCGAACGGCTCCGGTGCTGGGGTCACGTCCTCTCCGGTTCTCGCCTCCACCGGCGTGTCGGGACGTGTCCCCACCCCGGGTTGCGCATGCATTTGTCCATGGTGGCCCATGAACGCCTGATGTAGCCGCTCCTGGTCCAGATTGATACCCAACAGTTGCCTTCGGCTGGTATCAGATAAACGGTGGCTCGCATCTCGGTGACACAGGTGCCACCATTCGGTGGGACCCGATCTGCTGTTCGGCAAACTGACCTTGCATCGGCGACGACCCCGCAGCCGATGGCGGCAACGTTGGCCGGCGGATCGGGCCAACGGCATCGAGCGGGCAGGACATGAAGGGACAGGGACACCAGATTTTCGTTGACGAGCTGGCGCGATTTGCTGCCGAGCACGCTGATGCGCGCGCGACGGCGATCGCCGAACGAGCCGCCGCACCGCTGCGCGTGGCTGTCCGCGGGCGTCGGGGAGTGGGGCGCAGCACAGTGGCGCGCGCCCTGGACCGCGCCGGAAGTGCGTCGGGGATCGCGGTGTCATCGCCGGGATGCACCGGCGACCGCGACGTCGACGTCATCGTCTACGTCACCGCGGAGGTGATCAAGCCCGAGGACGCTGACGCGATCGCCGCCGCCGGGCGACCGGTATTGGCCGTGTTGAACAAAGCCGATCTGGCCGGCTCGCTATCGGGCCGAATCGGCGACGGGCCCATCACGGCCGCGCGGACTCGCTGCGCGAACCTATCCGCAGTCGCCGGCGTACCGATCGAACCGATGATCGGTTTGCTTGCCGTCGCCGCGCTCGACGATCTGGACAGCACGTTGTGGGCCGCACTGGGGGAGCTGGCCGCCCATCCCGGGGGCGCTGTTTCCCTCGACGGCTCCTTCGACGGATTCCTGGTGGCCAATAACCCAGTGCCCGCAGAGGTGCGGCTGCACTTGCTTGACACCCTGGATCTGTTCGGCACAGCGCTTGGGATCGCCGCGATCCGCCAGGGCAGGACGGCGGCGCAGGTGCGCGCCCTGCTGCGCCGGATGAGTTGTCTTGATGCCGTCATCAACAAGCTGTCGGCCGTCGGGGCCGAGGTGCGCTACCAGCGGGTGCTCGACGCCGTCGTGGAATTGGAGGCTTTGGCCGTCGGCAAAGCAGGGATCGGGGAGCGGATCAGTGGATTCCTTTCCCGCGACGACACGGTGGTCGCCCGGATGGCCGCCGCGGTCGACGTGGCCGAGGCGGCCGGGCTGGAGGTCGGCCCCGTCTTCGCCGACCGCGACGATCCGGCCGCACACCTGCCGCGGGCGGCGCGATGGCAGCGCTACAGCCGCGGACCGGTGAGCGACCTGCACCGCGCCTGTGGTGCGGATATCGCCAGGGGATCGCTGCGGCTGTGGTCGCAGACCTGCGGGTCACTGCCCGACGCGGCTGGGGAGTCATGGTGAGCGGCGAGGATCGCGACGACTCGGCCGTCCGGGTGGACGCGCTGGTGGCGGCGATAGGCCCCCGGCTGGACGCGCCCGCCATCAACCGGCTCGACGCGGTGCTGGTGACCGGCCCGTGGATGGCCGGGGTGACCGGGGTGGTCGCAGCGTTGTGCGAACGGCTGCCGCAGCACAAGTTCGTCGAGTCGACGGATATGGGACCCGGCGATGCGCCGGTCGCGGTGGTGTTCGTTGTATCGCCGGCGGCCCAATTGGCCGAATCCGACTGTGTACTGCTGGACGGCGCCGCCGAGCACACTGACGTGGTAGTCGGTGTGGTGTCCAAGACCGACGTGCACCGCAACTGGCGCGACGTGCTCATCGCCAACCGCGACACGTTGGCCGCACACGCACCGCGCTACGGCCAAGTGCCCTGGGTGGGCGTGGCCGCCGTACCCGACCTCGGTGAGCCGGTCGTCGACGACTTAATCGAGACCGTCTCAGTACAACTCGCCGATTCCGATATCGCTCGGCGAAACAGGCTGCGGGCGTGGGAATCTCGGCTTCAGACGGTTGCACAGCGATTCGACCGCGACGCCGAGGGCGCCGGTCGGCGGGTACGGGTCGAGGCGTTGCGCGAAGAGCGCAGCACAGCGTTGCGGCAGCGACGCCAGTCGAAATCCGAGCGGACCATCACGCTGCGCGGCCAGATCCAGCAGGCGCGGGTCCAGTTGTCCTACTTTGCGCGCAACCGGTGCTCGTCGGTGCGCAGCGAACTGCAAGAGGACGTCGCGGGCCTGTCGCGGCGCAAGATCCCTGAGTTCGAGGCGTATACCCGCAAGCGGGCGGACGAGGTGGTCGCCGAGGTGAGTGAAGGCACCACCACACACCTCGCCGACGTCGCTGCGGTGATGGGTGTGCCGGTGGCACTTCCAGCCGTCGAGAAGCTGCCGACGGTTGACGTGCCGCCGCCGCACCTGAAATCGCGGCGACAGGAAACCTGGCTGATGATGCTGTTGGGCGCCGGGTTCGGACTGGGTGTCGCGCTGACGCTCAGCCGGCTGGTGGCCAGTTTTGCCCCCGGCCTGAACCCTCTGACACAGATAGCCGGGGCCGTCGCGTGCGTGGCGATCGGGCTGGCGGTCACGTTCTTGGTGGTCAACATCCGCGGCTTGCTGCATGACCGCGCTTTGCTGGACCGTTGGGCGGGCGATGTGACGTCGTCGCTGCGTTCGGTGGTCGAGGAGTTGGTCGCCACACGTGTGCTGGTCGCCGAGTCGGTGCTGAGCACCGCGCTCATTGCCCGCGAAGAGGCAGAGAACGCGCGAGTATCCGACCAGGTCAGCGTTATCGACAGCGAACTGCGCGAACACGCCATCGCCGTAGCGCGGGCCGCGGCGGTGCGTGATCGAGAGATGCCCACGATAACGGCCGCGCTCGATGCCGTTCGTGCAGAACTGGGAGAACCGGGTATACCTCAACCCGAGAATGTTGCCGAGCCGGCCAGCGAGGACGGAATCGATGAATCGGCTTCGCGGGAGACGAATGGCGACGTTTCGTGACGATTCGAGGGCTTCTGAATCGTTGTTGTGAGGAGGCTTATACCCGCCCGAACCTTCCCCAGCAAGGTGATCACGATAACCTGTAGTTAAAGCAAACCTGTAGTTAAAGCACCACCATGTCAACAGTTGTGTGGGCGAATGCATACGCAACGCACGGACGCCCCGCAAACACGCAGACGATGAATTCAGGAGAGTTCGATGACCTCAGCGACCATTCCGGGTCTGGACACCGCGCCTACCAAGCATCAGGGGCTGCTGTCGTGGGTGGAGGAGGTCGCCGAACTCACCCAGCCGGACCGGGTGGTCTTCGCTGACGGCTCCGACGAAGAGTGGCAACGTGTCGCCGAGCAATTGGTCGAGGCCGGCACCTTCAGCAAGCTGAACGAGAAGAAGCATCCCAACTCTTACCTGGCGTTGTCGGACCCGTCCGACGTGGCGCGGGTGGAATCCCGGACGTTCATCTGTTCGGAGCGCGAGGTCGACGCCGGGCCGACCAACAACTGGATGGACCCGGCCGAGATGCGGTCCACCATGACCGATCTGTATCGCGGCTGCATGCGCGGCCGCACCATGTGGGTGGTGCCGTTCTGCATGGGTCCCCTGGGCGCCGACGACCCCAAGCTGGGTGTGGAGATCACCGACTCCGAATACGTCGTCGCGTCGATGAAGGTGATGACCCGGATGGGCAAGGCTGCCCTGGAGAAGCTCGGTGACGATGGGTTCTTCGTCAAGGCGTTGCACTCGGTGGGGGCGCCGCTAGAGCCTGGTCAAAAAGATGTGCCGTGGCCGTGCAACGACACCAAGTACATCACCCACTTCCCAGAAACCCGTGAGATCTGGAGCTACGGCTCCGGCTACGGCGGCA
>Ga0210393_10004533_pt1 | contig 10970 bp, 12 predicted proteins | sample IncBWC27OmetaG_FD_160068 | JGI IMG/M metagenome (GOLD analysis project Ga0210393, IMG submission 160068) | Forest soil microbial communities from Barre Woods Harvard Forest LTER site, Petersham, Massachusetts, United States - Inc-BW-C-27-O ...
AGCGCAGGTGCCATGGGGGTGAACACGCTATTGTTTGGTTGTGTCCCCTCGCTGGCCACATCCACACGAAGGGTCGACGGGGAGCAGGACGTAGTGACGCCAATACACGTGTCCCGCCAGAAATCACCGGGTAGGCTCGTTTCGTTTGGAAGGATGTTTGCCGCCCATGACTGGAACACAAAATAACGACTGGCTCCGCTTCCCGCAGGAAGCCCAGTGGTGGAATTGTCCTGAGTCCCCGTGCCCGGAACAGATATGAAAATATTGTGCGGCGTGCAGTTCGTAGCCCCCACACAAGTATCGCGTACAAATGCCTCGCCTGTGCCGCCAATATCGCCGATCACAATGTTGGGGGAAAGGTAGTTGAAAGCCACGAACCTGCCATCGGGACTTATCGCCGGATTTGCGCCCCCCGCCGGGGTGCCGTCCGAGGCAAGTGAAAGAAGCGATGTCGTCGGGCTGCAGGTCCCGGATGCTCCGATGCAGGTGTCACGAAGAAAAACACAAGTGTTGGCACAACCGTTTGTTCCTGGGAGTATATTCGTGGCCTGGGAATCGAACGCTACGTATCGGCCATCGGCGCTGATAGCCGAATCGTGGCTATGGGCATTTACCGAGGAGCCATCGGCTGTGACCGTGATGCGAATCGTGTTCGGGGTACACGCTGATGATGCACCAACGCAGGTGTCGCGCTCGTAAATTTCCTGAAATGTACCAGCCGGGCCTGTAGCGAGGTTCGTGGCGTTGGATTGAAATGCAACGTAGCGACCGGTCGCGCTAATTGAAGGCGATACGAGGCTATCACCGTTGGCGGGCGTGCCATCGGGCGCAGCCGTCACCAACGTTACCACGCCCGCAGTTGCCGCCGCTGGGGAGGCGATGGGTAAAGCGACCGCGTTCGACGTTGCACCTGCTTCGCTGACCGTGATCGTGGCTCTCCCCGGTGCCGCAATGAATGCCTCGGAAACCGTCGCTGCGAGATCCGCGCTGTCTCCGAGCACGGTTGGCAGCGGGCTGCCATTCCAATTCACGACGGCGCTAGAAGTGAAGCCGGTACCATTTACAAGTAGGCTGAAGCCCCTTTGCCCGGCAATAGCGAACGTTCCACTGAGAAAACTATTGCCGCTGTAAAAGACGCCGATGCTCTTGATAGTGATTGAAGGCGGAGGAGGGGGAGACCCGCCGCCGGAACCTGTAGCGCATCCGCACAAAGCCAAAACCCCCAGCAGCGCCGAAGCCATGTATGCAAATCCATTTCCAATCCGTGTCATACCAATTCGTTTTGTAGGGTCCTCCGGTTAGTCCGTGCCCCCCGTGAGCGCCGGTCCAGAAAGAGTAGCAGTGAAAGCCTTGGCCGCAAAGTATCTTGTATCATAAGCTAACCAGGTCGACAGACTATAGTTCGTCAAGGCGCGGTTCACCTTGGACCCCGAGACGACGCCGTTCCAGAGGAAGTCTATTGCGTCCATAAAGAAGAGTACTTGGAAGTAGTAGTCCGGCAATCGCCGCCCACAGATCAGCGTTGTCTGGGTCGAATATCTCTTCAAAAAGCGCAGAGAAGAAATATGCTTCGACAATGTCGTACGAGATGGTAACGACCGTGGCCATAGCCCTCCCGCTACAATAAGTAGCTTACCCCTTCAGGGGAGGGTTTTCCTGCCCGGCAAAATCGTGGTGTGGTTATGGAAGCCCTCGGGCCTAGAAGGGCCCAAGCTATTGGAAAACCGGCTCCGAAGTCGCCCACCGGCCGTTTCGGCCATGTGTCCCGCTCATCACTAGAACGCCAAGACGTTGGACGAATTCTGTCCCACGGGTCAGTAGATTCGGGGTTCCCTTCCCCGTAACGTCAGCAAGGACCGGCAAATGACGACTTCCTCGGCCAACTCGCTCACCTTCGAGTCAAGGAAAGAAAAGTGCATTCCCTGCCCCTTCTCGAGTGCTTTTTTTCCTTGGCGAGTTGCGTCTGACCCAGCGACGGTAGTTGTCTTCTCCCCGGGGAATCCTTGCCAATGAACGAGGTGGAACTATGATGGATACGGAAGCATTCAAAGAGTTCAAGACTGGCCTTACCCTTCTCCGCGACAATTACGCCAACCGGGCCCTGAACCACATTCAGAAAGCCGCCGAACTCGAGAAGAATAATCCTTACTACATGTCTTACCTGGGAGTTGCTCTGGCCCGCACGCAGCAGAAGTGGGCGGACGCCGAACGCCTCTGCGATGGAGCGGTCCGAATCAAGCGCAACCAGGCACAGCTTTATTTGAATCTGGCAGAGGTCTACATGGCCGCGGGGCGCAAGGAAGATGCCCGCGACGCGTTGATCGCCGGGATGAAATTTGCTCGTCGCGACGTCCGGCTGAGTATTGCCATGGCCAAGCTGACCCCGCGCAGGGCACCCGTGTTCACGTTTCTTGGCCGCAAGCATCCACTCAATCGACACTTTGGCCTGCTGCGGCACAAGACGCTCTCGGCTCTGGGCAAGAGCTGAACCTAACGACTTTCCCCACCCCCCAAACGCGGAAAGGGCGGATGGCTTCGGCCACCCGCCCTTTTCGTTTTGAAGCTTGTCGATTTTCGGAAGGCTTACTTGCCGCCGAAGGAATAACCTTTGCTATAACCGCTTTGGAGCCCCATCTCCATCAGGATCTTGAAGCCGACACCGAAGAGGCCGTTTGGCAGGGGGTCGCGGCGGACGACCTCCGCCAGGTATTCGTGGGTCATTGCTGCGGGTTCTTTGGAATAGGGCATGGTGACAAAGAGCCTCATGCCGACGGCGTAAGTAGTGACACTGGACTGGAAATAGACCCCTGTTCGAGAAACGCTGAGCGAACCGCGAATATCTTCGAACGGGTCGCGTTCCGGGTCGGATGGCCGGATGCGCATGAGTTGTGTAATTTTGCACCGTCTGCTGCTGCGACGTTCCGTCTGCTTGTGACGCGCGGTGGTGGTGTTGCCTGGAGTATTGATCTTGGTCATGAGGTCGAGCTGGAACGCCATTGAGGTCTGCCTTTCCCGAGTAAAACCGAATTCCCCCGAGTGAATACAGGATAGCGGGGCCAGCGGGGAAAACCTATAGCGTAACGGTACTCGGAAGAAAGTAGGGCGTCCTACTTCCGATGGTAGTACGAAAGTACCGGTCCGGCAACGATTTTGGCGGCTGGTGTTTCGCCATCCTTTGAAGTGGGTTTCCGAGGACTCCGCTACCCAGGAGTCGGCCTACGCGTGTAGCGGCAAGTTCACCAAAATTCTTTTAGTTTGGGTATCTTTGTCAGTTGTCCAACCTGGTCAGAATCGGACCAAGTAGATACGCGGAAAAGATACCGACAAAATAGATGGCCGCCGAGACCCAGAGCAAAACTTTGCTGAACTTGCTGGCAGCCTCGCATGCCGATGGGTCTCCAGGTGCGCAGGATTGCGCCTTCAGCCGCGGCGAAAAGTAGTACATGTTTAGAAAGCTCAATGCAATCAATGAACCCGAAACTGCAAATGTCCATTGCTTGTGTCTGGATAGCGTGACCAACCATGGAAAAGATGACAGTGTCGACGCAACCGACGCGCCCAATCCCGCAAGCACAAGGAGCGACGGCAGGGCACAGCAGAGCAGTGTACCGAGAGAGGTAAACAGCGAGAAGTAACTGAGCATGGATGAAGACATACTGCTCTTGGCAACTGGATTCACGTTAGTTTTCTTCCTTGATGGAGTGGTATCGAATCGTATCGGGAACCTTTCCCTTTGCAGCTTCGTTCAGTGTCCCTTCAACCAAAACCGGTTTGTCTGCCATTGCGTTCGCACTGGCAGTTTGTGGATTGTCAGGAATCAGGCCAACCAAGTCATTTGAGTCAGAAACCCGCAATTGTGGTTGACCATTCACAAGTACAATTTTCCCGGCCACGCTTACGTTGGACGGTTTCATGGTGAATCCATTCTTTGTGATGGCTTCTTGCAATTGCTTGAACGTCGCCGTGTTTCCTGGTCTCATCTTCACGTTGGCGCGACCCTTTTCAAGACTCACATCAACAGCGTCAACTCCGGAAACGGACTTTAGTGACACGCGCACGGCGTGAGCGCAGACTTCTCAATCCATGCCAAAAATGGAAATCTCGATTGACCTGATTTCCGCCTGTGCTGACGCAGCCAGCAAAGCAAGAATCGTGAGTAACAGGCTGAACTTCTTCATGGCTTCTCCTTATCGACGTGATGCTGAAAAAGCAGATAGCTGAAATTGATTGCGAAACGAACACGTTCCTTCGGATAAAGCGTGCCGACATTTTGATAGATCGGGAATTGCGCTCCGAAGCTAACCGTATAGTTGCGGTAGATTCCCAATGCGGATGGACCTAGAAAAACCTGACTTGCTTGCGTTTGTGCAACGCTGGTGTTGCCTTGCAAGAACTGGTTTGAACGCTCCCCTACCAGTTCACCGAATAGACGCCAATCCCATTTATCTGGAGGTCTCCGCCATTTCGGTGGACGATAGCCATACACTAAGCTGTAATCCAGTACGTTCGGGCGCTTGTCGCCGTTGTGCTGATAGAAATTCGTGAAGGTAGCACCGAGCCAAATGTAGTGACTGCGCGACGCCATGCCAGTGACGGCACCAAACATTGTGCCGGGTGCGTTTGTGGTATTGGCTATGCCCCTAAAGCCGGATTGCGGCCCAGGAACCACCAGACTTGCGAATGCCGTACTTTCAAAGCGAGCTCCAATCTTTGTGGCTCGATGCTGGAATCGCCAAGCCAGCCTGGCATCGAAGTCATCGCCAGGTTGGATTCTTGTTGGGGTTAGTGATGCACTCCCCAAAACGGCCGGCGCCGTGAAAAAGAGCGACACATGTGGAGTAAAACCATACCCGATTTGCTCACGGAATGATGCCTGCGAGTCGGAATTGTTAGTGCGACCAAAGACACCGGTGTCGAAGCTCCATTCGCCAGCGGAGTTTGTGGGTGTTGCAAGTCCGAAAACTGGGCCATGGCCGTCACCGAACGCCGCCAAAGGCAAGGCCAGTACAGCAATAGCGAGAACTGTCGTGCGATTCATGATTCCTCCGGTGTTGCCTCAGACACACGAGTACGTAAACCTGCGTGAGCGAGCGAACAGCCGGAAGTTCAGATTCTCAGGATTGTTTGGAAACCGGGCGGTGAGGTCGGAATGGGCAAAAGCTTGACTTGGATGCGGTCGATAGCGATTTCAGCGATGGAATCGGTGAAAAGAGTTGAAACGGCAACCGACACCAGCGATACATGCACTGGCTGATGCTGAACAATCATCGCAACCGATTGAGCCACGTTGGCCGTGGTCTTGCAGCAGGAGTGATTGCCAGAACCCATATCGCAATTGCCTGCCATTTTCTTGCAGCAGGCCATCTCAGCATCGGTCATCGCAGGGGTTGAGAGACAAGTGAGCAGGGGGGCTGTCGCCAACAGCATGGCCAGCATGAATAGGATGGGGCGACGGAAGCTCACGAATAAAATCTTACAGCTTAGGGAGATGTCGCGTAAAGGGCCTTCTGTTATCTGCAACTTCCCCAACTTTTGGCTAAGGCACTATAAAAGGCGCACCGATCCTAAAACTGGCCAATTACCCTTCCTTTCAGAGGGTTGGATTCCCTGGGCTGATTGTGCGATTCTCTACGTTACTTTTCGCGAGGACCTGGCCCTGATGATGAAGCGTTTCAAGGATTTGTCGGAAAAAGAGATTGTCGCCGTGGCGATTGCCAACGAGGAAGAGGACGGGCGCATCTACGGCGAGTTTGCGGATGCGCTGCGCGACTCTTACCCGGCGACGGCGGAAATGTTCGAAGAGATGCGGGTGGAAGAGGCCGGGCATCGCGACCGGCTGCTGGCGCTGTTCCGGCAGCGTTTTGGCGATCATATTCCTCCGATCCGCCGCGAGGATGTGCGCGGGTTTTTGAGCCGGCGGCCGGTGTGGATGATGCGGCCGTTGGGCGTGAAGGTGGCGCGGCGGCAGGCGGAAATCATGGAGATGGAGGCGAGTCGTTTTTATTCGCGGGCCGCGAGCATGGCGATGGATGCTCCCACGCGCGAGTTGTTGAACATGCTTGCGGACGAAGAGCGCAAACATACGCGTGCCGCAGGCGAGTACGAAGAGAAGCACCTCACGGAAAAGGCCAGATCGGACGAATCGGAATCGCACAAGCGGTTGTTCATGCTGCAATTCGTGCAGCCCGGCCTTGCGGGATTGATGGACGGTTCGGTTTCCACGCTGGCGCCGCTGTTTGCCGCCGCGTTTGCCACGCACAAGAGCTGGGACGCGTTCCTGGTGGGGATGGCGGCCAGCCTGGGGGCGGGCATTTCGATGGGCTTCGCGGAATCGCTTTCGGATGATGGCTCGCTTACAGGGCGCGGCTCGCCGTGGATTCGCGGCACGGTTACGGGGTTGATGACGACGGCCGGCGGGCTGGGGCATACGCTGCCCTTCCTGATTGCCGATTTCCATCTGGCTGTCGGCGTGGCATTTGTGGTGGTTCTCGTCGAGCTAGGATTGATCAGCTTCATCCGCCACCGCTACATGGACACACCGTTCCTGCAGGCGGCATTTCAGGTAATCGTCGGCGGCCTGCTGGTATTCATTACCGGCTGGCTCATTGGTAGTTCGTAACTCTGGAAGAGTGCCGAGAGCCGGGTTCAAGATCCATCCATGACCAACCAACGCTACAACAAAAGCAAATTGCTTCGGTTTGCGAGCATTCTTGCGCTCGTCTGGGTTTGTGTGGAAGCGCCTTCCCGAATTGCCGCGCAGTCGACGACGAGCGTCGATCGGATTGTGATCGAAAAGAGTAAACGAACGCTGACTTTGATGAATGGCGCGAAACTTGTGAAAACCTACAAGGTCGCGTTGGGCGGGCAACCGGTCGGCGCGAAGGATCGCCAGGGGGACCACAAAACTCCGGAAGGAATTTATGCGGTGGACGCCAAAAAGGCGCAGAGTCAGTTTTACAAGGCGCTTCACATTTCGTATCCGAATCAAGCCGACCGCGAGCACGCGCGGAAATTGGGTCTTAGTCCCGGCGGCGACGTCGAGATTCACGGGCTGGGTGCGAAATGGGGATGGATTGGGGCGAAGCATCGCCTTACAGACTGGACGGACGGCTGCGTAGCCGTAACCAACGAAGAAATCGACGAAATTTATTCCCAGATTAAAGTGGGAACGCCCATCGAAATTCGTCCTTAGGCTGCGCGCCAAGTTCACTGCGTGATGCGCGAGCCGAAGTTTTATCCCTCTGAATGTAAACCTGGAAGTCACCCTGTTGTGGGTTTCCGGTGCTATAATTCTGGCCGTTAAGAGCGCCCAGCTCTCATAAGTCCCCGCCAACCCAGCCAGGGCCTGGAACCCGCCGGCACCATCGTCCCCTTCCGGCGAGTGGATCATCTGAGAAACGTTTTCCTAGAGGAGAAGTGCGATGAAATCTGAATGGATGGCTCGGAACTCCCGGGCTGGGGCGCTATTGCTGGCCGTGGCGGCTATTTTCGCGATCGCGGGGATTATTGTGAGCTGCAGCGGCGGCTCATCGAACAACATGATGGTTTCCGGCATGGGCACTGTGAACGTGAGCATGAGCGACCCGCCGAGTTGCATGCCGCCGAACGGGCAGTTTACGCACGTTTACGTTACGGTGCGGTCGGTGCAGGCGCATATCAGCGCCACGGCGGATGACAACAGCTCCGGTTGGCAAGAGCTTGCGCCGCAGTTGGCGAACGCGCCGATGCAGATCGACCTCTTCTCCAAGCCGCAGACCACCTGCATTCTGGCGCAGCTTGGCTCCGCCAGCCTTCCAGCGGGAAGCTACCAGCAGATTCGTTTGCTGCTGGTTTCGAACTCGCCGGCCGCGGGCGACGCAGTTCCTTCTAACAACGCCTGCGCAGGCAATGGGTTCAACTGCGTGGTGCTGGAAGACACGACCATTCACGAGCTTCAGCTGAGCAGCCAGGCCAATACGGGTCTGAAGATTCCACCGGGACAGATTGTCGGCGGGCCGCTGCAGGTAACCGCGGGACAGAGCGTGGACCTGAACATCGACTTCAACGCATGCGCTTCGATTGTGCACGAAGGCAACGGCAAATTTCGGCTGAAGCCGACGCTTACGGCCGGGCAGGTCAGCGCAAACAACACAGGAATCAGCGGGAAGGTGGTGGATTCCCTCACCAGCAAGCCGATTGTCGGAAGCGTTCAGGTGGCGATCGAACAGCCCGATCCAACGTCCGGAATCGATCGTATCCTCATGCAGGCGACTGCGGACAGCAACGGCAATTTCAATTTCTGCCCGCTGCCGACGGGAACGTTTGACATCGTGGTGGTCGCCATCGGTCCGGCGAATGTGCCGTACAACGCGACGACGGTATTGAATGTGCCGAACGGAACAAATCTCGGCTCGATTCCTTTGATCGCAGAAACTGGCGCCACAGGGCCCGCGGTATTCCAGGGTTTTGTGACCGCCACGAACGGCGCCGTGGCGGGAACGATTGACGTCAGCCTCTCGGCGCTGCAGGCGGTGCCAACGGGGCCGGCGACAACGCTGCAGGTCACGATTCCGCTGCAGACCATTCCTGCAACGAACACGACGGCGGAAGTGGATTCGACCGGCGTCGTTTCGGTATCTGACAGCACGACTTGTCCGACCGGCGCGCCGGCGAAGGCCAACTGCGCTCAGTACACGCTGGTGGTTCCGGCGAGTAATGCGAGCGTGGGAATATTCTCGGCTTCGGGATTCACTTATTCGGTTCCGGCGACGGGCGATGTGCTCTTTACGGTAGACGCCAAGGCGGCAGTGCCGTTGAGCGGCGGGACGCCGGATTGCACGCCGTCCGAACAGATGGTCGCGAAGGATTCCACTTCGTTGCCGTTGAAAGCGCTGCCGGCCACGACGACCACCGTTGCGGAGATTGATTTCAGCAGCTGTATGTAACGCAGAACCGGCACCCAGCCACCGGCTCGTTCCTTCGAAGCGGGCCACTGATTCAGGAGCAAACTGTACCACGGGCCTAGTCAACCTTGCGACACGCTGGGGGCGCGAATTTAGGCGAAGCGCGTTGCAAGGCAGTAGTGTGAATCGTAGGGGGTCGAATCCCAAGGAGAGAAGAATGAAGCTTGCAAAATGGATGGTTGGCGGAGCGCTGGTGTGCTGCCTGGTCTTCGGGCAGAACACGCTGGCACAGGGCAACAGCGAAGGTCATGGCCATGGCAAAGGTCACGACAAGCATGGCGATGACGACCAAGGAGACAACGATCAGGGCTACTACCACGGTCACGACAAGGATATTCACGAATGGTATGGCAAGCACGGCAACAATCTTCCGCCGGGGCTGGCAAAGAAGGACCAATTGCCGCCGGGACTCGAAAAACAACTGGTGCGGCGCGGGACTCTGCCGCCAGGATTGCAGAAGAAGATTCATCCCTGCCCGCCAGAACTGGTGCGCTACTTGCCACCTCCGCCGCCGGATTGCGCGAACGTGCTGATCGGAGGCCATATTGTGCTGCTGAACCGCAGGACAAATGTGGTGGTGGATTTCGTGCACGTGGAATTGTTTTAGCAGGAGTCGATCCCCTGCCGCCCGGCGGCAATCCAATCCAGCGGGTTCCTGAATTCCTGTAGCTCACCCCTTCAGGGGTGAGGGTTTCCATTCCAGCGGCAAAGTTTCGACGCAAAGGCACAACCGTGGGGCCGCAACGAAAACCCTCGGGCCTGAAGGCCCGAGCTACAGGGATTAGTCGTCGGAGTGGGCGGGAATCGGCGTTGCTGTTGGGCGGCGAAAAAGGGTGCGCAACAGGGCTTGCAGGCGATCCATGTAGATGTAGACGACGGGCGTGGTGAAGAGTGTAAGCATCTGGCTCAAGATGAGGCCGCCGACGATGGTGATGCCGAGCGGCTTGCGGATTTCAGAGCCTGCGCCGGTGCCGAGCGCCAGCGGCAACGCGCCGAACATTGCGGCCATGGTGGTCATCATGATCGGGCGGAAGCGCATCAGCGCCGCGCGGTAAATCGCCTGGTCCGGCGGAGCGTTTTCCTCCCTTTCGACCTGCACGGCGAAATCGATCATCAGAATCGCGTTTTTCTTTACGATGCCGATCAGCAACAAGATTCCGATCATGGCAATCAAGCTGAGATCCATGTGCATCCAATTCAACGCCAGCAACGCGCCGATGCCGGCGGATGGAATCGTGGACAAGATCGTGATCGGGTGAATGAAGCTTTCATAGAGGATGCCGAGAACGATATAAACCGCGGCCAGGGCTGCGAAGAGCCACAGAGGCAAATCCTTCAGCGAATCCTTAAAGGCCTGCGCTGTTCCCTGGAATGTGGCATGTACTGTGTTAGGTACGCCAAGTTGTAGCACCGCCTGCTGGATGTGTTCCACCGCGGGTCCGAGCGAAGCGCCCTGCGCGAGATTGAAGGAAAGCGTAATCGCCGGGAAGATTCCCTGATGGTTCACGGAAAGCGCGGTGTTGGAGTGCTCGTAGTGCGCGAAGGAACTGAGGGGCACGAGCTTTCCGGTGTTTGAGGGCACGTAAATGAATTTGAGGCCGTCAGGATTTTCCTGGAAGTCCTGCGCGACTTCCAGAACCACGTGATATTGGTTCAGCCCTTTGTAAATCGTGGAGACCTGCCGCTGGCCGAAAGCATCGCCGAGCGTGTTGTCGATGTCCTGCATCGAAACGCCGAGGCGCCCGGCGGTGTCGCGGTCAATCGCCAGAAACGATTGCAAGCCCTTGTCTTGCTGGTCGGAATTAATGTCACGCAGCTCCGGCACTTGCCGCATGCGCGCCATAATCAGGGGCGCCCAGTGATAGAGATCTTCCAGATTATCGGCTTGCAGGGTGTATTGATATTGCGCTCCGCCGAATCGGCCGCCGACGGAAACGTCCTGCACGGACTGGAAGAAGAGAGAAGCCCCTGGAATTCCAGCGGTTTTTTTTCGCAGCCGCGCAATCACACCGTCCGCATTTACCTTCC
>Ga0210393_10004536_pt1 | contig 10965 bp, 6 predicted proteins | sample IncBWC27OmetaG_FD_160068 | JGI IMG/M metagenome (GOLD analysis project Ga0210393, IMG submission 160068) | Forest soil microbial communities from Barre Woods Harvard Forest LTER site, Petersham, Massachusetts, United States - Inc-BW-C-27-O ...
GTGCGATCGCCTATGCGCAATCGATCGGTCATGCGGGCTTTGCATTTACGCTCACCTCTGGAAGTCGGCTACATTCCAGCCATGCGTATCGCGATACGATTCTTGCCGCGCTGCCATTGCGCCGACGCGCGCCACGGGGAGTACGGCGACCGTCAACGAGTGAGTCCGGCCCTGCCAATGGTACGTCGCTCAAGTACACTGGCGTAAAGGACGCCCCAAGCTAGCTCGTGTCCGTGCCCGACAAGCCAGTGCTACCTCTACCTCTAACCAACCCCGCCATCACCCAAAGACCGCGGTCCGTCACACTTTTCGATTCGCGTCGGTCGCAGTTGCTAACGTGGTCCCATGATTCTCGCGGATCGTGTCGGACAATGCAGCACTCCTTTCGTCGTGCGCGACAACGGCACCGGGCGGATTTGGAAGCTCAATAATACGGCGGATCACGCTGCAGCTGTCGCGAAGTGTCCTGTGCGGTACGTGCTGGAAGATGACCTTACGACGTTGTGCGCAGACCTTGCGTATTCTAAGGGCGCGCGCACCTTGGCATGCGCAGACTTGTTACGCATGCCGGCAACCCGGCTCTGGGTGGAGTGGTGTAACAAGCCGTGGCAGCACGCGCTTCAGCGTTACGGGTTCCCGTTGTTCCAAGCCGGATGTCAGTGGATCGGTCGTCGAGGCGCGCTGATTAGCGCCTCGCCCGACGGGCGCAGTGGCATGATCAGGACATTCTGGAGTGCTGGTGAAGGAAGTGACGAAGTGTTGGCAAGTAGCATCGAGAGCTACTTTGATTTAGATACGGGCGAAGGGGAGAGTCCCGATGAGCCAGATCGTCAGGAGGGGCGCCAGGCAGGGCAAGTCCGCGACGAGACGATTGCACATGCCGATGACGTATTGGCTCGCTGCTTTCGCTTTCGGTACGAGCAAAGCTGGGCGGATTATTATTCGAACGCCGGCCTTATCCAGGCGGACTCAGAGAAACTCTGGCGCTACACACTGGGCACCATCGCTTTGGATGTACCGATGCTATTGTCGTTTGTCCTGTTGCTGTTGACGCGTAGCGGGCTACCGCAACGCGCGAGCGACCTTGAGCGACTGAATCGCGCAAGGAGCCGGGCGGGGAAGAGTGCGTTGCTTGACCACCTGATCGTGCGGGCGCCGCTCTTGCCGGAATACTCAGTTCAGCAGCAGGCCGCGGTTCATGGTTCCCGGCGGACTCCGCGACTGCACCATGTGCGGGGGCACCTAATGAGACGCGGCAGTCAGCTGTTCTGGCGCGTGCCCCACCTACGCGGCAGTGCCCGCGCGGGCAATGTCCAGACCCGTACGGTCGTGTGGACATTTGATGAAGCCAGAGCTCGTCGCAGTGGATCGCATGATGCGTATCGCTCGATAACCGACACAGTGATGGATCACGCGACAGCGCTGAGCAGGACGCTGCAGTAAAGACGAATAAAACACGGCCCGATCTGAAAAAAACTCAGAGAAAAGCGGTCGCCTCGCGGACGAGGCGCACCCAGCAGCGCAAGGGGGCGACGAGAGCGCACGAGAGCCAAGGTCTGCTTCATTTGCGCCTATCGTTGTTCTGATACGTCACTCGATAAGTGCGCGCCACGCGCCGCCACTAGAGTCGTGCGCTACGGGGCCGCCGAGGATAGTTGATTGATCGAGCTCGCGATAATCACTATCAAGTCATCCATCACATTAACCCCCTGGGCTGTCACATTTTTCTATCGCTGCCTTACCCCAAGATTATCCTGCTGGCAACAAAACGGAGGTACTCCAGCACGCATGCGAGTTGTCGTCGCGAAGCCGCAACGACAACGAGGCGCTAAACGCTTGCACGGGGTGCTCGATTCGGATGGTCAGCGGAGAACTTATGAAGAATACATGTGGCAATCTCATTGCGCGTGGCACCTGCTGCGTGGGAACGCGAATACTCGTCATGTTTGTGACGGTGCTATTCGCTGTCGCGGGCACGTCGTTTGTGTTGGCGCAAAATGCGCCGCCAGGCCCTGCGACGCCAGCAATTGCCAGCGATAGCACTCAGCTGGCGGAGATTGTTGTCACGGGCTCACTCATCAAGAGGACCGAGAAGGAAAGCGCAGAAGCCATCACAATCGTCAAGGCGGACGCCCTCAAGGAGCAGGGCATCACGAATGTGGAGCAGGTGATTAACACCCTTACCTCCGCCAACCCCTCGGTCAACATCGCCTCAGCCGTAGGGACGTTTTCCGGAGGCGGCACTTACGCCAATCTACGCGGCCTGGCCAATGGTCGCACCCTGGTCCTCCTCGATGGAGAACGGCTGGCCAACAATGCTTTCAGCGGCAATGCGGTGGACCTAGGCGGCATTCCGTTTTCGGCCATTGATCAGGTCCAGGTGCTTCGGGAAGGCGCCTCGGCGCTGTACGGCTCGGACGCGATCGCGGGCGTGATCAACTTCATTACCAAGAAGAATTATCAGGGGGCCCAAATCCAGGTCAATTTCGACCACCCGCAGGAAGTCGGCGGCGGCTCGGGCGAGGCGGATTTCACCGTTGGACATGGGGATCTGGCGAGCGACGGCTATAACGTCATGATCACGGGAAGTTACAACAAGCAACAGGAGCTTCGGGCGACACAGCGGGCGTTCTCCGCCACGGGCTTTAATCCCGCACTGGGCGTCTCCAACACGAACTTTCCGGGATCGTGGCCTGGAATGGTCCAGGATTCCAATGGCAACCTCTGGCAGTCGGGCTATCCGGCCTGTGCCGGCAATCCGCAACTGACAACCTATTACGGCGACTGCTCATACCGATATTCCGCCGCGACAGATCTGCTCCCAGAGCACCATGAGTTCTCCGGAATGGTGTCCTTGACCAAGGCGCTACCGGCTAACAACACACTGCAGCTGCAGTATTTCTATACGCAATCCGAATTGAGCGGTTATTCCGGTCCCATGTTCTATGAATTCGAGATGAATCCGAACAGTCCCTACTTCCCGACGGGGTCTCAGTTGACATGCGACCGAGGCGCGGCAAATTGCGGCGGCATGCCGCCGAATTTGACCGGGATCGGCACCGATCCAAAGACCGGCCTGCCCACCCCGGTCCCGGTCCAAGCGATCTGGACCGACCCCAACAATTACCGCTATGGCGGCAATCTCAATGTCGAGCAGCGGGTGCTGTTGACGTTCTCCGGTAACAACGGTGGTTGGGACTACGCTGCCGACCTCAATTACAGCAAGAACACCAACGACAATCGCTGGACCGGGGGCATTCCCAATGAGTCCGTACTGGCGCCCACCACTGATCCTAATTCGGGTCTACCGATCCTCAGTACTCTGATCAACCCCTTCGGTCCTCAGAGCGCGGCAGGGCAGGCTTTGATCAACTCCTCGTATGTCAACGGCACATACCAGATTGGCGAGGACACACGGTGGAGTCTCGACGCCCATGCCAGCCACCCGCTGGGCGATGCATTTGATTCGGGCACTCCGGCGACTGTGGCGCTCGGCCTCACTGTGAACGGCGAACGCTACTCGGCTGCAACTACACCCTATAACTCCCTCATAATCGCCGCAACCGGACTGACGGACAGTGCCGTTGCAGGAAGTCGCCAGGTGCAAGCGGCTTACGTCGAGATGGACCTGCCGTTCCGAAAGAACCTCGATCTCGACATCTCAGATCGCGAGGACCGTTATAGCGATTTCGGCACGACCAATAACGCCAAGATGTCGCTGCGCTATCAGCCGATTGGCTTCCTAACTCTTAGGGGAACCGCCTCCACCGGCTTTCGGGCGCCCACGCTCAACAACTTATACACGCCGCCTTTCTTGTCAGCTTCCAGCTCCGGCACCATGGGTCAGGGAAACCCGGACTGCCCGACCAGCGTCGGCGGCACCGGTAGCGGGTACAGCGGCCCGTTCAATGCGACAACTTGCCAATCGCAGGGACTGGAGTTGAACGGCGGAAACAAAAACCTGCAGCCCGAAACATCGCAAAACTTCGACTTTGGTATCGTGTTCTCGCCGGTTGAGCAGTTAGGCATTACGCTGGACTATTACAGGATCCTGCTCAAGAACACCATTTCAACCGTTCCATCCGAGGCCATTTATAGCAAGCCGAGCCAGTTCTCGAACTTAATCGTTACGAACTCAAGTGGGACACTCACTACGTCGGTTGCAGAGGCCAATCAGTGCACTCCTTACACGGCATCGACCTGCGGATACATCGTCCGGAACTTTCAGAATACAGGCAAGATCACGACCGACGGTATCGATTTGAGTATCCAATACCTGCAGCATACCCCGATCGGGACCTTCCACGAGGATCTGGAAGGGACTGCGGTCACGCAGTTTCTGGAGGAGCAGTACACCGGCGGACCGTTCCTCAACCTGGTGGGCAATGAAGTCATTGCTGAAATTAACCCTGCGTTCCGGTGGCAGCATAGTCTGAGGGTCGACTGGACGAGCCCGGGGAAGATGTGGGGTGGCGGACTCAGCGACCGCTTCTACTCCGGGTACGTCGACGAATTCCCCGATGCCAACGGCAATCAGCGCAAGGTTGGCAGTTATTCGCTCTGGGATGCTTTCGCGAGCGTCAAACCGACTGAAAATCTAACCGTGTTGGTTGGAATCAAGAATCTCTTCGACACGAGTCCGCCGTACACCAATGCACCACAAAACAATTTTGCGGCGGGGTACAACGCACTCATTGCGGATCCGCTGTTGCGGAACTTTTATATCAATCTGAAATACACCTTCTTCTAGAGTCCTCCGAGAGAGGGTCAATTGGAGCTCCGCCTCGGGCAGGTTCTTTATGACATCTCACCCAAAAACAAACAAAGGCGGCCGCACGATGACATCTTCCCTTAGTGCGCTGAGGCGCGGCATTTCGATCGCCCTCCTCATAGCACTTGGGGTGGCGATTCCCGTCGCCTCTTTGAATGCTCAGCAAGCGCCGTCAGAGGCGTCTGCTTCGCTGACGGAAATCGTAGTCACCGGATCTTTGATCAAGCGCACCGACACAGAGACGCCGAGCCCGGTGCAGCTAATCAACGCGGAGGACCTGCGCAACAGTGGCTATACCAACGTCAACGACGTTCTGCGAAATCTTGCCGCTAACGGTCAAGGTACCCTCAATCAAGGCTTCACCCAGGCGTTTGCCGCCGGTGCCTCCGGCATTGCGTTGCGTGGTCTGACAGTAGGTGACACGCTCACGATGATAGACAGTGAACGCATGGTGGCCTTTCCGCTGAGCGACGACGGAGAGCGGGCCTTCGTTGACACCACCGCGATTCCCTTCAATGCGATCGACAGTATCGAGGTGCTGAAAGATGGCGCTTCCGCTCTATACGGAGCGGACGCCATCGCGGGGGTCGTGAATATCAAACTGAAGAAGAGTTACGTGGGTGCGCAGTTCACCGCGGAGGGCGGCGCGACCCAGCACAACGACGGATGGACGTGGCATGCGGCCGGCATTCTCGGTCGGGGCGATCTGTCCAACGACGGTTACAATTTCTACGCGGCGATTGATTGGCATCGACAGGAGCTGATTCTCGGCTCCAATCGCCAGGGCCCCTGGACGACGCTCAATTGGACTGGTCTGCCGGGTGGACTCAATGAGACGCCGGGCTCCTCTACTGCCGGTTTGTTCACTTATCCGGATAGCGTAACGGGTTACCTCATCAACCCGACCAAGCCGAATGCGGCTGGCGTTTATCCGAATGGCCTGCCCGCGGAGGTTTTCCTACCAGGCTGCACGGCTGCTCTCCAGGCTGCTGATAAATGCACATTCTCCTTCCCGGGGCAGATTCAGCCACCCACCGAGCAGACAAACTTCCTCGCCAAATTTACCAAAGCTCTTGCAGGCGACTGGACGCTGACGTTTACCGGCTCCATTTTTGAAAGCACCGCCGAGCAGGTCGCTCCTCAAACGCCTCCTTTCGGCCATGCATTCAACCAGACGGGTCAGGAGAACGGGTCCATTCAGGACATAGCGTTCGGCCCCGGGTTCGGACCCAAACTCGTCATCTTTCCCGTTCTTTCGCTGCCCGCTAACTCTCCCCAGAATCCCTTTGGCGCAGCAGCCAATCTGGTGTATAGCTTTCCGGACATCGGGCCTCTGGTGACCGATGTCAAAACGACTACATACCGCTTGTTTGCGGACCTCAGGGGAGGAGTAGCTGGTTGGGATCTCGACGCGAACGTCGGAGTGATGTACGCGAGAATGAGCGACAGGATCGCCGGCTACATCGAACCCGGGGTCGCGCAGTCGGACCTGAACAACCTATCCTATGTTCCCGGCGTCAGCACTAACGGCGAGGCTTTGTTCGCACCGGTTGAATCCACCGATCCTTCCAGCACACTCGACGTGGCTGATTTCCACGGCACGCATCAGCTCGCACAAATGCCCGGCGGACCGCTGACGCTCGCTGCCGGCGTGCAGTACTTCCACAGAGCGCAAAACTACGTGGACCCCGCTGGCGTGATTTCTGGTGTCCAAGAGGGTGCACCCGCCTTCTCGGTCGGCTCCCAAGACAACACGGCCGGTTTCATCGAGATCGGTGGCAAGCCGGTGAGGGAGATCGAGGTGGACGCGGCCGTCCGCTACGACCACTACGACACTTACGGCGGCTCGGCAACACCGAAGTTCGGTCTCAAATACACGCCCATCAATATGCTTACGATTCGCGGAACCTGGGGGAAAGGATTCCGAGCGCCCTCGATCTCCGAGTCGGGTGACGCAGGCGTCGCATTCGGCCAAGGCAACGTCGCCGATCCCGTTCTATGTCCGAACGGGACTCCAAACGTGAAGGGAACCTTCAATGCCCTGTGCGCATATCCTGGAGTGGGCATTTCCGGGTCCAACCCGAACTTAAAGGCGGTGACATCGACCAACGCGACATTCGGTGTCATTTTCGAGCCTTCGCAGCTCTTCAACGCCTCCGTGGACTACTATCGGATCCAACTCAAGAACGACATCATTTCAGCCTCGGCCGCCGGAGGCCTGGGAGCGTCCTTTCTTCAGCTCGTTCGTGGGGCGCCGGCGTCCTTGAAGGAATGCACGAACACCACCACAGACGGGACCCCGTGTCAGACCGTTACCGTGCTCACGAACGTGAACGGCGCGACCGTTGGCTATCCGAGCTACACCTTGGTTCCCTATGTGAACGCTGGGTTGACTACCACCTCGGGAATTGACATCGATCTGCGCAGTCGTCTCGACCTCGGCGGTATGGGGCACCTGACCGGGGATTTGAACTTCACGCGTGTCCTGCAGTACGAGTACGGTTACCAAGGAACTACCTTCGACCTCGCGGGAACGCACGGACCGTCAACAATCTCGGGCGATACCGGGAATCCTCGCGACCGCGCGGTCGCCTCGCTCACCTGGGACAAGGGGCCCGTGACAGCGACTCTCACGGTGAACTACACCAGCGCCTTCAAGCTCACCGATCCATCGAACGGCTACAATACCTGCCTCCAAGCCATTCAATCCGACGCGCCGTCGGCCTACGGCCCGCCGCTGTCGGCAGCAACTCTCCCCAGCGCCTGGGGTCCGTATTGCTCAGTTGCCCATTTCACCGACGTGAACCTATATGCAGGGTACTCGGTGACGGATCACCTGAACGTGCACGGCTCGGTCACGAATCTCTTCAACTCGGATGCGCCGGTAGATCTGCAGACCTACGGTGGCGGCGCTGAGCTGCACTACGACGCGGGCCTTCACCAGGACGGCGCCGTCGGTCGGTTCTTCCTGCTCGGAGCGACGTATACGTTCTAGGTCAATGCGGAAATCGATCGGCTACGGGCTCTCGATGCACGATCGGAGTTTGCGTACGCCATCCCGAAGTTGCTGTGCATTGGCGCCTCCATAGCCGAGAATCAAGCCACCCCTGGCGGGTGACCTCAGGCAGCACGTGGACAAAGGCATTGCTGAAATCCCCTTCTGGGCCGCCTGCCTCGAGACCGCAGCATCGTTTATATCGGACGGCAGCATGGTCACCAAATGCATCCCCGCCTCAGTACCCATCACTTCGAGTGCTTCTCCCATCTGGGTTTGGATCTCGGTGACCAGCACCATTCGCCGTTCCGCGTAGAGCACTCGCATTCGACGGATATGCCGGGCGAAGTGTCCTTCGGAAATGAACTCGGTGAGGGCGGCCTGATACAGAGTCGACGAGAAGATATCGGCAGTTTCTCGAGCCGCAGAGAAGGCAGCTACCAAGTCTTTGGGAATGACGACGTAACCCAAGCGCAACGCCGGAAACATGACTTTGCTGAACGATCCAACATAGATAACCCTCGCATCGCTGTCCATCCCCTGAAGTGAGGCGATAGGGCGGCTTCCAAATCTATACTCGCTGTCGTAGTCGTCTTCGATGATCCAAGCACCTGAGCGAGCCGCCCAACTCAGGAGAAGCATGCGGCGGGTGGCACTCATCGCCGCACCCATGGGGTACTGGTGCGACGGCGTGATGTAAACGGCACGGGCGTCGGGAACTCGGCGGATGATTTCCGCGACGTCGATGCCGTCCTGATCTACGGGAATCGGAACGAGGTCCGCTCCGGCGGCCAGGAAAACCTGTTGCGCTCCCGGATAGCCCGGCTCCTCGATGCAGACCCGGTCTTCGGCATCCAACAAAACCTGCGCTGCGATCTGTAACCCCTGCTGCGAGCCGGTCGTCACCAGAATCTGCGACGAGTCGCATCGTACGGACCGAGCCGCGCCCAGATAGGCCGCAATGGTTTCCCGGAGTGGCCGATACCCCATGGCATCGCCGTAGGCCATGATGCCCCTCAGTGGTCGTCGGCAATGCCGAGCAACCAGTCGCGACCACACTGTAATCGGAAAGTGATCAAGGGCGGGTAGGCTCACGCGAAATGCGCCGAGGCTCGACAACCATGACTGCTTTTGCGGCCGCGCCACGGTCAGTCCGAATTTTGACAGGCGACGCGGACCCGACTCCACAGCCGTCTGTCGAGAGCGCGTCCCCACTCTTCGAGCCGACCGTCCCGGCGTGTCAACCACAATCGATCTGGCTACGCAGGTTCCCGCCCCGACGAAGGTCTCCAGGTATCCTTCCGTAAGTAGTTGCTCGTAGGCGCTCAAGACGGGAATTCGAGAGATCTGCAGCTCTGCGGCCAAGGTTCTGGTTGAGGGAATGCGCTGCCCAGGCCGAATGAGACCGCTCAAGATGGCGGTTCGAAACCAGGTGTACAACTGCCGATAGAGCGGCGCGGTTGTTCCAGACTCGAGTCGTATCGGTGGGAATACGGCAGCGGAAACTCGTCTCATTGCGGACACCTGAAGTGGCTATGTCGTTGCATGTCAATTTAGTTATTGTGGAAGACCAATATACGGCGTAATTCTTCACTGCGCGACGAAAGATCGCGCAGGTGCGACAGGGAGCCTTGTAATGAACGCGAGCAATGCTTTGGCGGATACTCGCCCCGAGTCGAGCGAGTTCGCGATTTGGCGCCGCTTGGACTTGCCGGGACATGATGCGGCCCTGCTTAGGAAAATAAATAACGGCTGGCTGCTCGAAGGCACCGCCATTTTCAAGCACCACACCGGGCCGGCTCGCATCAACTACACGGTCTCTGTTGATTCTACTTGGGCTTCGCGACGTGGGACGGTAAAAGGTTTCATCGCGGGCCAAGTCTTCACATTTACCATCAATCGCGCAACCGACGGTTGGTATCTCAACGGCGTGTTGGTCAAAGGCCTGGAGCATCTAAGGGATATCGATTTCGGATTCACTCCTGCAACAAATACGTTGCAATTGCGGCGAGTTCGGATTGAACCCGGACGAGCAATGGACTTGCCAGTCGTCTGGTTTGACGCCGACACAACAACTTTGATCGAGCTACCGCAACGATACGAATGCTTGGACGAGACGAACTATCAGTACTCTGCTCCTACCGTGGGGTACCGCGGCCATCTCGAACTGCAGTCGCGATATGGGTTTGTGAAGAGCTATCCCGATCTGTGGGTCTCCGAAACACAACATGTCGTTTGATCACGTAGTGATCAAAATCTGGAATCGAACTCCGCACGGCGAGCTCTACGGGGAGCGCGTAAGCTGATCGAGGCTTGCGGCCAGCCGCGCGCTCCTCGGCCCATCCCGTTCGCGTCCAAGCCGCAAGCGATACAAAGGTCCGCAGCCCACGCGGCGCGCCGCGGCGCTTGGCGTACCCCACATTGAACGGAGTAACTTCCATGCTATCGGCGTACTTCAAGATGAGTGCTTGGATGTCGACCGTATACACAACTTGGTCGGAGCCGGCGGAGGCGTTCAAATAGGTCGTCAGTCGCTTGAGGTCGATCCAAAAGAATACTCTGGCGTTGACGAGGTGGTACCAGTCCGTCACGGACAGTGGTGGATCCAGGCATCGAGCGAGAAACTCGGGGGCCATGGGCCGTTGATCCCGGAGGGCGACGCCGGTGGGGAGCATCACCGTCCGATTACGGTAGGCGCGCGGCGCTCGATAGTTTGAGTCGACAAGTTCAGCCGCCTCGATGAGTGTACTAGCGCTGTGAAGGCCGTTACGCTCGATTCCCCCCGCATTGCAGGCGAGAGTAGCGTGAAAGGCGACTGCGGGCAGCCGCCACCCAACGTAAGTACACTGCACCGTACCGGACGCATCGACTTCAGGCCTCACGGCCGACCGGGTGCCGAGCCACTGCTTCGAGCATGAAAGGCGGCACGGGTCGGCCCTGCTGCGTCAGAGTGTCGATGAGCCTCTGGACTACGGGGCGAACAGCTGTTCGCTGCGCGACGCGTGCACGCCACGCAAGCAATCGAGGCGTCGCCATGCCCATGGGTGCACCCAACCGGCTCGCAAAGAGCTGCGCCATAAAAAAGGCAATATCCGCATAGCTGTAGTCATCATTGACATACTCGCCTTGGCCCAGGACAGCCTCCATTTCTGCATAGTAGTGATCGAGCGCGGCGATTGCCTCCTGGGCAAGCGGCTCA
>Ga0210393_10004538_pt1 | contig 10962 bp, 6 predicted proteins | sample IncBWC27OmetaG_FD_160068 | JGI IMG/M metagenome (GOLD analysis project Ga0210393, IMG submission 160068) | Forest soil microbial communities from Barre Woods Harvard Forest LTER site, Petersham, Massachusetts, United States - Inc-BW-C-27-O ...
TTTTGCGGCAAACAGGGCCCGCAAGTGGTCACTCTGAGGGCGCGAGCAGCCTCCGTCATACCCGGTTTAGGCTGATTTCAAGCGTTGCAGCAGACGCGGCTGAAAGCGCAACATGCCGCCAACAAACGCTCGCGCGGGGATTTCGTGTCGTACTGGTTCCGCAACGATAATCGGTTGCCGCAGGCTCGGCTGGCTGTCGTCTCCTACGTCATCGTAGGCATGATCGGCCTATTGTTGGTCGGATTCTGGAAGCTCCAGATCATCGATTCCGACAAGTATTCGCAGTGGGCCGACCGTAACCGCATCCGCTCGATTCCCGTCATTGCGCCTCGCGGCCGCATGCTCGATCGCGACGGCCGCGTCCTGGTCGACAATTACCCATCTTTTAGCGTGCTCCTGCTCCGCGACGATCCCACCCAGATCGCGAAGAATCTTCCCGCGATCTCGGAAGGTCTCGGCGTCTCGCTCGACGACCTCAACGACCAGCTCAACAGCGCCCGCGACCTACCAAAATTTCAGCCGATCGTTATCAAGCCAGAAGCAACACAGGCCGACGTCGCATTCATCGAGTCGCATCGCTCCGATATTCCGCTCCTCGAAATGCTGATGGTCCACCGCCGCCGCTATCTACCCAACGGCTTCATGGCGCACGCCAGCGGCTACGTCGGTGAAGTCAGCGAAAATCAGATCGAAGACAGCAACGGCAAGTTCCGTCCCGGCGATTTCGTCGGCAAAACCGGCCTCGAACGCGAATATAACGACATTTTGCAAGGTACCGACGGTATGCGCCGGGTCATCGTCAACAGCGTCGGCAAAGAAGTCGATCGCCTCCCGACCCAGGAAGCCATTCCGGGCAAGCAAATTCAGCTGAGCGTCGATTACGACCTCCAGGCGGCTGCGGAACAATCGCTCGGGACGCGCCCTGGCGCGGTAGTCGCTCTCGATCCGCGCACTGGCGAGGTTCTGGCAATGGTCAGCCGCCCGACGCCCGACCCAAACGATTTCGCCGTTCGCATCTCGACGAAAGAGTGGAAGGACCTGAACGACGACCCCCTCAAGCCGCTGCTCAACCGCGCGATTCAGGCCCAACTGGCTCCCGGGTCGGTCTTTAAGATTGTCACCGCGACGGCCATGCTCGAGGATCACGTGCCGTCGGAGAATTTCACAGCTTTCTGCCCCGGATATGGCACCTTCTTCGGCCGCCCGTACCACTGCTGGGTCTATTACTCCAAAAAAGGCATTACATCCCACGGAGTCGTCAACCTGCACGACGCGATCCTCGAGTCTTGCGACGTTTTCTTTTATAACGTCGGCATTAAACTCGGCATCGACCGCCTCGCCTACTACGCGAGCGGCCTCGGCGTCGGCCACAAGACGGGCATCGACCTACCCGCCGAAGAAGCGGGCCTGATGCCCACCCAGGAATGGGTCGAACGCACCTTCCACCGTAAGTGGTACGCGGGTGAGGTCATCTCCGTCTCGACCGGTCAAGGCGCTGTTCAGACGACGCCGCTTCAACTTGCCCGCCTGATCGGCGGCATCGCCTCTGGCGGCGTCTTTAAACAGCCGCACATGCTGAAGGATGCGCCGAACGTCGGCGAAGAAAAGTTTCCCCTCTCGGAAGACACCGTCGAGAAAGTCACCGAGGCGATGTATGGCGTGATTAACGAACCCCATGGCACGGGTGGGAAGCTCAAACTAGCCAATGTCGAGTTCAGCGGCAAGTCCGGAACCGCACAGGTCATCGGCTATAACAAAATAAATCTCGTGAAGAAGGGCTCGCAATTCGCCGACAACGCCTGGTTCGTCGGCTACGCTCCGAAGCGCAATCCCGAGATTTGCGTCGCAGCACTGGTTCAGGAAAGCGGCGAACACGGCGGCGAAGCAGCCGGCCCGGTCGTCCGCGATGTTGTGAAAATGTTTTACGACAAGCGGACGAAGCGGACCGAAGGTGTAATCAATGCGGACGCGACAAAGCCGGATGCGGCGAAGCCCGATGCCGCCAAGCCTTATGACCCGGCGAAGGGTGCTCCGGCAGCAACCATCGTTCCGCCTGTGGTGCGGCCCCCCGACAAGCGCGATGCCGAGCCGCAGGCAACTCCGGCCCGACAGCGCACTCCGGAGCCGCGCCAGCAACGGTAGGGCCGGCATCTTGCCGGCGGTCTTGAGAGTTTGAGCAGTTCCAAATTGGGATTCAGCCGGAAAGGCCGGCAAGTAGCACCGAAACTTTATGAAAGACGCACCCGGAACCCGCGACTACGACTGGTGGCTGATCGCCATCCTCTTAGCTATCTGCACTTTAGGAGTGCTTGAGATCTATTCCGCCACCCAGGGCAGCAGCCTGGCCGGCATGCACACCAAGCAGATCCGCTGGCTGGCCGTCGGCTTCATCCTGATGTTCGTCCTTTCGAGGCTCGACTATCATCTAATCCTCGATCAGGCGTGGATCCTCTACCTCATCGGCATCGTCGCCCTCGTCTCCGTCTTGCTCTTCGGCCATACTCGGTTCGGCGCCAAACGCTGGCTCCCGATGGTGGGCGAATATCTCCAGGTGTCGGAACTCGTAAAATTGATTATAATCATCTGGTTGGCGCGCTTCTTTGCGGAAGTGCGTACCGACGAGCTTTCCCTTCGCGACCTGATCAAAGCTGGGCTTTTGGTTGGTTTGCCACTCGGGCTAATATTGAAACAGCCCGACTTGGGCACCGCGTTAGTGCTCATGCCCTTGCTGATCGTGGGCGCTTTTCTGGGTGGATTGCAGTGGAAGCACGCAGCCGTATTCGGCTTAGCGGGTCTCTTGTTAGTGGGGAGCGTTTTTTATCCTCCGGTGAGTAAGCACATTCTCAAGCCGTATCAACGCGAGAGAATCACTTCCTTCCTGCACCCTGAAGACGATGCGAAGGGTTCTGGCTATCAATTGCTCCAATCGAAAATCGCCGTAGGTTCGGGCGGTTTCTGGGGTAAAGGATTTCGTAACGGCACGCAGAATCAGCTCGGCTACATTCCGGTTCGTTATTCCGACTTCATCATGTCGGCTTGGGCGGAAGAGCAGGGTTTCAAGGGCGTGCTGATTGCCTTGGGTTTGTATATGGCGTTGTTGCTCCGACTCGTGCAGAATGCTCAGCGCGCGAAAGATCGTGCGGGCATGTTCCTGGTCATGGGCGTAGCCGCCGCGCTTGGTTTCCATGTTTTAGTAAATGTGGCTATGGTGATTGGCGCTATGCCGGTCACCGGCATTCCGTTACCTCTTATGAGTTACGGCGGCTCTGCCACATTATTTGTTTTCCTGGCGATTGGTCTGGTGATGAACGTCCGGATTCGCCGGTTCGTCAACTGAGCGATTCGTCAGTCCCGAATCCGCCGCCTGAATTCGCTTTACGCGATTCAACGCCGCGTCCTTTCGGAAGATAGTTTCAGAAGCAGGAATATTAGTGTGAGGACAGCATCGTCCGCCGTTTGCCCCTCCCGGCAACGGACCGGCCTTGTAAGCCAGAGGAAGTGCGACGTCGTTGTGAATGTCCCCGGTGTCTCCGGGCTCCACACCTTCCGCCCCCTCCGCTTCGTACGCAAAGGCATCGCCTTTCAGCAATCGCCTTCGTATCTCTGCACCTCGCAGAGCAGGCTATTCGTCCGCGTCGCCGTCGAGCACAAGCTCAGTGCGATGCCGTCCGGTGGCTGCAGCCCAGTTGCAGCCGCTTCCAGCGATAACTCCGGCGCGTCCGCAAATATCTGCGGACTCTTTGCGTCCGAAGAATCGCAGAAAGGCGGCTCCGGAATCTCCGGCGCCGCATATCAAGAGGACTTTTCATGTCGAAAGAGTTGGTTATTTCCGCAGCCTCCCACGAACGGCGGGTTGCGATTTTGGAAGAAGGTCAGTTAGTCGAAATTTATATCGAGCGCGAAAAGGAATTCGCGCTGGTCGGTAGCATCTACAAAGGCCGCGTCACCCGCGTCCTGCCTGGTATGCAGTCCGCCTTCGTCGATATCGGCCTCGACGGCGATGCTTTCCTGTACGTCAGCGACGTTTTCGAAAATCTCGAAGACTACGATCATGGCCATGGGCACGGTGATTCGCAAGGCGCACCGCCGGCGCAGCAGTCCGCGCCCGTGCGTTCCGAAGCTCTCCCTGGCGAAACGATTGGTCAGGGCGACCAGGGCCAAAGTGCCGAAGCCCATGAGCACGAAGAACATCATGACGACCGTCACGATGAGCACGAGCACCACGAAGCTCACGCCGAAACTGGTCCCGATGCGCAAGGCGAAGAGCGTCACGAACACCACGACGACGAACATCACGATGAGCACGAGCACGACAACGTCGGCAACGTCGAACCCGGCAATCAGTTGCGCACCGAGGGGCGTCATCCGGACGGCGATCTCGAACCTCACAACGAATTCGAAGAGCGCCAGCCGGAATCGAACGCATCGGCGCCCCAGAATTTCGCTCCGCATTACAACCCGACGCAAAAGTATCCGCAGCGAAATGATCGGGGACCGCGCGACAACCGCGGCGGCCAGAATTTCGGGCGCCCCGAAGGCGATCGCGGCGGTAGTGGCCGAGGCGGTGATCGCGGAGGTGATCGCGGACGCGGACGTTTCGGACGCCGCGGCGGACGCCGGCGCGGTGGTCGCGGCGGTCAAGGCCCGGCCCAGCAGGGCGGACGCAATCTTCCGCCGTCGAAATACGCTGCGCCGCAGGGCGATCAGCGCGGCAATGACTCGCGTGGTAGCGATTCGCGCGGCTACAACAACCGCGATAATCGCGGCAGTCAGGGCAATCGCGGTTACGACAATCGCGGCGATCGTGGCGGTCCGCGCTACGACAATCGCCGCCCCGAAGGCGGCCCGCGCCCGCCGGCTTCACAGGAATCCAGCGGCGGTGAAGACGAAATTCTGCTCCCGGGTGAGTCGCTCGCGAAATATCGCGCTCGTCCCGCCGCCGCTGTGCCCTCCGCGCCGGTTGTCGAGCACGAAGCGCATGACGAACCGCAACCCAACCTCGATGAACCGATCACCCGCGGTACAGGGTCACAGCCCAACCCTGTTCGCCGCTCTTCCGGTTTGCCAAGCTGGCTGCTCGCCGGCTCCGGCGCTGAAGCCGAGGCTGCCGCGGAATCCAGCGAAGCTTCGCTTGAGAGTCCGAGTTCCACGACGCCAAACCGTGAGGAAGCTCACGAGTTCGAACACGCCGATGCGCATGAAGAAGCCGCGCCCGAATCGACCCTGAGCGATGACGAAGTCGCCGCTCTCGCCTCCAGCATCATCGAAGCCAAGCAGGACGAAGTTCAGGCGCACGCTCCCGCCGACGCCATCGTTGGCGGCGCCGCATTCGATGAAGATGACGACGAAGAGGAAGAAGAGGAAGAAGGCGAGGAAGTTCACGCCGTCGATGAAGTCGAAGTTTCCGACGATGCGGTGGAAGAAGTCGAAGCCGTCGAAGAAATTCACTCGCTGAGCCCGCAAGAACGTGCCGACATCGAAGCCGACGCTGCTCACGAAGAAGCGGTTCACGCCGCCGAAAGCGGCGCGCACGCCCAACACGAAGGTCACGAAGAGCACGAGCACGGCGACGCCATCTATCATCACGAAGGCGAGCTGCAGAACGAATCGATCGCGGCCGCCGGCGAATCCGCCGGCCAAGCGCACGAAGATGATTCTCCCCTGCTTCCCGGCGAGACGCGCTCACCGCGCGTTGCCGGCGCTCCTCGCGAAAATTTCGCACCGCGCGATTCCGCGCGCATCGGCAGCGGCAATCCACGCTCGCGGTTCCAGCGCCCGTTTCGCAGTGGCGGACGTGATCGCGGTGGCCGCGACAGTCGCGGCGGAGATCGTGGTGGAGATCGCGGTGGTGACCGTGGCAGCAGTGATCGCGGTGGCGACCGTGGTGGTCGCGATCGCGGTGGCCGTCCCGGCGGACGCTTCCAGCGCCGCGGCCCCGGCGGTGGCGGACATCATCGCAACGACCGCTTCCAGCGCTCCGGCCCGCCGCGCCGCCCGCAACTCATTTCCGAAATGCTCAAGGCCGGTCAGGATGTCGTGATCCAGATCGCCAAAGAGCCGCTCGGCAAAAAGGGCGCGCGCATCACGAGTCACGTTGCGCTTCCCGGCCGCTTCCTCGTTTACATGCCGACCGTGCATCACACCGGCGTGTCGCGCAAAATCGTGAGCGCCGAAAATCGCTCGCGCCTGCGCCGTTTGGTCAGCGAAGCCGGCAACGCCTATCCTGGCGGCTTCATCGTTCGAACCGCGGCGGGTGACGCCACCGACGACGAAATTCGCGCCGACATCGATTTCCTCGGCAAGACCTGGCTCGACATCAAGACCAAGAGCGAAGAGCGCAAAGCTCCCGCGCTGCTGCATCGCGATCTCGATCTCGTCGAGCGCATGCTCCGCGATTACGTCAGCGACGACTTCACGGCGATCTGGATCGACAACGAAGAGGAATACGGCAAGGTCGTCGAGTTCGTCAGCCGCTTCCAGCCGAAGCTCGTGAACCGCGTCAAGCTCTACACCAAGGAAACGCCGATCTTCGAAGAGTTCGGCATCCAGCACGAGCTCGACAAAGCGTTGCGCGCCAAAGTTTGGTTGAAGTCCGGCGGCTACATCGTCATCAACCACACCGAAGCGCTCGTCGCGATCGACGTCAACACCGGCAAATTCGTCGGCAAAGGCTCGACGCGCCTCGAAGACACGATCGTCAAGACAAACCTCGAAGCGGTGAAGGAAATCGTGCGGCAGATTCGGCTGCGCGACCTCGGCGGCATCATCGTCGTCGACTTCATCGACATGGAAGAGCGCCGCAACCGCGAAAAAGTTTTGTCCGCGTTGCAGCAAGCGTTGGAGCAAGACAAAGCGCCGTCAAAGGCTCTGTCGTTCAACGAATTCGGCCTCGTCTGCATCACACGCAAGCGCACCAAGCAAGCGCTCGAGCGCGTTTTGTGCCAGCCATGCCCCTACTGCACCGGCAGCGGCATGGTGAAGTCGAGCCCGACGCTCTGCTACGAAATCCAGGCCGAAGCGAGAAAGATGGCCGCCGCCGATCACGAGAATCCAAACCTGACCCTGCGCGTCCACCCCGAAATCGCTAAAGCTCTGAAGACTCGCGAGTCCATGCTCATCGACGAACTCGAGCAGACCACGCACAAACACGTGATCATCCAGTCCGACGCCACCCTCCACTGGGAGCAGTACGACATCTACTAACTTCCGGCGGCTTCACGCCGTCGCTAGCAACAAAAACGCCCGGACGCCACTCGGCCCCGGGCGTTTTGCTTTTCATGTAGATACTGTCGTCCTGGTTGCAGACCGATTGACTCTTCACGGAAAGCATCACTAAGATGCGTCAACAATTCGGTTCTCGATCCCGCATTTCAAATCAAGGCGCATCAGGTCGGAAGTCAGAAGGAGTTCGCGATGGCGGCTCGAAGCTACGAAATCATCACGATCGGCGGCGGGATCGCCGCGTCCTCATTGGCAAAAGCGATGGCCGAGCGAGGCGCCAAAGTCCTCGTGCTGGAGCGCGAAACAAAATTCAAAGATCGTGTCCGCGGCGAGGCGATTGTTTCCTGGGGCGTTGCCGAAGCGAAGGAACTCGGAATCCTCGACCTGCTCAAGGAAAAGTGCGGCCACGATGTACCTTTCGTCGAGGCCGGCACGGGCTTACGAGATCTGCGAGCGACGACGGTGCAAAAGCAGCCCCTGCTTTCTTTCCCTCATCAGGCGATGCAAGAGGCGCTGCTTGCGGCGGCGGAAATCGCCGGCGCGGAAGTACGCCGCGGAGTCAGCGTCGAACAAATCGAGTGCGGCGCCGAACCTGCCGTTGTCGTAGCCGGGAACGGCCACGAGCGAATCTCCGCGCGTCTCGTCGTTGCCGCCGATGGCCGAGGCTCCGCCGCGCGAAAGTGGACGGGTTTTCCGCTTTGCGAACAAAGTAACGACTACTACATGGCCGGCGTGCTGCTGACAAACGTACACGCGTCCACGGAGACGATGTACGCCGTCTTCAATCCGGAGCTCGGCATGTGGGCGGCTTTGATTCCCCAAGCCGGCGATCAATCTCGCGCTTACTTTGTCTATCCCAAGACGACGGGCTACCGCCTACAAGGCGAATCCATGCTGCCCATGTTCGTTCGGGAGTCCGCGAAAGCCTTTCCTCCAATCGCGGACTACTGCGCCGACGCGAAAGCAATCGGACCGCTCGCGAGTTTTGACGTCAGCGACACCTGGGTGGAACATCCCTATCGCGATGATGTCGCGCTGCTCGGAGATGCCGCTGCGACTACAGACCCGACCTACGGCCAAGGACTCTCCTTTGCTCTGCGTGGCGCGCGCGTGCTTCGCGATGAGCTGACAAACAATTCCGATTGGGACGCCGCAGGCCACCGCTACGCCGAACTACATCGTCGAAGCTTTCACGCATGCCACGAAGTGGAGAAGTGGGTCCGCACTCTCTTTCAGGACACCTCACTGGAAGCGGCGGCAGCGCGCGCAAAAGCCCTACCGCGAATCGCCGAGGATCCCACGCGCGTCCCCGATCACATTTTCAGCGGACCCGACCTGCCATTCGACGAACACGTGCGTGCGCGTTTTTTCGGCGAGTGCTGATTCGTTTTTCCAGCACTTACCAACGCTTCGGCGAGATCAGCGCGCGTGCGCCGCCTCGCTTCGCCCCACAAGCAGAAATCGTGCGAAATCGGTGGCGACCGGTTTCCCACCGAGCTGCCGCATCATCATCGAAACCTGCCCGCGGTGATACGTGGAGTGGTTCGCCATGTGTTGCATCAAGTGCGCCAGGCTGAGATGCGTCGTGCGAATCGGAAGCATCCGCATCAAAGATTCATCCGTCACGCCACTTACAAAATCGATCTGTTCTCTCTCGATCTCGCCCCACTTCGCCCGCACCGAGGCGATGTCGCAATACGCTTTTGGATCGAATGTAACCTCAATTCGATCCCACAACTCCGTAACAAACGCCGAAGTGAGCGCAGGCTCCTTCCAAATCGTCAGCCACCCCCACTCGCCGCTGACGATGTGCACGAGCGTATCTCGCACAGACTTGAAACTGCCACCGAGATCGCGCGTGAACTGCTCGCCGCTCAGCGTCGAAGCCGCTTGCAGGACGCTCTTGTTCGCCCAGCGGTCATATTCAAACAAAAGTTGAATGTCGTCTTTGTTCATCGGGATCTCCGACCTTCCGTTTGCGGCAATCTTACCTTGCCGTGAGATTTCGCCGCGCGTTTTATTGAGCCAAGGCAACCACATGCGTCGCGAACATCATCCATGCAGGAAACACTACAATCAGATACGCCGGCGCCTGGGAGGGCTCGCTGTGCCGCCAAAGGAGCGCCTCGGTGCGGTTTTTCGCCAAGTGGAAATCGGTGTCGCGTAACGTCAGCACAAGCAATTCCCCTCGCAATGGATCAAGATCCGCTGCAAGAATCTCGCGCACGTTCCTGCTTGCGGGTGCGCTGCTTTCGACTTTGCCGCCGCTAATTCTCGCCGCGCAAGACGCTACTTTCAAAATCCCGCCTCAAAAAATCCCCTTCACGTTCAAAGATCAACAGGCGTACATCGTCGCCTCCGCGACTGTATCGATGCTGGCAAAAACTTCCGCCGCCCAGACCTTCCGCCTGCAACTCACCGCCGACCTCAGCGGCCTGCAAGAAAATCTCACGCCGCTCCTCGCCGCGCAGCTCGACAAAGATGACAAATGCGGCGAGCGCATCGCCATCCAGCAAGCCACACTCACACCCGCGCCACCCGCAGCCGTTGCAACGGTCCAACTCCACTACGAACGTTTTGCCTGTGTAAAAGCCTTCGGCAAACAGCAAGCCAAGCGCCTCGTCGCCGGCAATGCAGTCGTCCCCATCCGCATGACGCCCGCCGTCGAGCAGGACAACACGCAACTCCGCCTCAACCCCGAAGTTGGCGAAATCCAGGCCGACGGCTCGCTCGGCGAACTCCTCCACAACGGCTCGCTGGGCGACATGATCCGCGAAAAAATCCGCGACTCCATCCTCAACGCGATGCAAAAAGGAGCAAATCTGAGCGCCACACTCCCGCCCGCTGCGCAACCCTACGCCACCATCGCCTCCGCCCAATTCCAGGACGCCGGCGGCCACCTCGCGGTCCAACTCGTCGGCGAAATCCGCGTCCCCCGCGAACAACTCCAAGCCGTAACCCAACAACTAAAATCCCGCGCCGCCGCAGCAGCGCGCTAACGCGCGTCTATTCGCCCAGGTAATACCCATCGCGCGCCTGCACAATCAGATCCTTCTTTTTCGCCGTGAGGGAAAGCTTGTGGTAACCCGTCGTGGCATCCTTCGCCACCGGATATCCGATGCTGTACTGGTTTCGGAGCTCCTCTTCGATCTGCGCGTAAATCTTGTCGATCGGCTCTTTTTTCGACACTTCAAACAATCGCCCGCCCGTCTCGCGCGAAATCTGCTCCAGAATTTTCTTTCCATCAACGCGCTCCGGCATTCGCTGACCACCGCCGCCACGACGGCCGCCACCCATCGGTCCGCCGCCCATCGGTCCGCCCATTCCGAATCCGCGTCCTCCGCCGTACCCTTCGTCATCCTTGAACAAAATCGAATACACGATCGTGTCCGCCTTCTGCGCGTCTTCAATCGCCGACACCAGCGTTTCGCGGCTCCCGTGATCGACGCCGTCCGACAAAATAATCAGCGCCTTCCGCCCATGTTCTTTCTTCATCAATTCGTCCGCCGCCAAATAAATGCCGTCGTACAGCAACGTCCCCGCACCACCGCGTCCACGCTGCCCTTCTCCGCCGCCCCAGCCGCCGGGACCGCCCTGGCCGCCGCTGCCACCACCATTCCCACCACCGCCGTTGCTACCTCCGCCGCGCCCGCCCATGCCGCCCTGTGGGGTCTGCAACAACTGCAGCGCCGCCTGCAATTTCGGCCGCGACGCCGTGAATTCCTGCAACAACTCCACTTC
>Ga0210393_10004539_pt1 | contig 10961 bp, 13 predicted proteins | sample IncBWC27OmetaG_FD_160068 | JGI IMG/M metagenome (GOLD analysis project Ga0210393, IMG submission 160068) | Forest soil microbial communities from Barre Woods Harvard Forest LTER site, Petersham, Massachusetts, United States - Inc-BW-C-27-O ...
TCCTTGTCGTTTGTTGCGTCTTCTACTCTCGGCTGTTGCGAGTTGGGTTTATCATTTTGTGATTACGTTACGCCCGTGTGTCGCTCCGGGTGCGGACGCAGGGCGGAAAACTTAGAGGATGGATGGCCGAATGCAGGGACGAGGGAGTTCCCCCCCTCTTTGCTTCGTACGATACGATACGTACCTTGATCACATCGGGGGCCGTGTCCGTTCTTGGACTTATCCGCTTCGCCGCGGCGTCGAAGGGCCGTTGTTGTCGTATGATGGTTGCGTCCATGTCCTTTCTGGCGTACGAATTGTACGTGGAGGTTGTACTGGCGTTCAGAGGAGGGCTGAGGTTGCGGGCTTGTGCTCTCTATATTGTTGGTCTGCTAGGGCAAGGGCAAGGGCAAGGGCAGCCTGAGAGAGGCATCAGAGATCGTGATCAGGACAGTCACAGAATGTGAATGAGACGTGGCCTGGCTGAGGGTACATCGGATGGACAACCAGACAAGGTTCAAAATTCGGACCCCTGTCTATGATAGTGATAGTTGTCATGAAAATAGATTGAGATGGATAGCGTATCAATGTGCGTTGCGCCCACTGGCACTAGCGTGGTGAGATTTAACAAGCCTGCCGCGGATAGTCATGGCAGCAGCGTAGGAAGTGTGTAGATTGTCCAGACAATCGCTACTCGCACATCGGGAAACCAAAAACATACAGTAGGACCAACAAAAAAACAAAACAAAACTCGAGAAGCAGTGATACAGGCTTTTCATGGGAAGTGTGACCGTTAACAGCATCTCAGGGAGGCGGACTGGGAGATGTGCCTGGCGCGCCAACGTAAAATGGCGGTGCTTCACACGACGACCCAACCATCATCGTTGTGCTGCTGCCCCTCACGAGAGCGGTGGCCACTGGCACCCTTGACGGCGCCAAGCGTGCGTCCAAGCATGCGCGCCGTCACACGCAGCGCAAGACGAGGCACCCGCACGCCACAGCTGCCACCCCCGAGCTCCAGCTCCTGCTGCATACCCGGCGAGACGGGCGACCTCGACCTCGTCTTCGGAGGCGGCACGGGTGGGAGCGACGGGAGAAGCGGTTCGGTGGCGGTGGGGGACCACCACGGGGATTTCTTCTCGTCGTCGAACGACGAGGGCGACGGCGTGCGAGGCAGCGGTGCCGACTTGGGCCCGTACAGCCCGCCCCGATCGCGGGCATATGCGGCGGCCGGATGGGAGGGGCTTGGGGGGCTCTGGGGCATCGATGCGCTCGCGATGAGGTGCGGGGGGAGGATGTCCGAGAATGAGGCGGAACGCTTCCTGTGTCCGCCTTCGTAGCTGTGTTTGTGTACGGAGGTGCCATTGCGATGATGCGATGACGGTGGTGCCGTGGGGCCGGTCGTATTGCCCTTAGAGGGCGACCTGCCCCGCTGATGGGCACGGGTTAGATCTTCGGCGAAAAGTACGGGACGATCGTATGCCTGAACTGTTTAAAATTTTTGTTTTTTGTGGAGCACAGTCAGTGTGGGGTAGTTTGAGAGAACGTGGGGGGGCACGTACGTGTACGCCTGCGACCGGAGCTACGGCTATGTTTTGGGAAGTTGGCGGTGGCTGCTGGGACGAGGGTGCCATATGCCTCTCCCGGTGCACTGACAAAGTCGGAGCGGGAGGTCTTATCGAAGAACGTATACTGTCGTGTGTCTGCATCGTAAGCAGTACGGACCATGCCATGGGGCAGACGGTCTACATCCTGAGAGGGGTAAGTGAACGGTGTGCTCGGTGAAGGGGAAAGATACCTCTTCGTCCTTAACCCAGCGACGATAAGAGCTCATCGTGGGTGTGAATGATGGGAACAAGTAGAGATACAGGTGTACTAGGTGCCGCTGCGGGTGCACGCTTTATGTCGCTAGGGGTCATGGCCTTGTTGCACTGCTTCAAGTTAATATCAAATTAATTCGTTCAGGGAATAGCAAGTCACGTGTCTGCCCACTTTGGCTGACGCGTCTTCGTACTCTTCCTCGTTCCTCCTCCACTCTACCCATCCCCGACCCAAACATGCCGCTCGAGGCCACCATGATTGTCCTCGACAACTCAGAGTACATGCGAAACGGCGACTACCAGCCCACGCGCTTCGGTGCCCTCGCAGATGCCGTCACGACCGTGTTCCAGACCAAGATCGACTCCAATCCCGAGAACACCGTCGGCGTGATGACCATGGCCAACAAGGGGTGCGTCCGCTCGCTTTCACCCCCAACGCGTAAAATACGTCCTAGAGCCCCGATCGTTGATCCTCCCATTCACTCACCCACATCACCATCACCATCATCAAAAAAAACACGCCTAATAAAATAAAACCACATCCACAGCCCCGAAGTGCTCGTTACGCACACCAAGGAGCTCGGCCAGATCCTCGCAGCCGTGCACAAGACGTCCTCCAACCTTGGCCGGACCGCCTCCATCCCGACCGCGATCGCGATCGCACAGCTCGCGCTCAAGCACAGGCAGAACAAGACCCTCCGACAACGCGTCGTCGTCTTTGTCGGCTCCCCGCTCGAGGATGCCTCGCCCGACGCCGAGCGCGCGCTCATCCGCCTCGCCAAGAAGCTCAAGAAGAATAACGTCGCGCTCGACGTCGTCGCGTTTGGTGACGGCATCGAGGAGGCCGGCGAGGGCGGCCGTAGCGTCCTCCGTGCCTTTGTCGAAACTGCCTCTTCATCCGACAACTCGTATGTTACCTCCTGCCTTTCCACGCTCTCTACGAACCAACATGTCTTCGTTCTTCCTCCAGACATTACCTCGCCGTCCCACCCGGCCCACACCTTCTTTCCTCCGTCGTCCTCAACTCCCCAGTCCTAGCCAGCGACCGTGGCATCCCAGATGAGCTCACTGCCGTCCCCGGTGGCGGTGTGGGCGCACCTAGCGGCGGAGGCACATCACAGTTCGAATTCGGCGTTGATCCGACCCTCGATCCCGAGCTCGCTATGGTACGTTTTTACTCTCCTTCCTTCTCCTTCCAGACAAAGAACTCGACAATGCTATACAAACAGGCTTTACGGATGTCGATGGAAGAGGAAGCTGCGCGGCAAGCAGCTGCCAGCGCGCCGCCTCCTCCGCCACCGGACGCCGCTGCACCGGCGGCGGCAGGTCCAGATGGAGCATCCGCACCGCCCTCCCAACCGGCGCCTCCCACGGACGAGAACGAAGAGGCGCTCTTACGGCAAGCACTCGCCCTCTCCGAAGGTGGCAGTGGTCCCGACGTCGAGATGACGGAAGAACGCGAGGGGGACGAGGAGCTATCAGAAGAAGAAATGATAGCGAGGGCCATCGAGATGAGCATGCATCCCGAGCCCGAATCGGAAGAAAATAAAAAATAAAAAAATTAAAGTGGACCTCGCTCTCGTGCCACTTTTGTACACCTTGTTCGTTGCGATATTAATATTCTCCTTTTATCTTGCAAAACCTCCACACAGATGCCAAGTTCGTTTAGTGGGGTATACGGCGTCTGCGTAGCTAGATTTCCAATTGGGATGAGATAAAGGGTGCATCCCAACCCTCTCCCCTTCCCCTCAGTACGGCCAAAAAAAGGAAGAAAAGGCGAAAAACGAGAAAAAGTTAAGGATGTTATGGATCGAGTTCTGTATGATATAGGAGAACCCTCTCCTTCCATTCCACTATACCGCCTCCGCCTCCGTAGGTGTCTCCGTCTGGCTCCGTTCCTTCTCGGCTTTCCAAGGTCCATCGTCACTCAAGCTACACCCACCGATGCACTCGCACGTCCCTCCAAACTCCTTGGGCAAGTTCTCGGCGGGGATCTGCGCGAGGAGCTTGTCCCTGTACGTGCTCCCGATGATGTCGATCTTGCTAACGGTGACCTCGTCGAGCCAGACCTTGATGATGGACCACACGGCGCTGAACGCCCACGGCGCGTTGATGATGTAGAACTTGCCCATGATCTCCGGGTAGCGGTCCTGCCCGATCGCCGCCGCCGCCATGACGTACTCCCGGACGCGGTAAAAGTTGGAGAGCGAGACGCCTTGCAGGTCCAAGATCGTGCAGAATGTCTCCACCGGGTGCCCGACCGTGCGCGCGGCGGCGGGCATGCGCGTCGCCAGCGAACGCTCGTACTCGCAGATCAGCCGGTTCAACAGCCGTTCCTGCGACGTGACCGCGTAGAGCGCTCCAATGTCCAGCTTGCCGAGTCGCTCAATGTAGACTGGACGACCGTCCTAGAAACAATGGTGCCCATAATAAGCATCGGACCTTCCAAATTGAGAGCCGTGAAATGTTTTTTTTTTGTTTTTTTACCTTGTCGATCTTGTGGTAATACTGCGGGTAATACTGGTTCACCTCTTTTTTCTCCGTGAATTCGAACGTTCTGTGTGAGAAGCAGAGAGTTAGCCGAACGTTCCGAAGTGTGCGTGTGTATGTGCTTAAAAAACGTACCGCACGAGCTCGTCCACGTTCTTCTCTTTCCGCCACTGTTCTGCCGAGAAGAGCATCACCTTGGCCTTGGGCACGTCGAATTTGCGCGCGCGTAAGAACCTAACCCCAAGCATTCCGGGAACCGAAAAAAGAGATGATGAAAAATGCAGTTCAGAAATTTGATCAGGCACCAATAAAGGGGAGAGAGGTGTGTGTTGGGGGGAGGGGGGGGGACGACGTTGGGGCAAAGATTCTCTTCTCGCTCACCTAAGGAGCGTAGCATCGTCCATGCGCTCGGGGACGAATGCATCCTCGGCCTGCAGCTCTTTCTTGATCGTCTCGAGCGCGTGTTGCTGCGGCACAGTCAGGTTCCCGAGGCGGCCAGGCAGCGGCGCATAATTCGGGTCTGTCACGCCTGGCGGAAGTGCGGATGCGCTTGCGGGTGCGGGTGCGTCAGACATGGTGTGTGTGTGTGCGAGTGGTACTTGGTTCTGGTGCTGTAATCGTGAAAGTTTGTCGGTGCTGTGTTTCGCTACCTTGTTCGTGATTTGAGATCAAACGCGATTCTACTGGAGGATTCTAAGATCGATGTGGAACGTTGGCAGACCGTGACCGTTGGAGGACGAGACAGCGGAAGGGGGAGGTACTTTTGGTAATAAGGGGCAAAAGGGTGGGGTGGATGACGACAAGCTGGGAGCTCTTTGTGGAATTGATTTCCTCATTCGGACATCCTTCTCCTAGCCCATCTCAGCTAAATTACCTTTATTTGGCCAACCATCATCATCTGTGCAAACCTGGCCAGGCCAATATAGCACGACATATCAACTTTTGATACAGCTTCCCCCGTCGTCATGTGTAACGAGGCTTCATCCGGCCAGCACATTGATGGTTCCAATCATCTCGTATCCCTATCGACGTTTCTATTCTCGGTTTCCTCAAATCAACAAAGGTTCGCTTGCATGTTCAAGACTCAGACACTCAGATTTGGTCGCGCCGGGGCATTTTTAGCCTGCCTGCGCTGGTTGCAAATGTAGCTGGGTATTCGCATGGCATAATCGAGAATTTGGGAGCTTATTCCCTGAATCTATGCGAAGGCCTAGCTCCACAAGCTGGCGGTCTTGTCTCCTGTTCATAATGACATACTACCTACGCCCAGTGAGAGATGTAACTCTGTCAACGCCAGGGACTCGTAAAATAGTGTGGTAGCAAGGGTCGGGACCAATTTGACGGTCAACTCGCGACGACCCTCGCGCTCGTACTCAGGATAACACCGTTATGCCCGGCTCCATGTTTCATCCTATCGCATATCACCGAACCACTTGCTAATCTGGGTTTTACATGCCCAGCATTCGATCTTACTGGGAATATTGCTCTCTTCCGAGGTGTCCTTACATACTGATTTATATATATTCACGGGAAGATGGTCGGTGATAGGGTTCTAATGAAGAGGTGGATCAATAGGAATGGGAATTGGTGGTACTCGAAAACGTGCCTCGATAACTTTCAGAGCTTCTCTAGCCCATTAAAAAAAGTAATCAACTACCCATGAGCTTGCTAAGGCACTTGGAGGTGCGGGGAGGTAGTGGAGCGGGAAGCGGCGGCCCTCCGGACGGTGGCGACGGCCAAAGCTCTTTGTACTAGATTGTGAGCGACTTCAAGGGCAACCAGTTTGATGCATGCATGGCGTCATTTGAACATTTACTCGTGAAGGCCACATAAGACCGTACTACCTGAGGCCCTGGATGTGTGGGAGTAAGCTGCATGTGCTGAAGTCGAAACGGTGGTGCTCTTAATGTTCTTGTGGGGTTCAGTGTGGTTTGGGAAGCCTAACCTTAAGCATTCCAGAAACCAAAAAAGGGAGAATGGCGTTCAGAAAATTGGTCAGGCATCGATGCGCTCAGGGACGAATGTACCCTCGTCCTACAGCTCTTTATTGATCGTCTCGAGCGCATGTCGCTGCGGTACGGTCAGGTTCTCGAGACGAGCAGGCGGCGGTGCACAGTTCGGGGCAGTCACGCCTGGCAGGAGTGTGGATGCGCTAGCGGGTGTAGTAGACATGGTGTGTGTGGTACGGGTACCGGTGTTGTGATCGTGAAAGTTGCCGGGCCTGTGTTTCACTGTCTCGTTCGTGATTTGGGATCAAAGGCGGTTCTACCGGAAGATTCTTTGTGAAACGTTGGCTGTCCGTGACAATTCGAGGACGAGATGATAGACGCGAGAGGTACTTTTGGTTGTCACATTACAATGTGAGGCAAAGAGGTGGTGGATGACAGAAATTGTCCGACGTGGCGCTCCAGAGACTGTACCTTGGATTGCTTTTATTTGGCCAACGGCTGAAATTGTGCAACAACACTGTTTCCGTCGTCAGTCCATATGTACTCCCTACTCTTCGAGGCTTCCGAGTGCATTGGTGAAGGCAATTATCCGGTGTTCCTATTCCCCGGTCTTTCGAATCAAGATCTTCTTGTATGTCCCACTGGCCGACCTACTAGATTTGGTTACGCCGCTACTATATTATTGGCACGTATTCCTCGAATCCTTGCAAAGGCTTCCCTCCACAAGCTGGTGGGCCTGTCGCTTGTCCACGATGGCATCATTATGCCTACATGCCTAGTGAAATATGTAACTCTGTCAACGCCAGGCACTCGAATGGTGTAATAACAAGGGCCGGGACCAGTTTGACGGACAACTTTGAGATGTTCCTCACATTTCCCTCACATTCGTGCTCGAGACCAAACCGTCGATCGCTCAACAATACCGCTCTCCCCTCTCTTCGGAGGTGACCACGGAGCTAATGCGCTCGATGTCCCATCGGATCCCATCACTTGGATGGACTGCCTTAAAGATCCGAGGGCCTTTCGACTTTAGGTAAGCTGATCCGCGGCTAGTCACCTAATCGCTCGCAAGCCATCCAGTGTTAATGTCAAAGTTCCATGACTCGGAGGTCAGAAATGCGGTGGCGTCTCATGGCGGGGAGCTTTATGCTGTGATGGGCTCATAATATTGACAAGCAATGCCTCCTCGAACATCTATAAGCCGTCGTGACAGTACTAGTGTTGGTCTCCGTCCATTCCAGCATTCCGCCACAGCTTCACCTCATCCAGCTCTTGGCACTCCGAAAATTGGCATATCTGAGGGCGCTTCTTTTAACCGCTCCGTCGTACTTGTTCAAATGCCTTCTTCGATTCTTGTTGATACTACCTTGGGGGCGTTACTCATTGGGCTGGCATTCTCATTAACGTGCGAGGTGACCCTCAGTGTCTTTCCAGAAATTGACGAGACAGAAACAGGTTGTACGGCGCAACATGTATGCAAGTTTACTCTTACTTTTCTCGGCACTCCGAGAATGATAGGCCCTTCCTCAAATGCTTTGTGTGTCGTCTCTTTTCCATCCTCGCAACACCTTTATAACTCGATGCACAGGTTGCGGCGCTTCTGTAAGACTATCTGAGTCCCAACCTTCCACACAGCTCACTTCGAACAGGTTCTTTGAAACACTACAAATGTCGTTTTTCATACATGGATACTATACACTCGGGATAACGAATTTTGGCGATTTCGTTTCCGATCCTACGGTTCCACTGTGTGTAGAGGATTCTTCAGGTCTCGGCTTTTGAAATTGACGACTATTGTAGGAACCTCAGAGCTCAAGTTCCTATGGGAGGTATGTAACCCATGTCATTCGAAGCCAAAATCGCATACATAACCTAGTTACATCAGGCCTCGTGGAATATGCAATTCACCAGTCTGTTCCGCACTTCTTGGTTGGATTCCCGTCTCATCGTTGATTTAATCTCATGGTTGTAGGTTTTATGCTTGGAGAATCTATCGGTGTATGTATCTCTCGAATATGGTCTATAGTGACCTCAGCGCTTACAACTGTTTTGGAATAGTCAGCAGGGGCCAAGCCTACATCCCATGCATCATCGTAATTCTATTCTTTGCCCAGGCGCCGGCCACTGGCATTTAATTGATCGTTCGTCTTCCAGGTCATCACTTCATTTTCTAGGCTAGGTATGCCTGACTTTATTATTTACTGGGGCTTTATAAACTCACAGATATGATAGCACTTGGGACCGGTGCGTCATATGTGTTGGCTTTGATATCTATTTTCTCATTATATCCATGGCTGTACCGCGACTCAGCTTGGTTCGTCCAGAGGTAAGCATCATATGATATACTCGTTGCCAATTGACTTACGTTTCTCAGCGTTCGTTACCCTAATTTTCTGAAAGAGCAGGAACAGATGGTATCTCGTTCATCGCTTTGTTTTGGATGACAGCTAGCTAGTCCTTGTCACTCATAGATGATCGTCGTTCCCGGTCTCTCTTTCAAACTGGCATGTGACCTGACTATCACCGCAAGTATGGTGTACTACTTGCACACACGATGTACCAGAGTGAAACAGTGCGTAAACCTGCGGTGTGGTATGCGATCATGCAGATGATAGCCGCCTTGTTCAGGACAATCGCCGCGATTACCGCGCTCGTACTTTACTCCATCACCACTGGGGCACTTGCGCTGTTCGTCCCCTGATCGCCTGTCTCCCACACGCATTAATTCCTTTTCAGCTTATTGTCGATTTTATGCCTCGCCGCTGTCCGTTTCTCGTAATACAGGTGTCCACCTCTTGCTGACGGCGTCTGTGTGCCAGTACGTACGCTGGCCGCACACAGCTATCTCCGCCTCCTTTTTCTACATCGGAACGTGCATCTACGTCTGCGCGTTCATGGCTCAGTCAGCCCATGCCTTCCCTCTTCTTCAAGCCTCCCACGCTCACGGATGCTATCACTTCTCCCCCTCTCCCCAGACTCAACTCCCGGGGCCGCATTCGCACAATGCTCGCCGCAGAGGTCGAAAATGGAATCGTTATCAACCCCTCAGTGTTCATGCCTGGCCCGAACCCTAGCAGGGATAGTACTCAAGGTGGTACTGGCCCCGTAATAGACATCGTTGCTGGCTTCACGGACCGGAACACCGTTGAAACCTCGTGGCAAAAGGTGAGACCCTTATGATTTTTTACTGCAAGCTCACAACAATGTTGGGTTGGCATGCAGAATTTAGGCCACGTTGAGCATGAGAGTACATTCCCCCGAGCAGTGTAATTACGGCATAAATGTGGCGACGACTTCTTTTCTGGAACGGCCTGATGCTACCACTTAGTTGCCATCGGTTATTGTACTAGACTCACACATCGCTCGCAAGGTCACCTTCCAGGGCCACTCAACCATCTCCTAGCAGGACGCTAGTGTGAGCGCAGAGGCGCTTGCGCGTGTGGATGCGCGCGTGGCAGAGATGATATGTGTGGTACGGGTAGTCGTGAAAGTTGTCGGGCCTGTACTAGTATTTCGCTGCCTTGTTCGTGAATCGTGATTTAAGATCAAAGCACAATTCTACTGGAGGATTCTAAGATGTGAAACGTTGGCCATCCATGACAGTTAGAGGACGAGGTGGTGGATGCGGAAGGTACTCTTTGTTGATCCAATATGATGAGGGGTAAAACGATGGATGTGTGGAGGTTTGTGAAATTGATTTCCTTATTCGGACACTTCGGACATGTCCTGACCTGCGGGCGGCGGCTGCCTCCGCTAAATTACCTTTATTGGGCCAACGGCTGAAATTCCTCTCGGCGCTCAACCATGATCTGTGCCAGTTGGTCAATGCTGTACTGTTTATCAACGTATCAACTTCTGATGATAACTTTCCCCATAGCCATGTGTACGTTGCGGCTACTTTGAGGCTTCACCCAGCCAATGCGCATTGGCGATGCCAGTGATCTGGTGTTCCTCCTGGCTTCTTCAAATCAACGAAAGTCAAGTCCGCTTAGATGTCGAGACCGAGATTTTTTCAGGACATTCGTAGCCGGTCTGCGGCGAGTGCAAAGGTAGCTGAGTATTCGCATGACATATCCGAGAATTGGGGAGCTTATTCCTCGAAGGCAACTCTATCAATGCCAGGCGTGTGATAGGAGGCGTCGGGACCAGTTTGACGGCCAACTTTGAGACATTCCTCCCGCTCGTGCTCGGAACAGAACCATTCGACGCCCGGCTAAACGATTCATCCTCCCATAGATTATCATGCCACGCACTAGTCTGGGGTTTGGATGCCCAACGTTTGGCCTTACTGATACCGGTCTCTTCGAAAGGAACTTTGGAGCTAATGCGCTTGATGTGATACCATTTGACTGGACTGCCTTGCAGATCCGAGGGCTTATCGCCTTTCAACTCGCCACCGCAGAGTCACAGTCGAAGTTCTATGAGGCCAGGAATGCCGTTACGTGCGATGGCGGGAGCTTTACGCTCTGATGGGCTCAAAATATCGACAAACAACGATTCTTCCTCAGACCCTTTATAAGCTGTCGTGAGAGCATTGGTCCCCGCCCATTCTAGCATTCCGCGACAGGTTCAGCTCATCCACTTCTTGACGCTCCGCAAGTTGGAATATTTGAGAGCCCCTCTCCTAGCTGCTCTGTCCGACTGGTGCAAATGCCACCCTTGTTTCCAGTTGATAATATCTTGGGAGCGTTACTCGTCGGGGTGGCATTCTCATTAATGTGCG
>Ga0210393_10004540_pt1 | contig 10961 bp, 9 predicted proteins | sample IncBWC27OmetaG_FD_160068 | JGI IMG/M metagenome (GOLD analysis project Ga0210393, IMG submission 160068) | Forest soil microbial communities from Barre Woods Harvard Forest LTER site, Petersham, Massachusetts, United States - Inc-BW-C-27-O ...
CGCGCCGCCTTTGGCGCTTTACGCGATCTATCCACCCACGCGACATCTCTCGGTCAAAGTACGACTTTTCATCGATTTTCTGGTCGAGCGCTGCGGGATCATGGAGGCTGCGGAATAGAGTTTTCGGGGACCGGTCTCTAGGGAGCGGTCCCTTTTGCTCGCGGCGCGGAAACTCGACGCCAGCTCATCGCCCGGCGGACCTAGCCGTCCAGCCGAATGTTCGCCTTACCCCGCAAGCCGCGGTCTTACGCGAGCCTCTCGATAGCCCATAAAAACGATTGCGCAATCGGTTTCGTGTGAGCATAATTCCCCCTAAGCTTGGATCAATCGACGAAATCCATGCATTGGGAGAGAAGCGTGGCGACGATCGCCGACGTGGCTCGCAAAGCGGGCGTTTCGATCTCGACCGTCTCGCATGTCTTGAACGGCACGCGGCGGGTCGCGCCGGACACGGCGCGCGCCGTCGAGGCGGCGATCGAGTCGTTCGGCTACCGCCCCAACATCATGGCGCGCAGCCTGAAGGCTGCTTCGACCCGCTCGGTTGGCATCGCCATCTCCTCGATTTCCAATCCCTATTTCAGCGACATCATTTGCGCGATCGAGACCGAGTGCGCTCGCCTCGGCATGATGGTCTTTCTTTCCGACACCGAGGACGACCCGAGCCGGGAGTTCGAGGTCATCATGGCCCTGCATCAACGGCGCGTCGACGGCATCATCCTCGCGCCGAGCCCCGATCCCGAGCGTCGCGCGCTCGCCTATCTGCGCGACGTCGGGCTGCCCTGCGTGCTCGTCGATCGCATGCCCGACCCCGCCTTCGATCAGGTCGGCGTCAACAACCGCGAAGCAATGCGCAATCTCGTCGAGCGGGTCGCCGCGCTCGGTCATCGCCGCATCGGCTATGTCGGCGGCAATCCCGGCTTCGAGACCACGCTCGAACGCATTGCAGGTTATCGCGATGGCCTGGCCGGCACCGGCGGCGTGATCGACGAAGAGCTTCTCGTCACTGGCAGCGCGACGACGATGAGCGCGATGCAGGCGGCTGAGCGACTCCTCGACCTCGACCATCCTCCGACGGCATTGGTCGGCGGCAATAATCTCGCGACGATCGGGATCATGAAAGCGATCCACAAGCGCGGATTGCGGGTGCCGAAAGACGTCTCGGTCGTCGGCTTCGACGATTTCGAATGGGCCGACTGCTTCGAGCCGCGCCTGACGCTGGTCGCGCAACCCTGTGCGGAGATCGGCCGGCGCGCGGCCTTCCTGCTCATGGAGCGGATCGCCGCGCCCCAGGGTTCGCGGCGCACCATTCATCTCGACGCCGCGATCGTCGAGCGCGAATCCTGCGGCAGGCCGAAATGAACACGAGCGCTCGAGATCCGCTGCTTGCCATGCACGGCGTCGTCAAGAGCTTCGGCGGCGCGCAGGCGTTGCGCGGCGTCGATTTCGATCTCGCAAGGGGCGAAGTCCACGCGCTTCTTGGCGAGAACGGCGCCGGCAAGTCGACCCTGATGAACATTCTCTCCGGCGTGATCGAGCCGGATCAGGGCGAGATCCTGATCGACGGATCAGCCGTCCGGTTCGCCGATCCACGCGCCGCGCAAGCCGCAGGCGTCGCGACGATCTTTCAGGAACTCGATCTCGTCCCGGGCCTCGACGTGACCGCCAATCTGTTCCTCGGTCGAGAACTGACGCGAGCGGGTGTGCTCGACCGCGGCGCGATGCGCCGCGCGGCGCGGGCGAGACTGGACGCGATCGGCTTCGATGTCGACGTCGATCAGCCGGTCGGCGAATTGTCGGTAGGCCGGCGACAGATCGTCGCGATCGCCAAGGCCCTGACTTACGCGTCGCGAATTCTCGTGATGGACGAGCCGACGGCCGCGTTGACCGCGGCCGAGGTGCAGAGACTGTTTCATGTGATGCGCGACATCGCCAGGCGCGGCGTCGGCATCGTCTACATCTCGCATCGCCTCGAAGAGGTTCCCAGGGTCGCCGACCGCGTCACGGTTCTACGCGATGGAAGGATCGCCGGGACTGCGCCGCCGACCACGCCGCAATCCGATCTCGTCTCTCTTCTCGTCGGACGGGCATTGACGGAGCTCTATCCGCCTCGCATCGGCGCGTTCGGCCGCCGCATACTGCGCCTGGAGCGGGCCGCCTATCGCCCGCGCCGGAACAGGGCCGGTTGGCGCGCGCCGCGCGGCGTCTCGCTTGAAGTGCGCGCCGGCGAGATCGTCGGCCTGGCCGGTATCATGGGTGCCGGACGGACCGAGCTTCTCTCGACGCTCTACGGCGCGGGCGGCCCCGGCGCCTGGTCGGGCCTGGTCGAGATCGAAGACAGGCCAGCCAAGCTGACCTCCATCCCGGAAGCCCGCCGCGCCGGCCTCGCCTTTGTCAGCGACGATCGCCGGGGCGCCGGCTTGATGCTGCGCGACAGCGTCGGACGCAATCTCGTCGCCTCCGTCCTGCGGCGCGTGTCGCCGTTCTTCCTGATGTCGAAAGCGCGCGAAGCGAGGCTCGCCCGTCAAGCGATCGCAGCCTTCGATGTGCGGCCGCCGCGGCCGGAGCTCGCCGTCGGTGCGCTCTCCGGGGGAAACCAGCAAAAGGTCGCGCTCGCCAAGGAAGTGCTCGGCGAGCCGCGGCTGCTTCTGCTCGACGAGCCGACACGGGGCGTCGATGTCGGTGCGAAGGGCGAAATCTACGCCCGCGTTCGCGAGCTCGCCGCACAAGGCGTCGGCGTCCTCGTCGCCTCCAGCGAAATGCCGGAACTGATCGGCCTCTGCGATCGCATTGTGGTGCTGAGGAGCGGGCGTACAGTCGCCGAGTTTCCCGCAGGCTCCGCGGAGGATGACATCCTGGCCGTGGCCGAATCCAATCAGGACGACAACGATGAATGACGCCGTCACGCTTCTGAAATCCGCGCCGGGCCAGCCGGCGCCGACACGCCGTCTTGATTTCTTCGCCGTCGCGGTCCGCTTTCAAAGCGTCATCGGCCTCATTCTAGTTGCGATCGGCGGCGTCATCTTCTCACCGCGACGACACGGCTCCATCCTGTTCCTGGCGCCGGACAATATCGCGAACATCGTACGGGCGATTTCCGAAACGGGTATCATCGCGGTCGGCATGACTTTCGTCATCATTACCGCGGGGATCGATCTGTCGGTTGGCGCGCTGCTCAGCCTTTCGAGCGTGCTCACCGCCACGATCATGACGACCTGGGGCTGGGGGTTAGTTCCGACGCTGCTCTTCGTCATGATCTGCGGCGCTCTGTTCGGCTCTGCGCAAGGCGTGATCTCGACCCGCTTCCGCCTCGAGCCCTTCATCGTGACGCTCGCAGGCCTGCAGGTCGCGCGCGGCCTGGCGCTGGTGATCTCCAACAATCAGTACATCAATATCTCCTACGGCGACGGTCCGGGTCTTGCGCCGCCGAGTTTCTCCGTGCTGGGCGACCGGCTCTTCGAGAACACAGTACCGGTCGCGACACTGGTGTTTCTCGTCGTCGCGATCGTCGCCACCTTCGTACTCAACTTCACGCGTTTTGGTCGCTATGTCTTCGCCGTTGGCGGCAACGAGCGGGCGGCGCGGCTCTCCGGCGTGCCGGTGACGCTGGTCAAGATTTCCGTCTATGCGATCACCGGTCTCGTGTCCGCCATCGCCGGCATCGTCCACGCCGGCCAGTTCAATTTCGGCAGCGCCAATGACGGGACGGGCTATGAATTGACCGCGATCGCGGCGGTGGTGATCGGCGGCACCAGCCTTTTCGGCGGATCCGGCTCGATGATCGGCACGATCGCCGGCGCGGTCATGCTCGGCGCGTTGGCCAACGTCCTGCAGCTCAACAACATCAATGCGGCCCTGCAATTGCTCGCGACCGGCGCGATCATCGTTGTGGCTGCGGTTCTTCAATCTCTCGTCCGTCGCCGCGAGGGATTGGGTCGTTAACGATCAGGCGACGAACACCCGGCGACGGACCAAGCGCCGCCGGGACGAAGACCGCCAAAAAACGAGCGGCGGATTGTTCGAGACAAAACAGGGGAGTGAAATCATGAGGCGTCTATCCATGAGGGCAAAGTCCAGGCTCTGGTCCAACCTAGTGCTGAGCGCCGGCACGGCGACACTTGTCGCCAGTGCGGCGCAGGCTGCGCCGCTGGTCAAGGAGTGCGGCAAGAATGGGCAATATGTGGTCGGCTTTTCGCAGGCCAACAACGCCGAGCCCTACCGACAACACGTCAACGACGAATTGGCCGCCGCGGCGAAGAAAGTGCCGCAATTCACGCTGCAGATCGCCGACGGGGCCGGCAACGTGAACACGCAGACTTCGCAGATGGACAACTTCATTACCCAGAAGGTCGATCTGATCCTGATCTCACCCTTCGAGGCCTCGCCTCTGACGCCAGTCGTCGCGCGGGCCATGAAAGCCGGCATTCCTGTCATCGAGCTCGATCGCAAGACGGTCGGCGATGCCGGCAAGGATTATACGGCCTTCATTGGCGGCGATAACTTCAAGATCGCCGAGGAGGCGGGCAAATACGTCGCCGACAAGCTTTTGCCGCAAGGCGGCGAAGTGGCCGTCCTCGAAGGCCTGCCAAGTTCGACGCCGGCCGTCGAACGGCTCAACGGCTTCAAGGCCGGCGTGAAGGATAATGCGAAGATCGACGTCGTCGCCGAGCAAGCGGCCGACTGGCTGCCTGACAAGGCACAGACCGCCTTCGCCGCGATGCTGCAGGCCCATCCGAACATCAAGGCCGTCTACGCCAGCAACGACATGATGGCTGCAGGCGCGCGGCTTGCCGCCAAGGGTGCCGGCAAACTCGATCAGGTGAAGATCCTCGGTACCGATGGCTTGCCTGGTCCGGCTGGCGGCATCCGCGCGGTGGCGGAAGGCGAGTGGGCGGCAACCTTCACCTATCCGACCGGCGGGCCGGAAGCCATCGAAATGGCAAAGTCGATTCTGCTCGATTGCGCAGAGAAGGTACCGACCGTGGTGACTGTGCCGACCACCGCGATCACGTCCGACAACGCCAAGCAGCTGATGCGCAACTAGACCGAGACTAAGCGAATTCTTCCCATTTCGTTCGACGGCGCGGGCGGGGCTTGAAATCGGCCTCGCCCGCCGCACGCCGATCGGCTCGGCACTGCTTAGGGGCCGCACATCCCGCCGAAGCCGGGCGATGTTTTGATTAGAGGTAAGTTTACTGCGTAAATAGAAAAGCGACGGCGAGCATCGCGATCAAGCCGGCAATCAACAATAACGAGATTGTCGCTGCAATCCTCTTTGCTTTGGGACTATCTTTCCACGATCGGCGGCCATGACTTGCGGCGGTCATTTCTTCGCTCTCAACCCGAGCTCGACTAGGCGGCGGATGGCTTCGGAGCGGCCGGGCTCATCATCCTGAGCGGCGGCCCAAGCGTCGACCGCAGCCCGCATCTCCTTTGAAAGCCGGATAGCCGTCACGGGATCTTGCCCAGTCGCGGGACGACCGGGTCGTTTTCGCACTGCGTTTTTCTTCGCCTTCATAAAACGTACTACATTTATCCTGCTTGAAAATCAAGCGGCCCGCCAAGGTGGTACGAACACCGCGACAGGCCTGGCCCAAACTATGAGGTAAGTCATGGCTCTGGTTGATTCTGAGAATAGCACAGCACGCCCTGCCGATCCGATCTATCCCGCCATCGAGACGCACCGTGCCGCTTATGCGGGCCTGAAGCGCAACTGCCAGCGGCTCACCGACACGCAAGGCGGTTGAGGCGGTAAGCAAAAGAAACGGCCCCAGCGATTTTCGCCCACGCTGGGCTGTTTTTCATCAGTTCGAAATTGCGAAGTACAGCGAACCAAGTAACAGCGCTGCAAGCAGTAGCGCGGCCCATACGACCGAAATTGAGAGCCACAGACTCTCGCTCTTGTGGATCATGAATCCCGCTCCCCAGCCGGCAGCGGCGTTTACTCCAGAAACTCGCTTCTGTCCGTAGATTCCCGGGCTCCATTTTCGGACATCGGTGTTCTGCGAGAGGAACACCGGGGGATTTAAGCACCAAGTTTTGTTATTCCGGGATTGGCCGTGGGGATGCCGCATCCGCTCCGCAGCCTTTCCGTGGAGAGCCTGCCCCGGCCCGGAACGCGCACCAGCGGCTTTCCCGTGCCGAGGCCCAAATCGCTGGTCCTTTAATGCAGGCCGCCCTCAATCAGCATTTCAAGCAATCGGTGAAAGCTGGAATGGCATTGTGTCGTTCGGGCAACGCCTGTCCGGTTTCGCTCGTCGAGCATGCGTTTTGACTCAACAAAGCCTGGGCGTCGCGCTTAGATTGCGTCTCGGGGCTTGGTGTCGTGATCGGCGGGCGGGGGCGTTCGCGTAGCCTGATTTGATGCCCGATCAGGGCTACAGCAGAAGGACCGCCTCCGGGCGGTCTTTTCTGTATTTGGCGGGAACCCATGAAACAGGAACGGGCGAGGCGTCTGATCATCCGGGAATGGGACCAATGGGTCCAAGCGCAGCCGATCGATTCCGGCGAGGCGACCGGTCGAGATTCGCTGAAGTTCTTTGTGGAGCTGCAGGACGCGCGATCTGCACTGTTGAATTTCAAGGCAAGAGGCCGGGACAAGTGGCAAGTCGTGCACGACTGGCTGCTCGACGCGCGGCGCGTGCATTGGATCGGCTTGGAGGCGCCTCTCCCTTAAGTTGCCCGAATCACAATCGCTACTTGTTCTGATCGACACGGCGGCGCCGATTGCACCTGACTTCCGCCTGATCCCGGGTAACCCAGCCCCCCACGGGGACTTTTTCGCTGATCTGCGGCAACCCGACGCAACCCGGCGTTAATCTTTTCTTAACCATAAAGATTCAGCCTCACACCACTCTGGTTCGGGGCAGCACCAGCATTCGATCGTCGTCACGACCTTGCCCAGCGCGCGTCTTTTTCGTTCATCCGTGGGCGACGGGCAATGCCCGTGGGGGCTCGACGGAGTAACGCCATGTCGAGGCATGAGGTCCAAGCCGAAACAAATTTGCTTTCAGCATTTGCATTGATGATTGGTGGCGCCTTGGCCGCTGGCCTTCCGTTGGCGTTACTGATTATTTGGGTTTGTTCCTGACTTTCTCGGGGAGCCATGGGCCGCGGGGCGGATGTACTCCGGCGCGGCCCAAGGGCCTCCGAGCCATGCGGGTTCAACGGGCATGTCGCGTCAGAACAGACGCGCGCCATTCGGCACGCGGTGGTCGGGCGCAAACAGCACGACGTTGCCGTGCTCATCCGGGAAGCCCAACACAAGGACTTCCGACATGACCTTGCCGATCTGCCGCGGCGGGAAATTGACGACGGCGGCAACCTGCCGCCCGATCAGAGCCGCGGGCTGATAGTTTTGCGTGATTTGCGCGCTTGACTTCCTGGTGCCTAATCCGGCCCCGAAATCGACCGTCAACTTGAGAGCCGGCTTGCGGGCTTGCGGAAACGGCTCCGCCGCGATGATGGTGCCGACGCGAATATCGACGGCAAGAAACTGATCGAAGCTGATCTGCGGCATCGGCGGCGCGGCTGGGTCGTGAAGCAGGTGCATGTCCTCAATCTCTCCAATTTCATCAACCCTTCATAGGCCGGCCCCGGCCGCCTTCGCGACGCGAATATCCAACCACCCGAACCGGTTGACCTCGAGCCGATCGCCCGCGTTGATCACCACCGTCGTCGTCTCCGCCTCGATGATCCCTGGCCCTTGCAGCGATTGGCCTGGCTTGAGATCGTCGAGCGCGTAGACCGGCACGTCAAGCCAGTCGCCGAAGAATGCCTTGCGCCGAGAGCGTGGCTTGCAGGGCGCGGTCGATGGGGCCCCCTGCTCTCCTGCTTCGCTCGCGGAAACCGCTCCGATCGCAGCGACCCTCGCGTTGACGAACACGACCTCCTGGTCGCGCGAGGCGTAGGTATAGAGTTCTTCGTGGCGGCGATGGAAGCGATCCTCGATCTCCGCGATCAGCGAAGGTGAATCAAGGTCGATACCATCCAAAGCGACGTCGATCTCAAAGATCTGCTCGCCATAGCGCATCTCGGCGGAATGCTCGACCGCGATCGGCCCGTCGAACCAGCTGCGCAGCCGCTCGACCGCGCGAACCTCAAGCTCGGCAAAGATCTCGCGCACTTCGGAAGCGGTCGAGCGAGCCCCGGTCTCGAAATGCGTGCGGCTGAGCTCGTAGCGCAAATCGCTGGTCAGCATGCCCCAGGCCGACAGCACCGAAGCCGTGGTCGGCACGATGATACGCGACAGCTCGAGCTCGCGCGCGACCTCGGTGGCGTGCACTCCGGCAGCCCCGCCGAAACTCAGAAGCGCAAAGCGCCTTGGATCGACGCCGCGCCGCAGCGTCATCAGCCGGATGCCATCGGCCATCTTCAGGTTGACCAGGCGGAAAATGCCCGCGGCAGCCTCGAGGCGTGGGATGCCGAGCGAGGCGGCAAGCCGGTCGATCACAGCTTCCGCCGCCGTGGTGTCGAGTGGGCGTTTCCCGCCCATGAAGGCGGAAGCATCGAGATAGCCGAGCACTACATTGGCGTCGGTGACCGTCGCCTCGCCGCCGCCCTGGCCGTAGCAGGCCGGTCCCGGCATCGCGCCCGCGCTTTCGGGGCCGACATGGAAGATGCCGCCGGAATCGACCGACGCGATCGAGCCGCCGCCGGCCGCGATGCTGGAGATATCGAGGCTGCGGAGCGCAATGCGCTGGCCGGCCAGGCCGCCATCGGCAGATAATGTCGCCGCGCCGTCGGCGATCAGCGAGATGTCGGTCGATGTGCCGCCCATGTCGAACGCCACGAGATCGGGAATGCCGAGCATGGCGGCGCAGCGCCGGCAGCCCGACATGCCGCCCGCCGGACCCGACAGCACCGTTGCCGCCGCAAGCCGCGCCGCCTCTTCGACCGGCGCCATACCGCCGTGGGACAGGATGATGAAGAGCGAGCCGCTGAAGCCGGCCTCCTTGAGACGTGCCTCCAATCGTTCAAGGTAGTGCCGGACGATCGGGCGGACATAGGCATTCACGACCGTGGTCGCGATGCGCTCATATTCCTTGATCTGCGGCAGCACGTCGCTCGAGCGTGAGACGCTGACGCCGGGCAGCTCGCGCGCGAGCCTCTCCTCCACCGCGATCTCATGCGCCGGATTGCGATAGGCGTGCAGGAAACAGATCGCGGCCGAGCTGACGGCGGATCTTTTGATCGCGGTGATCGCTTCATCAAGAGACGCCGGATCGAGCGGCACCAAAACCTCGCCGTCCGGCTTGAGCCGCTCGCGGACGCCAAAGCGCAGCTCGCGCGGCACCAAAGGCTCCGGCGGCGGCGTACGCAGATCGTAGCGGTTGCCCTTCAGCCCTTCGCGCATTTCGAGGACGTCGCGATGGCCTTCGGTGGTGAGCAGAGCGACGCTCGCTCCCTTGCGCTCGAGTAGCGCGTTGGTTGCGACCGTGGTGCCGTGCACCAGCCGCTTAGTCCGCGCGAGCATCTCGGCGCAGGAAAGGTTGAGCCGGCGCGCGAGCTCTTCCAGCCCCGCCATCACGCCGATCGACTGGTCCTGCGGCGTCGAGATCGATTTCGCGAACACGGTGCGCCCGGCCGCATCGATGGCGACGAGATCGGTGAAGGTGCCGCCGACGTCGATCCCGATGCTCAGCATGCTCAACTCGTCCGCACTTTCACCGCGTCAGCGGTGACGAGGCCCTGCAGACGATCGCGGTCGCGCGCCGCCTGCGAGCGCCTCGAAGGTGCCCCCCACCCGCCGCCGCCCGCGGAGCGGACCTCAAGACAATCGCCGGGCCCGATCTCGATGCCTACCTCCTTGGTGCGCAATTCGCGTGGCTCTCGGCCCGCGGAGAGCAGGCGATAGCGGTGCGGCGCGCTGTCCTTGCCGCCCAGCATGCCGCAGGAGCCGTGACGCGTCCCCTCGCCCGCGGTATTGCCGAGCGCCGGCTTCTCGGTTTCGAAGACGAGGTCGAGCGCCACCCCAAGGCCGCCGCGAAACTGGCCGTCGCCGCCGGAATCGGGCAGGAATTCGTGGCGACGGAAATGCAGCGGGAAGCGCGCTTCCGCCACTTCGACGCTGCCGAATTTCAGACCGCCGACCGAGTGCCACTCCCCAATCGACGACCAGCCGTCGCCGTTCGCCGACGCGCCGCCGCCCGGACGCGCATGAAACATGTGCCAGATGAAGCCGCGGCCGGTGCGCGGGTTCTCGCCCTGCACCGCAATCCGGAAACGGCGGCCCCAGCCGGCCATCACCCGATCGGGGCACGACGACGCCAGCGCCTTGACGATGGCTTCCACGATCTCGTTGGAGGGATGGCTGGTGCAGAGCGTCACCGGCTTGCCCGGATCGGCCCAGACGATGGTGCCCTGCTTGGCAATCACCTTCAGCGGCCGAAGCGCGCCGGAATTCTTCGGAGTATCGGGATCGATCAGATAGGCGAACGCCATCACCACGGCGGCATGCATATTGGCGTGCGAGGAGTTGACAAAGCTCGTCACCTGAGGATCGGACTCGGACAGATCGACCTCGATTTCGCTGCCGCGCTTGGTGACTTTTGCGGCAATCCTGATGTCGTTATTGCCGCGACCGTCGTCGTCGAGGAAGGCCTCGCCATGGAAGACGCCGTCCTTCCAGGTCCTAACCACCGCGCGCGCTTGGGCTTCGGCGGCATCGAGCACCGCTTCGATCGCGGCTTCGACGACGTCAGCACCGAGTTCGCCAAACAGTTTTTGCATCCGCCGTTCGCCGAGATGCGCCGCGCCGATCATCGCGGCAAGATCGCCGCGAAAATCGTCCGGGTTACGGACGTTGAGCGCGAGCATATCCAGGATATCGTCGCGCAGCCGCCGCTGTTCGTAGAGCTTGATCGGCGGAATGCGCAGGCCCTCCTGCCATATCTCGGTAGCGTTCGGATTGTAGGCGCCGTGCGTCGCGCCGCCGATATCGCTCTGATGCGCGCGCACCACGG
>Ga0210393_10004541_pt1 | contig 10960 bp, 8 predicted proteins | sample IncBWC27OmetaG_FD_160068 | JGI IMG/M metagenome (GOLD analysis project Ga0210393, IMG submission 160068) | Forest soil microbial communities from Barre Woods Harvard Forest LTER site, Petersham, Massachusetts, United States - Inc-BW-C-27-O ...
ACCCCAAGACACCGGCAGTCAAGGCGCCCAATTTGAAATCCGCAACCGAAGCGGTCATAAGTGTGAGCACGCCTCGACTGCCGCACGCGCGCGAGTTAAAAAAGCCTGCTTGGATTCGGTCGGAAGGAGACGCATCGGTGCTCCGAAATTAACAGAACAAAGCAGTGGAATGGGCAGAAATTCGCCTTTGGGTAAAATGCGACTGGCGTTGTCGATGTAGACTGGTACCAGGTCCACCGAAGGCGCGGCTTTGCCGAGGTAGTAAAGACCGCTTTTGAAAGGTCTCATTTCCGTATCCGTGGTTCGTCCGCCTTCGGGAAAAATAATGAGTGATTCGCCGGCCAGCAATACTCGGAAAAGCTGATCTATCGGATTATTGGAGCGTGTGACTTTCTGGCGCTCGATCAGCACCCCGCGAAAAACGGAATTAGCGAGAAAGTATCGAAAACGATTGGCCCGCCAATAGTCACTGGCCGCCACCGGGCGCGTTTTTCGTCGCGCTCCATCGGGCAAAACGGACCACAAGACAAGGAAATCGAGGTTGCTCGTATGGTTGGCGAAATAGACTCGCTGAGTGGTGTCGGGCGGGCATCCCAGCCACCGCGCTTGCACGCCGCTGAAAATACGGATGCTGACGGCGAGGAATTCCGCGATCATAGGGGGCAGGGGGCAGGAGCCAAGGAGCCAAGGAGCCAAGGAGCCAAGGAGCCAAGGAGCCAAGGAGCCAAGACTTGAAAAGGCGCCGGATATAGCGTGACAACACGACACAAAGTGAAGTGAAAATTAGGTCTCAATCGCTCAACTTGTCTTTGGTCTCTTCGTTTCCTTTGCTTGCTTCTGTTCAAATCCTCTTTGTTTGTTTCTGTCGGCTGTCAAAAAGGAGCCAAGACTTGAAAAGGCGCCGGATATAGCGTGACCAACACGACACACGCACAAAGTGAAGTGAAAATTAGGTCTCAATCGCTCAACCTTGTCTTTGGTCTCTTTGTTTCCTTTGCTTGCTTCTGTTCAAATCCTCTTTGTTTGCTTCTGTCGGCTGTTAAAAAGGAGCCAGGACTTGAAAAGGCGTCGGATCAAACGTGACAACACAACACAACGCAGAAAGTGAAGTGAAAATTAGGTCTCAATCGCTCAACCTTGTCTTTGGTCTCTTTGTTTCCTTTGCTCCCTTCTGTACAAATCCTCTTTGTTTGCTTCTGTTAGAACCGAAGTCCACTCCGGACAAGAAGCGTTGAATAAAAGTATAGCTCAGCATCCAGGGCGCGTCTTATGTTCTCAGCGCGGCGAAATCCGTGCTGCTCTCCGTGAAAGATAAAATACCCTAACGGCAGACCTTTGGCACGAATGGCGTTGACCATCATCTCCGCTTGGTTGGGCGGAACAATCGTATCCTGATCTCCCTGAAAAAACACCACCGGAACAGAAAGCCCATCCACGTGGTGAATCGGGGAGCGTTTCCGATAGACATCCCGCTCTTCGGGATACTTTCCCACGAGCCAATCCATGTAATGTAACTCGAATTTATGCGTATCTTTTGCTAAGGCCTCGAGATCGCATATGCCGTAGTGACTCGCACCGATGCGGAAGTAATCTTTGAAAGTGAGCGCGCAAAGCGTCGTATAGCCTCCTGCACTGCTGCCCCTGATCGCGACTCGTGCGGGATCAACTTTTTTTTGGGAGGCGAGAAACTTGGCCGCATTAATGCAGTCATCCACATCAACAATGCCCCAATTTCGATGCAGCCGATTTCGATATTCCCGACCATATCCTGTGCTTCCACCATAATCTACATCGACAACCGCAAAACCCCGGCTGGTCCAATATTGAAGCTTCAGATCGAGCGTGCTCGATGTCGCCGCGGTGGGTCCGCCATGACTTTTGACGATCAATGGCGGCAATTCATCAGGAGGAGCAGAGAAACTTGGATTGTTTGGTGGATAAAAGAATGCATAAGAGTGCAGCCCCCCTTCGGTTGGGAATTCAATCGACTCGGGGAATGAAAAGTAAGCCCGAAGCGCCGGATCCTCCGCGATGTCGGTGGAGTTTCTGAGAATGTCCGTGCGCATGGTAGAGAGATCGAGCCGGACAACGCTGATTGACTTGTCAGGAGCTCCCCCCAGGAACACAACCGATTGCGCGTTGACCCGCAGATTCGCGAAATCATGGTATGGAATGTCGATCGCCTGAAAATAGCCGTCCTCGAGATTCAAGATGCCAAGCTTTCCCTGGCCTCTTGAAGTGTAGGTCGCGACCAGCTTTGATTCCGAAGCAAAACCGTAAGTTGATCCTCCAAAACTCCATTGAGGCTGCCCGAACTCCGCTTCCATCGGCAGAACCGCTTCGACTCGGCCCGATTTGTAACGATAGATGTTCCACCAACCACTACGATCGGACACTAAGTAAAGCGTTCCGTCAGGCGACCATTCCGGCTGAAAAATGGATTCGGCTTCGCCTCCGGCAATCTTGACCGCTCCAGCAAGACTGCCGGAGCTTGCAAGTTGGGCGAGCCACAGTTCCGTTCCAGTCCAAGGCATCCCGGGATGATTCCAGGAGAGCCAGGTGAGTTGTGTCCCATCAAAGCTAATCCTCGGAGTCGAATAGAAATCGTAGCCGGAAGTCAAGACGACCTCCTCGGTGCGAGCGTCGACAGAGACAGCGACAAGAGTATTGATAACAGCTCCGTCATCGCCGTGTTCCTCTCGCACACAGACCAGGCGGGCTCGCGCGCTGTCCATCCTGCTGTCAGCATAGCGACAGCGTCTCTGATTGGTTATTGGCCTGGGAGGATTCCCCGGGTCTTGCCGGTAGAGTTGTTGATCCTCGAAGTTAGAGAAATAGAGAATACCGTGGTCGACGGTCACGGCTGCTCCGCCGCTTTCGTGCACCCGAGTCCGCGCACTGAATGGCGCGGGGGTGAGATGCTTGAGCGCGCCATCAGCGGTCCGTCGAACGACAAGTTGGCGGCCTGACTCGTTGGGCCGACTTTCAATCCAATACAGGTCATCGCAGTCCAGGAGTACGTCGATCAGTCCAACGGCCTCGGCAACGATCAAGTCGGACGTAATGGGAGACTGCCATGAACCATAGGGCGAAATCATCATAGCCAATTGATCTTTCTTTACGTCAGGCGCCTCTGGCGGCCAGAACCGTCCGTCCGGCGTCGATTCGTCCTACTTTTTATCGTACTCGCTGAGCATGGTGAAGAATCTCAGTTCTGCGGGTTTCGTCAAAAATTCATCGTGGCGTTTAAACCATTCGGCTACCATTTCACCACGCCGCAAACGTTCAGGCAATTTGGTTTTTCCAGCTGGAACGTGAATCGGGCGTCGATGCGGGATTGGCAACTCGGCGATTCGGTCGAGCCAAGGAGGCAGTTCCAAGAGGCATCTCCAGTGAATGAAAGCGCATCATCTTTACCAGCGCTCCGCGTAGTCGGGGTCAGCAAGACGTACGGTGTCTCTCGGGCATTGGCTGAGGTTTCCTTCGATATTTTGAGAGGCCGTGTGCATGCGCTGCTGGGCGAAAATGGGGCGGGAAAATCCACGCTCGTGAAAATTATTACGGGGATTGTCGAGGCGGATTCCGGCCAAATATTTGTCGGGTCGAAAGCGGTCCATTTCCGAACGCCGATTTGAGGCTCGAATTGCCGGAATTGCAGCTGTTTATCAGGATCCAAAGCTTTTTGCCCATCTCGACGTGGCCGAAAATATCTTTATGGGCGCCTATCCAACCACGCTGGCGGGCACCGTTGATCGAAAGACCACGTATCTGCGGGCGAAACGCGCCCTGCACGAACTGGGTCTCGACCTTGATCCGCGCTCACTCATCGCGGGACTTTCGATGGCGGAGCTGCAATTCGTTGAGATCGCCCGCGCCCTCGTAGCGGATCTTCAATTGCTTATCCTCGATGAGCCTACTTCAGCGCTGACGCCTGCCGAAAGCGGGCGACTTTTTAAGATTATTCGAACTCTTCCAGTGGAAAAGCGGGCAAGGTCTTTTCAACGGGCTTTGCACTGCCCAACGCCATCAAGAGTTATATCCAGGACGGCTCGGAGAAGGCATTTGCTTTATGGGATCCTTATGAGCTTGGCTATATTGCGACCTACGTGACCCATCTCAAGCTCGCAGGTAAACTTGAAGTTAAACCGGGTGTCACTTTCGAGGCCGGTAAAGCCGGGCAGTATACGATCGGGAAGGATGGCGAAGTCGTTTATGGCAAGCCGCTGATCTTTACCAAGGATACCATCGATAAGTTCAATTTCTGACGGTATTGCCGGGCCTTTCGCCTGAGGCAGTGCTGGTCGTTTGGGAAAAAGGGGAAATTTTGCGCTAAGTGAAATTTCCCCCTTTTTGAATAGAATCAGTCGCCGCAAGTCAGATTTTGGAACTCATGCACGAGTAAACTCCAGTTTCAGCGAGATCATCTGGAACGGGCGAAACGAGAGCTTTATCCGGTGTTCGTCCTCGACCGCCAGCAGTTGGTCGCTCCTTTCCAAAATACTGACCAGCGAGGCATTTCGCAGGCTTTGAGCCGTTTCGATTGTCGTATTTGCCCGATTTCCGTGAGGCTCATAGAGCCGCAAGATAATATCAGGCGAATCCTCGGCCTTTTTTAGAGCCGCCAGCTCCACCGGATCTCCGTGCAGCCGGAGTAAGGAGGGCTGGAGTTTAGCGTCGCGCATCGCGGCAAACCTTAGGGGCGAATGCAAGCGCCGGGCGGCCTGGATCGTGCCGTTGCGCCAGGTGCCCGAGTGCGGATAGATCGCGTAGACAAACTCATGGTCACCTTCGTCAGCATACGGATCCGGATAAATCGAGGAACGCAGCAGGCTGATCCCTAACACGTTACCGTTGATGTTATAACCGTACTTCCCGATGTTGAGCAGGCTCACTCCGTAATTCGGCTCGCTGACATCGGCCCAACGATGCATCGGCATTTCGAAGCGAGCGTTGTCCCAGGGAGTGTTTCGATGGTTGGGTCGAGCGACCGCGCCAAAGGCGGTTTCGGCCCAGGTTTCATGAGTCCGGATTTCCAGCGGAAAAAGCGCGCGGAGGAATCGCCGTCGTCCATGCCACCGGACTCGGGTACGAATCTCCACGAGCCGTGAACCCCGGCTCAGGCGATAATCCTGGATAATTTCGATCTGCTCGTGCTGTCGTCGTACTCGGATAGCGCCTCGCAACGGACCGGTTTCGATACATTCGGGTGGTGTATCGCAGCAGAGTTCGATGCCCTCATCGCTATAAGAGGCATCAATGTCCCAGGCGTCGAACTGCCGCGGAAGATCCGTAAATAACCAAAGCTGGTTGCCGCGCCCGGCCAGAATTTCACGACCACCTTCTTTGTCGAAAAGTGACGCCAGAGTACCATCGGCGTTTACCTGAAGCCGAAGGTTCTCGCTCTCCAACTCTAACGGATGCGCTTGAATGGACGACCGAATCGCCACGGGTTCTCCGGGAACCGACCGGATAGGCAGCGCACCGAGTTGCGGAACCAGGACCTCATCGACCCAGATCAAAAGGCGTCCGTCGTCGAGTTGTTGGGTGGCAACTTCTTTTTCGGCAGTGGCGATCACCCTCAAAGATCCGTGAACTTCGGCGGTGATCTCGGCCATCAGGGGGCGGTCATCCATCTGAAGATTCCAGATCAGTCCTTCGAAATGTGCCGAATGCTCCTCCTCTCGATTTCCTTTGTCGGGATGCAGTGCCGAATCGCGGATGTCCGAACATTCCTCCAGAGCTGCGGCCAATTGGCGTTCGGCCGTCTTATACACCGTGTGGATGCTCGAGCCCGGCAGTATATCATGAAATTCGTTCAGCAGGAGGGTTTGCCACAGCAGGCGAAATGCCTCTTCGGGGTAAGGCTTTTGTCGTCCGAGCAAAGCGAGTGTTGAGGCTGTTTCCGCTTCGACGAGAGCGTGTTCCAGTTGGCGGTGCAGAAGTTTGACTCTCCCTTGAGTCGTGAACGTGGCACGGTGATATTCCAGGTATTTCTCGCCGATCCAGACCGGCAACGATCGGGTGGCAATGTTCCGGTAGAACTCGGCGAGGCGGCCCATTTGGAGATACGGCAGTCCGGGAAAATCCCGAAGCCGGCGAAAGCGTTCGAGCATTTCCGCGGTGGGCCCGCCGCCGCCGTCCCCGTAGCCGAAGGCAAACAGCGTACAATCGTGGGAAGATTTGGCTCGGAACCGCCTCCAGGTCTCGCCGACTTCGCAAGCCGTCAGGCGACCGTTGTACCCATTCTCAGGGTTGGTAAAACTATGTGCCAGAACACGGCTGCCATCGATGCCTTCCCACCAGTAAAGATCGTAGGGGAACGGGTTCCGTTCATTCCAAGTCAGTTTGTGGGTAAAAAAATAGGGAATGCCGGCGGAGAGGAGCAGTTGCGGCAGGTTGCCGTTGAATCCAAATGAGTCCGGTAACCACGCCACCATGGCGCCCTGCATGAATTTGCTTTGGAAATATCTTTGGCCAAACAAAAGTTGACGAACCCAGGACTCACCGGCCGGCAGATTGCCGTCGGGTTCAACCCACATGCCCCCGACGACGTCCCAACGGCCCTCCCGGACGAGGCCCTGGATCTTCTCGAAAAGCGCCGGATCGTCTTGCTCTATCCAATGATAAACTTGCGCGCTCGACTGGTTAAAATGGAGCTCCGGGTAACTCGCCATCAGTCCGACGACGGAGTAAAATGTTCGCCGGGCTTTCCGCCTCGTTTCTTCTAACGGCCAAAGCCAAGCCAGGTCAAGGTGCGCGTGGCCGGTCAGCCAGACATTGCCTTCGGCCGGGAAACGTTTTCCGATAGAAGCTAGCTCCGCAATAAATCCGGCCCTTACTTCGCGTAAACGCAAGCGTTCTGGCGTCGTCAACGAGGAGGAAGGCAAACGGAATTTCCACCTTTCCCAAAGCGATGCGAGACGCTCTTCGTTGCCATAGAAATCGTCGGCCGACCGATTGTTTTCCGTCGCCGCGATCCGGGAAAGATATTCTTCCGTGTCACTCCGAGGAAGAATTGTCCTCCTGAAAGCCTGGTGGATGGCGCCCACCAGGAGCTCGGCGATAGCTTCCCGGCCCGCGCGGGCGTGATAGCCGGCCGCGTCGAGCGCGGCAGCAAGATCGTCATGAAGCGAACGGACGTCATCGTTCGGAACGAGGATGGACGCCTCGTCGAACCGAGGCTCAACAACGGGTGTCCCCAACAATCCATGAGGCACGACTTGCGCCTGGAACTGAAGTTTCTCACCGCCGTTCGCCCGGATCAAGAGAGGGTACTCTGCATGGAACGGATTCAACCCGCCGATTGATTGTCCGTTCACGAAGAGCAGCGCTTCGCCGCCCACTCGAAAGCGGCCATGAACGGGAAGCCCGGCCCAGTCCTCCGGGATCGAAGCGTCGAATCGGATTTCGACGGGTGTCCCAAGTGCAGGCCATGGCTCGCCCGAGCGAAGCTGGGACCAGGTTGCGCCGGGGCCGGCGCGAAACTCTGCTTCTGCAATCAATCGGCGGTCCCGGTCGCACCAGGCGCCAAGCTCGCATAAGCGGATTGAGAGCCGCCTTAACGACTGTTCAAGCAAATTGCGAGCAATCTCCACGTCTATGAAACTTGACCGATTAGGTTGAGCAGGTTTGTATAGTCACTGTCTTGCCGGCGGCCTCTCGATGCCCAACCCATCGGCTGACGGATGTTCCGGTAATATAACAAGCTACCCCCCTCCAAATGAAAACAAAATTTGGTAAGCTCGTACTGGTCGGCTGCTGCCTTTGGATTTCGGCAGAAGCCAAGGGACAAACTCAACTCAAGTTCTGGCTTAATTCCTCGCTGGGTGCCCACGAAAAAGCTGCCTATCAAAAAGCGGCTGATGAATACAGTCAGAAAAACCCTAAGGTAAAGGTCACTGTTGAAGCCGTCCCAGGATCAGAGACGGACGCAGCCAAACTTATGACGGCGGTGCGGAGCGGCGTCGGTCCGGATGTCGCAGTACTTGACCGTTTTACGATCGCGCAGCGTGCTTCCACCGGGCTCCTGAGCGATTTGACGCCGTTAATGAAAAAGGAAGGGAAAGACCTTAGTCAGGAGTATTCAGAAGGACCGTGGAAAGAGGTGATCTACCAAAACAAGGTTTATGCGCTGCCGACCAATACCGATGCGCGGGTGCTTTTTTATAACAAGCAAATCTTGAAGGAGGCTGGAATCGATTTAAGCGAATTCGATCCGGCGCATGGCCCAATCGCGCCAGATCGCTTCAAAGAAATCGCCTTTAAGCTCAACCAGACCGACGCTTCAGGCGCTTACACCCGCATCGGCTTTGTTCCCTGGCTCGAGCAAGGCTGGGGTTACACCTGGGGTTACGCTTTCGGCGGCAGCTTTTTCGATTTCGCCACGTGCAAAGTGACCGCGACCGATCCCGGCGTGGTGAAAGGTTACCAATTCTTGTGGGATTGGGCGAAAGCGCTCGACCCGCAGAAAGCGCGTACCTTCGTGGACACTTACTGGCAATGGCCTTCTGTGGGGACGTTGCCGGATGCACAGATGCCGTTCTATACCGGCAAAGTCGCCTTCGTCATCAGCGGCAACTGGGTTTTTCCGGTGATGAAAGAGGTCGCGCCGAATCTTGACTACGGGGTGACCTACATCCCTGCCCCGGACGGTCTGAAGACCTCCTGGTCAGGCGGGTGGTCGGTGGTCATTCCCCAGGGTGCGAAAAATTTAGAGGCCGCCTACGGCTTTTTGCGCTTCGTTGCCGGCGAAGAAGGTCAGACGCTTCTGGCGAAGGAAGCAGCCTCGCTGCCGACACTCAAAGCACTCCTCGAGCGCAAGGATTTGTTTGCCCCGGAATACCAGTTTTTCCTGGCCTTGCTGCCAGTCTCAAAATCGCGGCCACCGGTCCCGGTCGGTGCGCTTTACTGGGACAAGCTGAAGGAAGCCGAGGAAGCGGTCATCACGAACAGCCAAAAACCGGAAGAAGCGCTTAAAGCAGTGGATAATGCCGTGCAGCCGCAGATGGATCGATTTTGCAAATGAGAGGCTGAAACCGGGAGAATGGGCGGCTCGGTAGGATAGGCTTCAAACCTGTGCGGCCTCCAATCGCCATGGGACGGAACCGTCAAAGGAAGATCCGCAAGGATCTTCGGAGCTTGCTGTTGGGACTGTTGTTTATCAGTCCCTGGATTGTTGGTTTTTTTCTGTTTCTGGTCTACCCGGTGCTCGCCAATTTTTACCTCGGGATGACGCAATACTCGGGCTTTGGCGAACCGCAATGGATCGGGCTCCAGAATTACGGGGAACTCATTCACGATCCGCTTTTCTGGACTTCGTTCTATAACACCTTTTACTACGTGATTCTGGCGGTTCCGCTGGGTGTTTTTGTCGCAATCGCTTTGGCCTTGGCGATGAACCAGAAAGTCCGCGAGGTGGCTGTTTATCGAACACTGCTCTACCTTCCGAGCGTTGCTCCGATCTTTGCGCTGTCCATGATGCTAATCTGGCTGTTGAACCCGCGCTACGGCTTGTTCAACTACTTTCTCGGTCTGTTGCATCTCCCGGCAATTAATTGGCTTGGCGACACGCGCTGGTCAAAACTTGCGATCGTGCTTGTCGCGCAGTTCGGAGCAGGGCAAATCGGATTGATCTTTCTAGCCGCCTTGCGAGCGATCCCGTCAACCTTGTACGATGCCGCCTCCCTGGATGGAGCGGGTCCCTGGCGAAAATTCTGGTACATTACTTTACCATTGCTGACCCCCACGATTCTCTACGATATCATCATCGGAATCGGTTTCGGGCTGCAAATCTTTGCGCCCGCCTATATCATGACCGACGGCGGTCCGCTGAACTCAACAATGTTCACGGCGCTCTACATTTATAAGAACGCCTTCGAGTACAGCCGGGTCGGATTCGCCGCGGCGGTATCCGGAATTCTTTTCGTTATTAACGCGGCGCTGGCAATCATTACCTTTTGGTCTTCAAAATACTGGGTGAACTACTCCATTGAATAAAACAGATTCTTACCGATGGAAGAAGTCCGGCATTGGTGCTACCCAACGACTCGCGACGAGTCTGATCGGGTCCCGGCTTTTCCTGATCGCCATGAGCCTGTTCTACATTTCACCGATGTACTGGATGCTGGTTACCGCGATGAAGTCGGACCAAGAACTGGCTTCCTTTCCTCCGACGCTCTGGCCACAGAATGTTGCTTGGCAAAACTTCCAGCAGGCAACCCAAACCTTTCCGTTTCTTCCGTATCTTAGTAACACCGTGATGTATGCGGCGCTGACGATGGTAGGAAGTGTCTTGTCGAATTTCGTCATTGCCTACGGATTCTCCCGGATCAAGTGGCCCGGACGGGATTTGTTATTTTATCCCGTGATCGCGTCCATCTTTATCTTTGTCCAGTTTCCGGTGAACCCGATCACGATGGTGCCGCTATTTTCCCTTTTTGCTCAATTCGGGTTAGTGAATTCGTATATCCCTTTGGTGCTGCCGACGTTTTTTGGAAATCCTTTCTTCATTTTCCTCTTACGGCAATTTATGTTGCAGTTTCCTACGGATTTATCGGAAGCCGCGAGGATCGACGGGGCGAAAGAATGGCAGATCATGTGCCGCATTATTCTCCCTTTGACGCGCCCGGCGCTCGTGGTCGTCGCGCTGTTGGCCGGGGTTAACGCGTGGAACGATTTTCTTGGTCCGCTGATCTATTTGCAAAATGACAAGATGTATACCTTGTCGATCGGCCTGCAATTCTTCAAAACCATGCACGGAATCCAGTTCAACCTGCTGATGGCGGCTTCTTGTCTGGTTGTCTTGCCGGTGGTGATGGTGTTCCTCTTCTTCCAGCGTTTCTTCATCGAGGGAATCACGCTGGGCAGCGGGCGGTAGGCCTTTGGCGTTCGGCGGCGCCGTTGTCGGTTGTCAGTTGTCAGTTGTCAGTTGTCAGTTGGCGTAATGGTTGGAATTACGGCT
>Ga0210393_10004542_pt1 | contig 10959 bp, 9 predicted proteins | sample IncBWC27OmetaG_FD_160068 | JGI IMG/M metagenome (GOLD analysis project Ga0210393, IMG submission 160068) | Forest soil microbial communities from Barre Woods Harvard Forest LTER site, Petersham, Massachusetts, United States - Inc-BW-C-27-O ...
TTCCGCGTTTCGAACTCGAAAACTCAGCACACCGGCACGGGCCGTGCGCAGACATGTTGACCAGACTCTCCGTGTCTCTTCTTGGTCGTCGGGATGCAGAAGGGGGATGTGGGAATCCCAGCTAGCGCCGATGTCAACACCGAACCGGAGAGGATGGTCTTTTGGCAGACCGAGGTAAGCTGCTGTTCGATCACTGACAAAAGTGAGCACACCTGACGGGAGAGCGTACCAGGTGTGCGCCGGAATCGTATTGAGGGTGGCTTGTAACTGTGTCTCGCTTCCCGACTGGGGCTTGTTGGCGAGTGAGACCATGGTAGGCATCATACACCGGGAAAAAAGTAGACGCTCCTCCAACGGTCGACATAGGGCAGGCGCTCCGGAAACAGCCCTGCACCGTCAATTCAGTCAATCGATTCGAGGCGAGCTGCATCGGTTGTCAGCGACGGACGCTCCACTGACTCTAACGAAAGCGGTAGCCTGCGTGCGGCCAGAATCAGCACCGAATGAAAACCACAAAGCAAGGCAAAACTCATCGTGAAGGCGTTAGATGTGTCCGCTGAGTGAACAACGGCCATGCGCCAGCCCAGGAACGTCGCACAAACCGTCGTTAATGTCGGCCCACCAAGACGCTGCACGATATTCAGCGACGTTGTCGCCATCGGCAATTCCTCCTTCCGTACTGACGCATATGCGGCAGAAATGGATGGACTCCCGATCACCCCGCCAAGATTCGTGCCGCTGAGACCCGCAAACAGAAGCATGATCGGCGCGATGCGGAAGTGATTCTGGAGTTACCGCTGATGAAGGATCGTTTTCCGGATATCTGGATGCCATCGACCGAACAACGGGACCTGCGAACCTTATTACGGGACCGACACCAATGGGTGAAGATGCGAACGCGATTGCAGCACGCCTTGCAGGCGATCGCGCTCAATCATGTCCTGCGAGAAGGCAGGGCGCAGTGGACTGCAGCGGGGCGGCGAAGGCTGCAGGATTTTACTCTTGCCAGACTACACCGCGCAAAGACGCTAATCCCCGCCCGTCCGAGTCCGCGCAGGGGCAGTCAGCACATGACTGTCTCTACCGCGATCAAGCTTGGCAGCCACTATATTCCAGACACGCAAATCCTTGTCATTGGAACTCGTAGGCGCCCATATCTATCGTGCCACCGACAAATCGGGGTTTACCGCGTAGGTCCTTCAGTGGCTGGTCAGGAGCGGCGTTGTCACCAACGTTGATTGCGGGCGATGTGGACTCTAGCTGGAAGTTCCTGTGCGACGGTGCGATGAACTGCGGGTCCGTGGCAATATTTCCGTTCGTGCCAGCGGTGTTGGCGCAATCGCCGCCGAAGCCATTGCCTAAGGAATCGAATCCGTCGTTATCAGTCAATGCGGGCAGAACCCGAGCTGGGGCACAAAAGAAAGATTCGCGGCCAGCCGAACTGGCGAAGATATTGTTGAAGAACGCGACCTCGTTATCGTAGCCCACGACATAAACAGCGCTTCCGTCGCCTGGAAGCCCCACGCCGTTCCCTACATTGTCTGCGAAGGTGTTATTCACGAAGATAGCGCTGGAAGTCGTGGACTGCGAGTCGAGATAGACGCCGCCCCCGAATTGCGCGGTGTTTGCGAAGACGAGATTTTGAACAATCAAAGGTGTGCTGTTGACGCTCCAAATGGCTCCGCCGGGTCCGAAATTTGCCTGGTTAGAGGAGATCACATTGTTTTCGAGGAATGGGCTTCCAGCGTTATAGAGGGCGATTCCCCCGCCCGAACCGCAGTTGCAACCCGCATTGCCGTTCCACAAATTGTGTGAGACTTGGTTGCCGATGACTACAGCCGACGAACCGTTTTCTAAGTCGATACCTCCGCCCCAACCGCCGTCGATGCTCGGGTCGGGCCTGTTATTCATGATTCTATTTGAGAGGATACGCGGCGATCCTCCGAAGACCTCAATGCCCCCGCCAACGGCTGCTACATTTCCGGTGATTAGGTTGTTTCGGATAGTTGGAGATGAGTTCTTGCAATATATTCCGCCACCGGAGTAATTGGAAGCTTTGTTGCCACGGCCATTCGTGATGGTGAAGCCAATAAGAACGGACTTTGAGTTTTCACCCGAGGAAAACTTCACGACCGGTCCAGCCTGCTTTCCGTCCATGACGGTTTCTTTGCTGCCATTGCTGCTTTCGACCTTGATGCTCTTCCCTCTAAAGTTAATATTTTCTTTATAGGTGCCCGGAGCCACGAGGACGGTATCTCCACTGGTTGCGGCGTCAATACCCGCTTGGATCGTGGGCTGATCGGCGGGCACCAGAATCGTCCCACTAAACATTGGCGTCACGAAAAGGATTGGGAAAAAGATTGCACGCCAAACGAGTTGTTTGGTCATCCATCACCTCCAGTTAGGACTGGAATGATATACCGGCATCCGAGAGTCTCACAACGACGAGAAGAATTCGGGCTGAACTTGTGGGCAGGAAAACAACCAGCCACACCCAAGTGGCTGCATCGTCGGAAGACGAAATGGTTGCAATTACTTGTGAGAGGACGTCATGCGACGACTGCATCTCAACCTGATTTCCGGGAACCCTCAGTCGACCGAACCGATCGAGTGCGGGGATTTGACGATCCACACTGCTGAACGAATTGCGACCTTGCGTAGTCATGAACTGCACCTGACGTCAGAGGAATTCGACGTCCTCTTGTTCTTAGCAACTCATCCTCGAGGGTTCGTCACGCAACGAACCATTTTGACCACGGCCTCGAGCGGTGGAAAGCCCCGTCAGACGGAGTTCCTAAGAAGCTTGTCATCCCTTCGCAGCAAACTGAACGCCATGGGAACTGAAGGGCCAAACCTGCGAACCGAGGTATGGGTCATGTATCGCCTCGATTCAAACTCCTCAGCCCCCGACTAGAACGGACACAGTCCAAGACGTACTAGTTGCTTTTCAAACGTTTGTTTGTATCGACGATACACCGCGATACACAAAGAGAAGACATCATGACATTAGAATCCACGGAGTTTCTGACTCGGGCATCGCATTCGTTTTGCAGCAGATCCGAAGAAGTCTAAGTTGTAGTGAGAACGAAGGCCCGATTTGCAGATTCCGCCGGGAGAGACCCTTTTATGCTTTCGCGCGTAATTTAGCTGTGCTCAGCATGACCTGCAACCGCCGCAAGTGGAAGCCCCTTCCTAGTTCGATAACAGTTCGTTGCATTTCGGTAGGTCAGCCAACTCCGCCAACTTTCACTGCCTTACTCGAAGCCTTCGTCCCGGTCCATGTGAACCGGGGGGCCCACTTCCCTCGCCGCAGCAATCGCCTGCAACAGCCTGGCCTTTTCCTTGCCTGCGAACTGAGACCGGCGGAGTGAGGGTTGCGGAAATTAACGAAGCAAAGATCGCAACCATCAGCATTGATGCGGATATAAAGAACAGGATCAGGGCCCTGAGATGATTTGAGGCAGAGTGGCTGTTTAGGATGAAGAATATGATGACGAATGTTGCGGATAGGAGCATGCCGCAAACGGTAAGGACCATTGTCCCGAGCGTCCGGGTTCGCGTGCGATTGGCATCAATGATCGCCAGCAATTCCGAAATAGAGATGCTCTGAGGGTCGGGGGGCAAAGTCTCGATCGGAGGAGAGACGCGAATCATCTTGCGTCACGCGGTCACTACGCGAGGAGCGAGAAGGAAACGTTCGAAGCCGGGAACGGCCATTGCATCAGCCACCTTTGCCTCTGCCTCTAGCCCGCCGCCCTCTCAACCCGCTCTTTGCAAAGTAATCCACAACCACCTGGCCATTGGACAAGACTGACAACAATTCACAGTCAAGCATTCTCAGGTCGCGCGTAAGCTTCAGATGGAGCTCAGAGATGGTGGTATCGGGAGAAAATTCTACCGAGTGAAGATGTCGATAAGGAGTCTCTACGAGCACCTTGCGCAAGGGCGGATCCTCCGGAGTAGAACCTAGGCTCGCCACCCTGATCGTTTTTTCCGGGTTCCTTTTCTTTTTCTTTCTCACAACAAAGGTCCAGAGCGAGCAGTTCGCCCTTCGTGATAGCGCAACTACCATCGCAGTGTCTCTTCAGACTCCCTGGCCTTACAGGGCCTCCGCTACGCCCACCAGATCGGCGCCCTTGACTACCGCAACGGCGTCGACGCGATCTGCCTAAGCAGCTTCTGCAGGTACGTTGCACTCTGCTGCCGCGTCATCTTGGGGCCGTGCTTGACCCGCCTGTTGATCATCCGCCGCTGCTCTGGACTGAGCTTTGAATAACTGGATAGGGCGTTCGGCTGCTGCATTGCCCCCCGAATCGGGGCCTAGGCCGGAACAGTGGACGTCATTGCCATACGCTCCTGCATCTGGCGCGTCAGGTGAGGCACGATGCCAAGCATCCGCTCAATCAGCATCAGTTGGCCGCGGTGATGCATTTCGTGTTCCTTGCCACCCAGCAGCATCTCGAAACGGGTCTTGGTCGGCGGCATCATGCCGGACGGAACCTTCACACGCTCCGCGAGAAATTCGTCGGATTGGCTTTCTAGCCAATTCGCCCATCGCTCCCCTTCGTCGCGAAGAAGGGTGATGATCTGTGCCTTACTGCGAGGTCGCTGTTCGTCGGCCACGATGCTCCGCATAAACTCTGGAAAGTCAAATCCCTCAAGTGTGGTGCGCCTCTCGATGGAGTGGATCTGTTCCGGCATCCTCTGCACAACGGCGATGTGAGTGAGTAATTTGGCTACGGTTCGTGTTTCCGGCGCCGCTCGGAAGCCATAGTGCACCTCGGGGATTTCCTCGGCAATGATGAGCGTGTTCTTTCGCACAGTACGAAGGCTGTCAGCCAAGTCTTTGGCTCCGTAATAATTCATGGGAATACTCCTTGTGATCCTCGCGCTTGCAGCTTCAGTGTACGCTCCGATCCGCTAGCTTGTTCGACCGCCCTCACCGCACACACTTCTGAAGGACAGACCGAGAGGATTGGCACGTGTCGATCGTTGGTTCTCGGGAGAGTGACGGTTGGGAAACGAACGTCCATTCTGCGGGTCATAAGCAGTTCGAGGTCTTTCGCCAATTTGTGCAGCACCCGCCGGCATCCGGAAAAATGAAGGTTTCACGCTGAAGTGGGAGCAACTCAATTGTCGCGACAGCGTCGCGACAATCTGTTCGCCGTAGGCGGCGCGCTCGGTGCCCAGCACCTCACGGTGGATGCGCTGGCCAATGCGCCAATAGAGGAGCGTTAGCCCCATATTCACACCGACCGTGGTTTGGCGCCGCGCTTCGGCGATCAGCGCTCGAATGTCGGCCAACGGTTCGCCTGGGGAACAAACGTCGGTTCGAGCTCACTCATTGTCATTATTCCTCAAAAGTGCTCTTCATCAAATATCGTCGCCGAGGACCAACCGACCAACCAACTATCCTTCCTCAAAAACCTTCGAGCCCACTACCCAGCTGAGAATCTTCAACGACCTGGAAACTTCACGAGAGCGGGGACGCTACGCATTCTTTCGCCCGCTGGACACAACAGTCTGGACATGCGAACAGTGGGGCCGCTATGTCCGGAACCTCTTCTCCGGCCTCATCCAAAACGCCACGATCGATCCAACCAGCAGTATCGAAATGCTGCCGAGAAACGGAAGAGTCCAGTTCCCTGTCTTGTCGATCACGTATCCGAACACCGCTGGCGAAATGATGGCGGCGAGCGGCGAACCGATATTCATGAGGCCGCTCGCGGAGCCTGAGAACTGTGGAGCGATGTCCATGGGAATTGCCCACATCGGCCCGATTGTAAATTCCGCAAAAAAGAAACCGAGGCTCAGGCAAATTACTGCCGCGGAGGCGCTCCGCACAAAAAAGATGAGCAGCATGCACTGCAGCGAACAAATAAATCCGAACACCACAAGATTGCGGCGCGCCATGATGCGATCGCCGGTCTTGCTCAGGATGTGGTCGCTGACAACCCCGCCCAAGGTGTCTCCGACAACGCCGGCTAAAAACACACCCGACGAGAACAGCGCGGAGTTCTTTACGTCGAGGCGGTAACTGTGCAGGAAGAAAGACGGAATCCACGCGAGGTAGAGCCAGAGCGTCCATCCGTAGCAGAAATAGACGACGGTGACGGGGACCATGCGGCGCGCCAGCGAGAGCCACGGCACAGGGCCGGCCTTCCTGTCGCGCAGGACAGAAGGTGGAAGAGATTCGAGTTCCTTCGCAGTGATGCTGAAATGATCGGCAGGATTGTCGCGAAAATAGACAGCCCATGCTAAAGCCCAAGCGAGGCTCACGATTCCAAGAACGACAAACGACCCGCGCCAGGTAATCAGCGCAATCAGCCAGGCGACCAGCGGTGGAGTGACCGCCGTGCCCAGCCTGGAACTTGAATGGGTGACCCCTTGGGCAAATGCTCGCCGGCGCTCGGGAAGCCACTCACACATCGCGCGGGTGGCGATTGGAAATGTCGCGCCCTCTCCTAATCCGAGTACAGCGCGCGCCGCGAGCATGGCCGCGAATGTGGTCGTCATCCCGGTGACTAACGTCGCGCTTCCCCAAATCAGAGCCGACACGGTCAGCGCCCGTCTCGCGCCGAAGCGGTCGCTCAGCCACCCGCCAATCGTAGTAAAGAAGACGTAGGGATACGCGAACGCCGAGAAGACCAGTCCAACTTGCGTATTGGTGAGGTGGAGATCCTGCTTGAAGACCAGTGAGGCAGTGCTCACATTGACTCGGTCAATGTAGGTGATGCCATACATCAGACAGAGCAGTACGAGCACGATTGTGGTAGCAAATGGGAAGCCACTCCGCACCCCTACTGCCCGCGCTCCAGACCCCACAGGCCGCTCCCATCCTCTGAGATTTTGCAAAATGCGCACAGCCGTTGCTTACCGAAAACTTATTTTGCTGGCACTGGTTCAGCCTTCTCGTGCGCCGCGGTGAGCCTTGCAAGCGAGGCAGCTACGCCTCCCGCATGGTGCGGCACGTCCGCCAGGCGCAATCCCATTTCCACGCCGCTCAGCGTGCCCGCCAGCATGAGATCATTGAAGCTGCCGAGGTGTCCGATGCGAAAGACCTTTCCCGCCCACCTGGACAATCCCGCGCCCAGCGACATATCAAAGTTCTCCAGAATGACCTTGCGCAGTTCGTCCGCGTTGTAGCCCTGCGGCGTGAACACCGCAGTCATGGAACTCGAGTATTCCCTGGGGTTCTCGCAGACAATTTCCAATCCCCAGGCTCTCACCGCCGCACGCGTGGCTTCTCCGTGACGGATATGCCGGCGAAATACATTGGGCAACCCTTCCTCTTGCAGCATGGTCAGCGCTTCGCGCAGTCCATAGAGCAGGGTTGTGGCCGGAGTGTAGGGGAAGAAACCTGCCTGGTTGTGTTGCAGCATGTCTTGCCAATTCCAGTAAGAACGCGGCATCTTGGCTTGCTTGCTGGCGGCGAGCGCCCTTTCCGAAATCGCGTTCATTCCGAGGCCAGGAGGAAGCATAAGGCCTTTCTGCGAGCCCGCAATCGTGACGTCGACCTCCCAATCGTCGTGGCGATAATCGATCGAGGCTAACGAAGAAATGGAGTCCACCATGAGGAGCGCCGGATGCTTGGATTGATTGAGGACCCGGCGAACGTCCGCTATTGAACTTGTTGCGCCCGTGGAGGTTTCGTTGTGGACGACCATCACCGCCTTGATCTGGTGCTGGCGATCGGATTCGAGCCTTACCTCGAGGTCGCGCGGGTTCGCGCCGCTCCGCCAATTGCCGGGCAAGTAGCTAACTTGAAGGCCGAATCTTTCTGCAACCTGTCGCCAGAGTTGCGAGAAATGGCCGGTTTCAAACATCACAACGTGGTCGCCCGGAGAGAGCGTGTTAACAATCGATGCCTCCCAGCCTCCGGAGCCCGATGCCGGATAAATCACGACCGGTCCTCTGGTCCGGAAAACGAGCTTCAAGTTCTCCAGAACTTCTTTCGCCAGCTTTGCGAACTCGGGGCCGCGATGGTCGATAACGGAGCGGTTCATCGCCTGCAGAATGCGCTCGGGAACGTTGGTGGGACCTGGAATCTGAAGAAAGTGCCGGCCGGTCTGAATCATGATCTTGTTCCTCTCCAGCTTCTAAGTGTCTTGCCTTCCGCGTTTAGATGTATGCTCTCTTCGGCCGTTTCCAGGACCTTAAGGTTCACGGGATTGCTCGCCAAGCCACACAGAAACTCGTCCTACCTCTCCTCCGTGTAGGTCTCCTCCGTGTCCCGCCGCACTGCCAGCGATAGAAGACGGTGGGTTACATAAAGAGTAGGGGCATTCGGTGATCTGATGTGCCACTCGCTACAAACCTATTCGTTTTCATGTTGCCCCCGTTAATCAATTTTGACATCTGCGCACGCTGTCGCTCAACTTTACACAGTTAGCCAAACGTCCAATGCTGGCAAGGATTTAGTGTGGTTCCTTCTTAGAACCCTCAAGCACCGATCGGCACGACATTTCAAATCCGACTGACATCAGAACCGGCACCAGAAATAAAGCTTACTTCACATGGGCACATGGGCAGTGGTCTGGAACTTGACGGCTTGACCGGGGATGAGGTTGTCAAGCGTGATCCAACCGTCGCCAATGCGGACTTTGTTCTTGTCGAAGAGATAGAAGTTGAAGCTAAGGTGTGAGATCTTTTTGTTCCACAAGCTCGCGGCGGTTGTGTCGATCAGAGAGGTGTGCTGCCCACCGACAGAACTGATTTCCTTAAACTTTCCAAGTGTGATGCGGATAACGGGAGACCTAGTTTGCGGCCAGTTGATCACCCGGGTCGGTACATCTCTTGCGGCGAGGGAACAAGTCACAACAACCACAAAGAAGGCATCAGCAATCATCTTGGACATGGCCTTCCGGTGTTATCTACGATAATTCGAATCAACATCCAGTCCGCGCACGCCGGACAGCGGCAGCAATCGAAGAAATAGCGGAGAAACGACCGCCTTAAGGCTCACGGCAGCAAAGCGTACCAGCGCAAAAGGCGGGGTGCAAGGAAGCTCAATTAGTGAAACATCCCGATAGAACTCTTCAAGCATAGAGCTGCTTCTTCGAAACGGAGAAATGGTTTAACGCGGGATCGGCTGAAGTGTGCGTAGCGTGGTCCTCAGTCTCCACGACATTTCATGGTTAGCATCCGGCGAAAGTGGTTGCTGCATTTTGCTTTCGGCGGCAGAATGTTTGCTCCGAACGGGGCCTGATTTTCCGGGAACCGTAAGTCGCGAACCAAAAAGGAGATCTGCTGATGCGCTTCCTTTCTACAGTTAGATTTGTGTTGGTGGCTGTGGTCGTTTCTTCTGTGTGGTGTGGGCTGTGGGGGCAGGCCAGTATGAAGTATCAGGAGCCTCCCAAGGCGATCGTGGAACTGGTGGACACGCGGCCTACGCCGAACGTGGAGGTTTCTCCGAAGGATAAAAACGGGCGCCAATGGCTGTTGATTGAGGAGATCTCGGGGTTGCCTACGATTGCGGACCTGGCGCAGCCAGAGTTGCGAATGGCGGGGCTGCGGTTTAATCCGAAGACGAATGGGCCGAGCCGTGGACGATATGTGACGGGGTTGCGGGTAAAGGCGTTGCCTGAGGGCGCCGAGAAGGCAGTGGCGGGACTGCCGGCAAACGCGAAGATGCGGTTCGCTGCGTGGTCTCCGGATGCGCGGCATGTTTCTGTTGTGAATGTCAGCGACAATGCGGCAGGTGCGGGGCTCAGTCTGTGGATCGTGGATGTGGCCACTGCGAAAGCGAGGTCCGTGGCGGGGATCGCGCTGAATGGCATCTTCGGGTCGCCGTGCGAGTGGACCGGGGACAGCCAAAGCCTGATTTGCAAGGCGGTGGTGAAGGCAAGGGGCGCGGCTCCGCAGCGCAGCGAAGTGCCGACCGGTCCGGTGATTCAGGAGAATCTGGGGCGAGTGACGCCGGGGCCAACGTATCAGGACCTCCTGAAGAACCCGGAGGACGAACGGATTTTCGATTACTACGCGACGGCGCAGGTGGAAGTGGTGAGACTGGAAGGCAAGATCAGCGCGGTGGGCAAGCCGGGAGTGATTGAGGGGGCATCGCCGTCGCCGAACGGCCGCTACGTGATGATCGATGAGCGGCATCATCCGTATTCGTATTTGCTGCCGTTCCCTTTTTTCCCGGAGCGGGTGGAGGTCGTGAATCTGGCGACGGGCGGGAGCAAGCAACTGGTGGATAAGCCGCTGGAAGATACGATCCCGAACATTCATGATGCGGTTGCAGCGGGACCGCGGGATTTCGATTGGCGCAGCGACGCGGCGGCAACGGTGTTCTGGGTGGAGGCGGGGGACGGAGGCGATCCACGGAAAGAGGCGGCGGTTCGCGACAATCTTTTTCTGCTGGACGCGCCGTTCGAGGGGACGGCGCGAAAACTGGCGGAGCTTCCGCTGCGTTTTCGCAGCATGACTTGGGGAACGGCGCGGTTGGCGCTGGTGGAAGAGGAAAGATGGAAAGATCGCAGGCGGATCATGCTGGCGGTTGCGCCGGATGGTGCGGGGTCTCCGCTGAAATTGTTTGAGGGATCGTCTGAGGATCGATATCTCGATCCTGGGCGGCCGTTTGAAGTGATGAATGCGGATGGGAAGCAGGTGCTGGAAACGACGGCGGACGGGAGCGGGATGTATGTTCACGCGGAGGGGGCGTCGCCGGAGGGGGATCGTCCGTTTCTAGCAGTGATGAATGTGAGCAATGGCGAGAGCAAACGGCTGTGGCAGTCGGCGGATAAGTTCTATGAGTTTCCCGTCACGGTGCTGGATCCAGCGAATGCGGATGTGCTGGTGCGGAGGGAGTCGCCGGACTTGGCTCCGAATTCCTATGTGAAGAATCTGGCGAAGGACGAGTTGAAGCAGGTGACATTTTTCCCGAGCCCGTACGGAAATGCGGCAATTCCGAAGAAGCAGGTGCTCAAGTACAAGCGCGCCGACGGCGTGGACCTAAGC
>Ga0210393_10004544_pt1 | contig 10955 bp, 12 predicted proteins | sample IncBWC27OmetaG_FD_160068 | JGI IMG/M metagenome (GOLD analysis project Ga0210393, IMG submission 160068) | Forest soil microbial communities from Barre Woods Harvard Forest LTER site, Petersham, Massachusetts, United States - Inc-BW-C-27-O ...
ATCGTGCGCTACCTGCGCGACTTCCTCGACGCGCTCGACTTCCTCGAGGTCGAGACGCCGATGATGCAGCCGATCCCGGGCGGCGCCACGGCGCGCCCGTTCCGCACGCACCACAATGCGCTCGGTCTCGACATGTACCTGCGCATCGCGCCCGAGCTGTACCTGAAGCGCCTGGTGGTCGGCGGCTTCGAGCGCGTCTACGAGATCAACCGCAACTTCCGCAACGAGGGGCTCTCGACCCAGCACAATCCGGAATTCACGATGCTCGAGCTGTACCTGGCGTACGCCGATTACCGTGACATCATGGAATGGGTCGAGAAGGCGATCCGCGGCCTCGCCGACGCGCTCAACGGCAGCCCGCAGCTCAGCTACCAGGGACGCGTCTACGATCTCGCCAAGCCCTTCCGCCGCCTCACCGTCGAGCAGGCGCTCATCGAGTACAACCCCGCGATCGATCCGCTGTCGCTGCGCGACCTCACCTACCTGCGCAAGCGCTGCGAGCTGCTCGGCATCCCGGTGAAGCCCGAGGATGGTCCCGGGAAGCTGCAGATCGAGCTGTTCGAGAAGACCGTGGAGGGCTCGCTCCTCGATCCGACCTTCATCTACGCCTACCCGGCGGAGGTCTCGCCGCTGTCGCGGCCGAACGATGCCGATCCGTTCATCGCCGATCGCTTCGAGTTCTTTCTCGCCGGACGCGAGATCGCCAACGGTTTCTCCGAGCTCAACGATCCGGAAGACCAGGCGGCGCGCTTTCGCGCGCAGGCGGTGCGCAAGGAGAAGGGCGACGAGGAGGCGATGTTCTACGATGCCGACTACGTGCGGGCACTCGAGTACGGCATGCCGCCGACCGCCGGGCTCGGCGTCGGCATCGACCGCCTGGTGATGTTCTTCAGCGATTCGCCCTCGATCCGCGATGTGATCCTGTTCCCACACATGCGGCCGGAAGCCGAGTGAACGGGCCGCATGCCGCCGGCGCGGCGGCCGGCGCCCTTAAGGCGACGACCTCACTCGGGTAGCCGATAGGGCAGCGCCAGGGGTTGGGCCCGAAGCGGCGTCGCGCTCGCCCCTTCCGCGGCCGGCCGCTCGGTGACATCGCGTTCCAGCGGCGTCACCGCCAGAAACTCGCAGCGACCGTCATCGAGTGCGACGGCGTCCACCACCTTGAACGGCCGCCCATCATCGAGGACTCCGGCGTCGGCTGGCTGCAGCAGCGCCGGCGCCGTGCTGACGAAGCGCTGCATGCGGCGCTTCACCCGCCCGCGGAAGTGCGCGCGCGCGATGACTTCCTGCCCGGTGTAGCAGCCCTTGTCGAAATCGACGGCGCCGAGCGCATCGAGGTTGAGCATCTGCGCGACGAATTCCTCCGAGGTCGGTGCATAGACCTGAGGTTCACCGGCGGCGATCGCCAGCCGCTGCCACAGCTGCGGCGCTGCCACCGTGCACTCGTCCAGCGGCGGCTTATGGGTTACCGGGGTGAGCAGCAGCCAGCGCGCCGGCTCCGCCGCCAGCCGCACCGCGACCGTCCCTGCGATCACCGCGGTGCCGTTGATCTCAGCGGGCAACGCGTTGCCCGCTGAGCGCGCCGCAGCGATGAGGCCGCCGAGCTGCCACTGCGCAGACTCATCGGCGAGCTGCACCCTGGCGCGCAGCACGAATTTCGCCAGGCGCGAAGCCACCGTGCCGATGAGCTCGCGCGGCAACACGGCCAGCACCTCGCCCGGCGCGACCTGCACCAGCCGCAGCAGCGCGATCACGCGCCCCTGGGGGTTGTGATAACCGGCCAGCAGCGCGCGCGGCTGCGTCAGCAGCGTCACGTCGTTCGACAGCTGTCCCTGCAGAAAGGACAACGCGTCCGCGCCGTGCACGCGCAGCACGCCCAGAGAGCTGAGCGACACCAGACTGCAATCGCTGTGCATGAAGTTGACCGTTGTTTTTCCTAAAGTTTCATAGCTGGCGTTGGCGAATTCTGGCAGACTTCATGGGTATGCCGACCTCACATCGCAAGAGCCCGCCCGAAGCATCCGAATCCGCCGCCACCGATGATCGCGCAGCCGCTGAGAGCCCGGCGGCGGGGACTGCCGCAGCGGCGTGCGAGGTGGCTGCGCCGCGCGAGATGGCTGCGCCGCGCGAGATCGGCGGGCGCGAAGGCCCCGAGCCGACGCGCTTCGGTGACTGGGAAAAGCACGGGCGCTGCATCGATTTTTAGTCTATGCCCACGCGCCCGCTCTCGCCGCACTTGTCGGTGTACCGGATGTCCCGGTACACGCTCGCGACATCCATCCTCAACCGCTTCACCGGCGTCGCACTCTCGGCCGGACTGCTGCTGCTGACATACTGGCTGCTGGCGCTCGCCGCAGGCGCCGCCAGCTACGCGCGCGCGCTCGCGCTGCTCTCGAGCGGAGCGGCGAAACTCGTGTACGCCGCGCTCATCGTCTCCTTCTGCTACCACCTGGCCGCCGGCATACGCCACCTGGTGTGGGATACCGGCCGCGGGCTCGAGCGCGCCCAGGCGCGCCGCAGCACCTGGCTCCTGGTCGTGGCGACCGTGGCGATGACGCTGGCGATCGGCTACTTCGCGTGGCTGGCCGGCGGGCGCACGCCATGAGCCTGCGGACACCGCTCGGGCGGGTACTGGGCCTGGGTGCGGCGAAGGAGGGGGTGCAGCACTGGTGGGTGCAGCGCCTGACCTCGGTGGCGCTCGTGCCGCTGTCGATCTGGTTCGTCGTGTCGCTGCTCGCGCTGCCCTCACTCGACCACGCCACGGTGGCTGCGTGGCTGCGCCAGAGCTGGAGCGCGCTGCTGCTGATCCTGCTGGTGCTCACCGCGAGCTGGCACTCCCTGTTAGGCGTGCGCGTGGTACTAGAGGACTACGTTCACGATGCCGGCCTGCGCACCGTGCTGCTGGCGCTGCTCACCTTCGCGCACGTGCTGCTGGCGGCCGCGGCGCTGCTGGCGGTGCTGCGCGTGGCGCTTGGCGGGGCGGTGTTGTGAGCGCCTACCCGCTCACCGATCACAGCTACGACGTCATCGTGGTCGGCGCCGGGGGTGCGGGACTGCGCGCGACGCTCGGCCTTGCGGAGAGCGGCCTGTCGACCGCCTGTATCAGCAAGCTCTTTCCGACCCGCAGCCACACCGTCGCGGCCCAGGGCGGCATCTCGGCCGCGCTCGGCAACATGGGCGAGGACGACTGGCGCTGGCACATGTACGACACCGTGAAGGGCTCGGACTGGCTCGGTGACCAGGATGCCATCGAGCTGATGTGCAAGGAGGCGCCGGCCGCGGTCATCGAGCTCGAGCACTACGGGGTGCCCTTCTCGCGTACTGACAGCGGCCGCATCTACCAGCGGCCCTTCGGCGGCATGACCACGCACTTCGGGCAAGGCATCGCCCAGCGCACCTGCGCCGCCGCCGACCGCACCGGGCACGCCCTGCTGCATACGCTCTACCAGCAGTCGATCCGCCACGCGGCCACCTTCTTCATCGAGTACTTCGCCATCGACCTCATCATGGAGGATGGTGCCTGCCGCGGCGTGGTGGCGCTCGATCTGGCCGCGGGCACGCTGCATCGCTTCCGCGCGCACATGACGATCCTTGCCACCGGCGGCTACGGGCGCACTTATTTCTCCTGCACCTCCGCGCACTCGTGCACCGGGGACGGCAACGCCATGGTGCTGCGCGCCGGGTTGCCGCTGCAGGACATGGAGTTCGTGCAGTTCCACCCCACCGGCATCTACGGCGCGGGCTGCCTCATCACCGAAGGGGCACGCGGCGAGGGCGGCTATCTCACCAACTCGCGCGGCGAGCGCTTCATGGAGCGCTACGCCCCCAACGCCAAGGATCTCGCCTCGCGCGACGTGGTGAGCCGCGCGATGACGCTCGAGATCCGCGAGGGTCGCGGCGTCGGCGCCGAGCACGATCACATCGATCTGCACCTGGAGCACCTCGGCGCGCAGGTGATCCACGAGCGCCTGCCGGGCATCGCCGAGACCGCGCGCATCTTCGCCGGCGTCGACGTGACGCGCGAGCCGATCCCGGTGCAGCCGACGGTGCACTACAACATGGGCGGCATTCCCTGCAACTACCACGGCGAGGTGGTGTGCCCGCGCGGGGGCGACCCCGACAGCGTGGTGCCGGGGCTGATGGCGGTGGGCGAGGCGGCGTGCGTATCGGTGCACGGCGCCAACCGCCTGGGTTCCAATTCGCTGCTCGACCTGGTGATCTTCGGGCGCGAGGCCGCGCGGCGCTGCGCGGAGATCATCACCCCAGGGGAGACCCCCAAGTCCTTCGCTGCCGATGCCGGCGCGGCGGCGGTGGCGCGCCTCGATCGGTTGCGCCGCGCCGATGGCTCGCGCGGCACCGCCGCGATCCGCGTGGAGATGCAGAAGACCATGCAGATCGACGCCGCGGTGTTCCGCACCGGTGAGACCCTCGCCCAGGGCATCGAGCGCCTCGGCGCCACCTTCGATTCCTTCGCCGCGGTGCGCATCGCCGACCGCTCGCTGGTATGGAACAGCGATCTCATCGAGACGCTCGAGCTGGAGAACCTGCTGCTGCAGGCGACCGCGACCATCCACTCGGCCGCCAATCGCACCGAGAGCCGCGGGGCGCACGCACGCGAGGATTTCCCGCAGCGTGACGACGTCAACTGGCTCAAGCACACGCTGGTGTGGGTCGAGGATGGGCGCCGCACGCGCTTCGACTACCGCCCGGTGCACCTCAACACCATGACTCGCGACGTCGAGTCGATCCCGCCCAAGGCGCGGACCTATTGAGAGGCAGCGATGGCCCAATTCCGCCTACCGCCGAACTCACGCATCGTCGCCGGTGTCACGCACCGCGCCCCGGCGGGCACGCGCGGGGTGCGCACGTTCCGCATCTATCGCTTCAATCCCGACAGCGGCGAGAATCCGCGCCTCGACACCTTCGAGCTCGACCCGCAGAGCAGCGGGCCGATGGTGCTCGATGCGCTCATCCAGATCAAAGCCGCGCTCGACTCCACGCTCACCTTCCGCCGCTCGTGCCGCGAGGGCATCTGCGGCTCGTGCGCGATGAACATCAACGGCGTCAACTGCCTCGCCTGCACCACCTCCATGCTGGATCTGGCGGCCGAGGTGCGCATCTATCCGCTGCCGCACCTGCCGGTTGTGAAGGACCTGGTGCCGGACCTGACGACCTTTTACGCGCAGTACGCGGCCGTGAAGCCCTGGCTGCAGGCGCAGACCCCGGCGCCGCCCGACAGCGAGCGGCTGCAATCGAAGGAGGAGCAGGAGAAGATCGATCGTCCGGCTGCGTGCATCCTGTGCGCCTGCTGCTCGACCGCCTGCCCGAGTTACTGGTGGAACAGCGACCGCTTCCTCGGTCCCGCGGCGCTGCTGGCCGCGTACCGCTGGATCATCGACAGCCGTGATGAAGCCACGGGTGAGCGGCTCGACGAGCTCGAGGATCCGTTCCGGCTGTACCGCTGCCACACCATCATGAACTGCACGGACGTGTGCCCGAAGGACCTCAATCCCGCGCGGGCGATCGCCGCCATCAAGCGCATGCTGGTCGAGCGGCGGGGCTGAGCGTGAGCACTGCCACGCCGCTCGACCCTGGCGGGGCCGAAGCGTCCCTGCCGCCGGATGCGGATGTGCGGCGGCTCCTGTGGCTGTGCCGGCGTGGCATGAAGGAGCTGGACGTGCTGCTGGGGCGTTATGGGGCCCTGGGTCTGCCGCATGCCCCGCCGGCCGAGCGCGCTAGCTTCGCTCGCCTGCTGGCGCTGCCCGATCCGCTGCTGGCCGCGTACCTGCTGGCGACCGATGCCCCGGCGGACCCGGCCCTGGCGCACCTGGTGGAGCGTATCCGGTCATTATGTCGGTCGGCGGCCTGAGTTGGCGCTATTCTGGCCGTGTACCGTCGACCCCGCCGTCATGCTGAACTTTCACAAAGGCTCACAGTCTATCCCCTCGCATCGCGCTTGCTGCCTCCGGTCCGGGAGTCGAGGGCGTGCATGAGCGCGGATGCAAGTGATTTGAGCCTGGTACGCCGCGTGCAACGCGGAGACAAGGGGGCGTTCGATGCGCTGGTGCTCAAGTACCAGCACAAACTCGTCAAGCTGGTCATGCGTTATGTACGCAATCCGGCCGAGGCCGAGGATATCGCCCAGGAGGCCTTCATCAAGGCCTACCGGGCGCTGCCGCAGTTTCGGGGCGACAGCGCCTTCTATACCTGGCTGTATCGCATAGCCATCAACACCGCCAAGAACGCCGTGGTGTCGCGCGACCGCAGCCCGATCGAATACAACATCGACCGCCACGACAACGACGAGTCCTACGATATGCAAGGCCGCATGAAAGACTCCGAGACCCCCGAGGGGCTGGTGCTGACGGACGAGATCCGCACCACCGTCAATGCCGCCATCGACGCCCTGCCGGAGGACCTGCGCACCGCGATCGTGCTGCGCGAGCTCGAGGGCCTGTCTTACGAGGAGATCGCCGCTGCCATGGATTGCCCGGTCGGCACCGTGCGATCGCGTATCTTCAGAGCGCGCGAGGCCATCGACCACCGCTTGCGGGAGGTTTTCGAGGGCGGCCTAGGCCGCGCGGAGGAGCTGGGATGAACGAGGAGCTCGATAGTCAGCTGTCGGCGATGTTCGACGATCAGCTGCCCCCGGCCGAATGCGAGCTGCTGGCGCGGCGCCTGTCGCGCGACGAGCAGCTGAAGGCGCGCTGGGGACGCTACGCCGTGATGGGCGCGGTGATCCGTGCCGAGCGCGGCGTACGACTGAATGCGCCGCTCGCCGGGCGCGTCAGCGCCGTGTTGCTCGCCGAGCCGGCGCTCGGCGCGCAGTCGTTAGCCGGCGCGCTGCCGCGCCGGGGCCTGCGCTGGTGGCAACCGGTCGTCGCCGGCGCGCTCGCGGCGGGTGTCGCCGCAGTCTCGATCCTGTGGCTGCGCGCCGAGGCGCCGTCGAGCGTCGCCTCCCTGAGTGCGCGCCTCACCACTCCCGCCGCGGCGAGCGGCGCGTCGGTGATACCAGCGAGCGCGCGCGAGCGCGGCGGTCGCGCCGACAGCTACGTCGTACCCCCGTCGCCGGCCGTGCCCGCGGTCGTCGTGCCGAGCACCGAGCTCGCCAACTACGTGGTCGCACACAGCATGTTTTCCTCACCGGTCGCCCGACGCAACCTGCTGTCGGCCTTCATGACCAGCGAGCCGGCGGCCGCCGGCGCCGAGGAGCCCCCGGACGATGTCAAGAGCGCGGCCCAATAGCGGCGCACTGCTCGGACTGACGCTCGCCTGGGCCTGCACGGCGGCCCTGGCGGAGGACGCCGCCGGCCAGGCGCAGGCAACTGTGCCTGCCGCAACGACCCCGGCGCAGAAGAAGACATCACCAGCCTTGACCCCTGCGCAATGGCTCGAGCGTATGAATCACGCGCTCACCACGCGCAACTACGACGGCACCTTCTCGCACTGGCACGGCGGCCATGTCGAGATGCTGCGCATCATTCACCGGGTGCAGGACGGCAATGTGTCCGAGCGGCTCGTGTCACTCGACGGCTCGGGCCGTGAGTTCATCCGCAGCGGCGCGAATCTCGCCTGCTACCTCCCGGACAGGCGCACGGTGCTGGTCGAGCAGCGCCCGCCGCAGGAGTCGCTGGTGGGTTTCCCGGCGGTCGATGATCAGACGGCGAGCTTCTACGACATCCGCGAGGTGGGCCGCATGCGCCTCAACCGCCGTGACACCCACGTGATCACCGTGTCGCCGCGCGATGAATACCGCTACGGTTACCGGCTGTGGATCGACGCTTCGACCGCGATGCCGCTCAAGACGCAGCTGTGCGACGCCCACGGGCGGATCATCGAGCAGGTGGTGTTCGCGAGCCTCGCGCTGCCGGTGCGCATCGCCGATGCGTCCTTCCGGCCGGAGGTCTCGACGCTTGGCTTTCGCTGGCTGCGTACCGGGACGGCAGCGCCGCTGGCGCCGGCCGCCCCGGCGACCTCCGCCTGGAACGCGCTGCGGCTGCCGCCGGGATTCAGGATGTCGGTGCGCTCCGCACAGGTGCTGCCCGGCTCGAATCAACCGGTGGACCACCTGGTGTTCACCGACGGCGTCGCCTCGGTCTCGGTGTTCGTCGAGACGCAGACCGCGGCCGTGGCGCAGGCGCCGCGCGCTCAGTCCGCCGCCGTCGGCTCCTCGTCTGCATTCTCCACCGTGGTCGACGGCCACAAGATCACCGCGGTGGGCGAAGTGCCGCTCGCCACCGTGCAGTTCATCGCCACCCAGGTCAAGGCGCAGGACCTGGTGCCCGCCGGCGTCCCGCAACGCTGATGAGCCCCGCGGCGCGCCTCACGCTCGTGCAGCGGCACGACTGCGAGTTATGCGAAGAGATGCTGCGCCAGCTCACCGTGTTCGGCGCCCGCGTGGCGCTGCCGCCGATCGAGGTGGTGGACGTCGACGCCGATCCGCAGCTGCGCCGCCGCCACGGCCTCGAGGTCCCGGTGCTGCTGCTCGACGGTACCGTGGTCTGCCGCCAGCGGCTCGATCACGCGGAGCTCACGCGCTTGCTGCGCGGGAGCGCCGCGGCCGCACCCGTCCCCTAGACCCCGGCGCAGCGGCCGACAATTCCCTATAATCCGCCCCGCCGCCTGACCTTGGCTTACGCGCGGCAACTCGCGGCAACAGTCGGACGGCATGCGGCACATACGTAACTTCTCCATCATCGCGCACGTCGACCACGGCAAATCGACCCTCGCGGACCGCTTCATCCAGCTGTGCGGCGGCCTGGCCGACCGCGAGATGCAGGCGCAGGTGCTCGACTCCATGGAGCTCGAGCGCGAGCGGGGAATCACCATCAAGGCGCAGAGCGTGACGCTCTACTACAGCGCGCACGACGGGCAGCGCTACCAGCTCAACATGATCGACACCCCCGGGCACGTCGACTTCTCCTACGAGGTGTCGCGCTCGCTGGCGGCCTGCGACGGCGCGCTGCTGGTGGTCGACGCCACCCAGGGGGTCGAGGCGCAGAGCGTCGCCAACTGCTACACGGCGACCGAGCAGGGCCTGGAGGTGCTGCCGGTCATCAACAAGATCGACCTGCCGTCCGCGGACCCCGAGCGCGTGGCACGCGAGATCGAGGAGATCATCGGCATTGACGCCAGCGGCGCGGCGCGCGTCAGCGCCAAGACCGGGGAGGGCGTGCCGGAGCTGCTGGAGACGCTGCTGCGCCGCATTCCAGCTCCGCGCGGCGACAGCGCCGCGCCGCTGCAGGCGCTGATCGTCGACTCGTGGTTCGACAATTACGTCGGGGTGGTGTCGCTGGTGCGCGTGATGAACGGCGGTTTCAAGAGCGGCGACCGCATCCGCGTGCTGTCGACCGGCCGCAGCCACATCGTCGACCGGCTCGGGCGCTTCACGCCCAAGCCGGTGGTGGAGAGCGAGCTCGGCACCGGCGACGTCGGCTTCGTCGTCGCCGGTATCAAGGAGATCGATGGCGCGCCGGTCGGCGACACCATCACGCTCGAGCACCGCCCGGCGGGCGCGCTGCCGGGCTTCAAGCAGATCAAGCCGCGGGTGTTCGCCGGGGTGTTCCCGGTGAATTCCGAGGAGTACGAGAAATTCCGCGACGCGCTCGCCAAGCTGCGCCTCAACGACTCGGCGCTGCACTACGAGCCGGAGGTCTCCGGGGCGCTCGGCTTCGGGTTTCGTTGCGGCTTCCTCGGCCTGCTGCACATGGACATCGTGCAGGAGCGCCTCGAGCGCGAATACCAGCTGACGCTGGTGACCAGCGCACCCACGGTGGTGTACGAGGTGCAAAAGCGCGACCGCGCCGTCGAGTACGTCGACAACCCGGCCAAGCTGCCGTCGCTCGGCGAGATCGAAGAGATCCGCGAGCCACTCATCGTGGCAAGCATCCTGGTGCCGCCCGATTACGTCGGCGGGGTGCTCAAGCTGTGCAACGACAAGCGCGGCACTCAGAAGAAGATGCAATACCTCGGCACGCAGGTGTCGCTGCAGTACGAGCTGCCGCTCGCGGAAGTCGTGCTCGACTTCTTCGACCGCCTGAAGTCGGTCAGCCGCGGCTATGCCTCGTTCGACTACGAGTTCAGCCACTTCGCGGCGGCGCCGCTGGTGAAGCTCGACATCCTCATCAACGGCGACAAGGTCGACGCGCTGTCGATCATCGTGCACAAGGACAGCGCCTACGCCCGCGGCCGCGAGCTGGTCGACAAGATGCACGAGCTCATCCCGCGGCAGATGTTCGAAGTGGCCGTGCAGGCGGCGATCGGCAGCGCGGTCATCGCGCGCGCCACCGTCAAGGCGCTGCGCAAGAACGTGCTCGCCAAGTGCTACGGCGGCGACATCACCCGCAAGCGCAAGCTCCTCGAGAAACAGAAGGAGGGCAAGAAGCGCATGAAGCAGCTGGGTCACGTCGAGATTCCCCAGGAAGCATTTCTCGCGGTCCTGCAGGTCGGCCGCAAGCACTAAAGGTTCGCCCATGCCACAGTTCCTGATGCCAATCGTCGTGCTGCTGTCGTGGCTGGCGCTGCCGGTCACGCTGGTGTGCGTCATCGACGACTGGCTGCTGCGTCCGCACCGCGCGCTCGCCGGCGCGCCGGCGCTCGATACCCCGCTGATGCGCTTCCTCTACGGCGCGCTGCCGGTGCTGATCGTGTGCGCGGTGCTGCGGCTGCTGCTCGCCGAGCGGCTCGACTTCAGCGCCGTGCTGCTCGGCATCACCGTGCTCACCGGCGCGGTATGGGCGCTCGATGCGCTGTGGCTCGCGCCGCGGCGCGCCGCCGCCGCCCGCCGCGCCGGCAAGGACCCGGCCGGCTTCAGCGAGCCGGGCACGGTCGACTATGCGCGCAGCTTCTTCCCGGTGGCGCTGGTGGTGCTGCTGCTGCGCTCCTTTGTGTTCGAGCCGTTCCGCATCCCGTCCGACTCGATGATGCCAACGCTGCTCGACGGCGACTTCATCATC
>Ga0210393_10004545_pt1 | contig 10955 bp, 7 predicted proteins | sample IncBWC27OmetaG_FD_160068 | JGI IMG/M metagenome (GOLD analysis project Ga0210393, IMG submission 160068) | Forest soil microbial communities from Barre Woods Harvard Forest LTER site, Petersham, Massachusetts, United States - Inc-BW-C-27-O ...
CGTTTCTCATACCAACATCGGTAGTACTCATCTGCGTCGTGCATCGGAACGAGTAACATCAAAAACCCCATAACAAACACCAACGAAGGCGAGATCCTTAAAGGCCTCACCGAATGAAAGCTGGAGAATAGACAAATGAGAGTTTTCCATCGGATAGCCTTGGCAGTTGCTACAGCGGGACTCGCATGGTGCTGCACAGGAGAATTAGTCAGATCAGAGGACGTTTCCCGACCTATTAGGCAGGTTACCCATTCTGCTGCGCCTTCCCGTAGCGCTGAGATGCTGTTGTTGGGATGCTCGGCGGCCTTAACAGTGAGCACGTTAGTTTCCAGGGGTTCGCGTCGGATAGGGGTAGGGACACAGGAAGCTTCGCCCCTCCCTCCGAACCGAACAAGCGGGTTTCCCGCATTCGGCCCTCCAGTTGGTGGGTTACTTTCAAAAGTAAATAAGACAAACAGCCCTAAACACCTATTAAAACACACATGAACAAAGATAAACGAATCCTTATTGCAGGCGCCGGTGGTTTCATCGGCGGCCATCTCGTAAAAGCCCTTCGCGAGGATGGCTGCGAAAACATCCGCGCGGTTGACCAAAAACCTATCTCTGAGTGGTACCAGGTTTTTGACGATGTGGACAATTATACGCTGGACCTAAAAGAGTTGGATGCTTGCCGCAAGGCAACCGAAGAGGTGACGCGCGTTTACAATCTGGCGGCGGATATGGGAGGCATGGGATTTATCGAGCTAAACAAGGCTGCATGCATGCTAAGTGTGTTGATTAACACACATCTTTTGCTTGCTGCGAAAGACGCCGGCGTCCAACGGTTCTTCTTTTCTTCCTCAGCTTGCGTCTACAATGGCGACAAACAAAAGGATCCGAACGTAACGGCGCTCAGAGAGGAAGACGCCTATCCGGCTTTGCCAGAAGACGGGTACGGCTGGGAGAAGCTCTTCAGCGAGCGGATGAGCCGCCATTTCCGTGAAGACTACGGATTGATTACGCGGATTGCGCGCTACCACAACGTGTATGGCCCGAACGGAACCTACGAAGGCGGCCGCGAGAAAGCTCCAGCAGCCATCTGCCGAAAGGTGATCGAAGCGCAGTTTTCCGGAACGCCTGAAATCGAGATCTGGGGTGACGGCAAACAGACGCGCAGCTTCATGTATATCACCGACTGCGTAAAAGGCAGCCGGATGCTGATGGAAAGTGACTTCGCTGAGCCGCTAAATATCGGCAGTAGCGAACTGGTTGCGATCAATCAATTGGTCAACATCGTGGAGGAAATTGCCGGCGTTCGACTCAAGAGGAACTATAACCTCTCGGCACCAAAAGGCGTCAACGGGCGTAACAGTGACAATACGTTAATTCACAACGTGTTTAATTGGGAGCCTTCAACATCATTGCGAGACGGAATGGAGCTTACGTACCGCTGGATCTACGACCAAATGAAGGCCAAAGGCCCTCCGCCTCAACACAGAAATGCGGCTAAACAGCGGCACCGCAATACAGATTACTCGCCCGCTCTCTCGATAGATAGAACCTACGCATCAAAGGGGGAGAATGAGAACCCATGACACCGGACACTTCTGAACTATCCAACGGAAAGACCCCGCGACAAGCCATGATTCTTAGTCGCAAAGAGGAATTCCGCCTGCAGCTAAATCAATTGATCGACGTGGCACTGCTCATTTTCTCGCTCTGGACAGCTCAAATGTTGGGGCTGCGTGTGGATCAGCAGAGCACGTCTTCCGCCGGATCTCTTTGGCTAATCATTCCGATTGTTGCATTTGGTCCGCTCCTTTTGGAACTGCACGGGAGCTATAACTTCCCGTCTGCAAAGAGCCCTCTGAAATCTCTGTGGAAAATATTCGAGGCGCTGCTGTGGTTAGGCGGATCGGTAGCGACATGCGCGATTGTCTTCCGGCTAGATATTAGCAGTACGTCGATTCTTATATGGTTTCCAATTATCAGCGCGGGCTTACTTCTAATAAAAGCGCGCGTCATTTACGGCTACCAACACTCCCACCTCGCGAGACAAAATCGAACAAAGGCAATCTTGGCCAGCTCTTCGGAAAGAATAAGTCGATTTACGGACGAGCAGTTAACCGAAGTCGAGATCGTCGAATACATCGATTTCAGGGGCCAGCCAGTATCGGATTTAGTCGACGCGATCCATAGACATTCTGTCGGGCGCGTGCTCTTTCCCATGGCAGACACGACTGAAATGCAGCAACTCCAAGAAGCGATCGCAGCCTGTGAAGTCGAAGGAGTCGAGGCACATTTAATGATCGACTTTATCGGGACCTCAATCGCTCGACCAACGTGGGACACGCTAGGAGCGCAACCGGTTCTGGTCTTCCGCTCCGCTCCGGACGCCTCGTGGACACTCGTACTGAAGCGAGCAATCGATTTAATCGGGTCAGGGTTTGCGCTCCTCCTTCTGTCGCCGGTCTTTTTGCTCGTTGCGATCGCAATCAGGCTCACCTCGCCGGGCCCAATTTTCTTCGCCCAGCTGCGCGGCGGCGAACATGGTCTGCCTTTCAAGATGTACAAGTTTCGCTCCATGTATGCAGATGCCGCCTCGCGTCGCGAGGAACTCGCACCTCACAACGAGCTGAACGGACCGGTATTCAAAATCACGAATGATCCGCGCATTACGCCGTTGGGCCGCTGGCTCCGACGCTACAGCATCGATGAATTACCGCAGCTCGTTAATGTCTTTTTTGGCCGCATGAGTCTTGTCGGACCGCGGCCCATAGCGGTCTACGAAGTCGCAAAATTCCCAGAGCCGGCTCAACGCCGACGCATGAGCGTTAAACCCGGCTTGACGTGTCTGTGGCAAGTTAACGGACGCAGTCAGGTCACAGACTTTGAAACCTGGGTGAAACTCGATCTTGAGTACATTGATAACTTTTCGCTCTGGCTGGATCTCAAGATCCTTCTGCAAACGATTCCCACCGTTCTGCTCGGTCGGGGCGCAGTGTAACGACGTGACAACCTTACAATGAAACTATCTACGCCTTTATTGCAACCCACCGAGGACCTCGATTGGAGCGCTCCTCGGAGCGATTATCCAACCGACATACTGCTTCATCAGCTCTTTGAGACCCAGGCGGCTAGGACACCCGACGCAACAGCCGTTGTCTACGAGGATCAGACGTTAAGCTACCGGCAGTTAGACCAGGCAGCCGACGCGCTGACATGCCGCCTACAGGCCGCAGGCGTAGGGCCCGGCGCTTTGGTTGCTCTGTTATCCGAGCGCTCGCCAGAAATGGTTATCGGCATACTGGCCATCCTCAAAGCTGGGGGAGCCTACCTGCCGCTCCATTCTGAATATCCGGCTCAGGGACTTGCGGTAATCCTCGATGACGCCAAACCTGCTGTTATTGTGCTGCAGGATCATCTTAGAGCGAATTTGCCCTCCAAGCTCCAGATGCCGGTCCTTAGCCTGGAAGAAAAACCCCCGGCAACGGGGCATCCGATCCCTGCGGAAGTTAACCCAGAAAGTGCGGCCTATGTGCATTATACCTCCGGTTCAACTGGACAACCAAAAGGCGTAATGATTCCACATCGTGCGGTCTGTAGCTTTTTACGGTGCACACAGGACGCCTACTTGTTGCGTTCACAGGATCGCGTGCTGCAGAAAACTGCCTACACGTTCGACGTTTCGGTGCCTGAATTCTTTTGGCCTCTGACCGTCGGTGCAGCAATGGTTCTGGCCCGGCCAAGGCACGAGGCCGATCCAGAGTATCTCGTTGCGATCATTAATGAGGAGCAGATTACGACGATCAACTTTGTTCCAGCTACTCTGGCTCTCTTTTTAGATCATCCGCACGTTAACTCCTGTCGCTCGCTGAAGCGAGTGTTTACTGCCGGCGAAACGTTACCAACAAAGACAGTCGGCCGCTTTTTTGCCGTATTGCCAAATACGGAACTCCAAAATGCTTATGGACCGACCGAAGCCACTGTATGGATGACCACGTGGCGATGCCATGCGGAAGATGCCATCCTTAACAATGTCCCCATCGGTTTACCAATGGTTAACACGCAGGTCTATATCCTCGACGACTACATGGCCCCGGTGGCCAGCGGAGCTATCGGCGAACTCTATATCGGTGGCGAGCAGGTCGGGATAGGCTATTTAAATCGTCAAGCACTAACAGAAAATGTGTTCGTTCCTAACCCATTCGGTGAAGGCCGGCTGTACAAAACCGGAGACCTGGGGCGTTATCTCGAAGACGGGGCGATCGAATTTCACGGACGAATCGATCATCAGGTCAAGATCAACGGCCTCCGAATCGAGCTAGGAGAAATCGACGCGACCTTAAGGACCCATCCAGCTGTTCGCAACTGTGTCGTCATCGCGCGTGAAGAACGCCTGATAGCCTACGTCGTCGCTACCGGTGTCACCTCCAATGACCTGCGTCAACACGCGCGGCAGACGCTGCCGCACTATATGGTTCCAGCGATTGTCTTCCTCGAGAAGCTGCCTCTGACATCCAACGGCAAGATCGATAAAAAAGCTTTACCAGACCCCATCTTCCTCGTCGCTCGTGAAAACGAACCGGTCGTACCTCGGACTGTGGTACAGACCCAGCTCGTAGCAATCTGGGAAAAAGTGCTGAACGGTCAGCCGATTGGTGTCACCGATAATTTCTTCTCACTCGGCGGCACTTCTCTCCAGGCGCTCCAGATATTCTCCGAGATCGGGAAAATCTTTGGGAAACGGTTCTCGGTCGCAACACTCTTTGAGGCACCGACGATTGAGCAACTGGCACAGAAGATCTCACAGGAGCCTTCCGGACAGGATTGGAACCCGCTTGTTGCTATTCAACTACAAGGGAAGAATCCTCCGTTCTTTGCAGTTCACGGCGGGGACGGCAATGTGCTCTTCTACCGGCAATTTTCTGAGTTTCTCGGAAAGGAACGGACTTTCTATGGTCTGCAGGCGCAGGGATTGGATGGCAGCCCAATCACTCAAACCTCGGTCGAACAACTCGCAGCCTCCTATCTCAACGCGATCCGCAATGTCCAGCCTCACGGACCATATTTGTTGGGCGGCTATTGTTTCGGGGGGATGGTGGCCTACGAGATTGCTTATGAGCTAAAAGCGGCCGGCGAAGAGGTCGCCTTGTTAGTGCTCTTCGACGCATCCAATCCCGAACACCCCCCACGCCTCCGGTCGTGGGCAGAGGTGGTTCGCTACAGGATTCCACGTCTTTTGTCTCATGGAGTCACTGCAGAGCATGTCTTCGAATACTGTGAAGGCCTGGTCCGAGGCAGGCTAGGCGTGAAGTTTCTTAAATGGAATGAGCAGTTCCACTCATTAACCATTGGAAAAAACGATCCTGCGAAGCTTCTAGATTTGCGAATTCGCATGGCTCATAGGCGTGCGGCCATAGCTTATAAGCCTCGGCCCTACGCCGGTAAGATCACGCTATTTCGGACAATCGAGCAACCTCTCGACTTCGAGGACCAACCCGATTTGGGCTGGAGCACCGTCGCGCAAGGCGGCCTCGATGTTCACAATGTCCCGGGCAATCACAAAACTCTCTTTTGGGACGATGACGTCGAGGTCTTCGCCAGACAAGTCGAGCAGTGCATTCAGTCTAGCCTCGCAACCAACTAGTTCACCTCGCAGTCCATTCGTATGCAAACAGAAGCCATCTCATCTCAATTAATTAATGCCAGCCCGACGAAATCGTTCGGCGTCACTCCTATCCTCCATCTGCTCTTATCAAAAACATGGCTGATCGTGTTCTTTGCCGTGCTCAGTCTACTCGCGGCGGGCATCTATTTGAAACGAGCTCCCAAATTGTACCAATCACGTGCGCTGGTCGCAGTTGAAGACGGGACGCCGCGCATCAGCAATGTCCAAGACTTTGACGCCGGCAATCGCGGCGAACAGGACATTAACTTAGACGCGACCCTTAAGACAATAGAGCAAGAGCTGACAAGCAACACGCTTCTTTTAGAAGTCGTCAAAGCTAACGGACTAGATAAAGACAGTTCGTTGGCTCCGCCAAAGAAAGACGGCTCGGCCTACACCGACAGCGAGATCGCCCGTCGGTTCAAAAGGAGAGTCAAGGTCGCCCAACGCCGTGGAACCCGGCTGGTCGAGATCGATGTCAAAGACACCGATGCGAGGAGGGCGCAGCGCCTTGCGGAGGCTGTAGTCAAAGTGTTCATCGATCAAAGCTTTCAAAAGCCGGATACGAGCGACCACCTTCGGCGCGAAGCCGACCGGCTCAGAGTGACACTGCAAAACGCTGAGCAAGCGGCTCAGAAGTATCGCGAAGATCACGGTGCCGTTTCGCTCGAATATAATCAAAACATCGTCGTCGACAAATTAAAAGAACTGAACCTCAAGGTGACTCAGGCCAAGAGCGAACGCCTAAAGGCCGAAGCTGACGTTGCAAAAATCAAACAGGTCGGGCTAAACAATCCGGAACAGTTATTGGCCTTGCCTAGCATCGCCGCCGTCCCGCTGGTCGCCAGTTTGCGTCAGCAACTCGCTGATCGGGAATCAAGGTACCATGCAGAAAGTCAGCTCATAGGGATCAAGCAAGCATTGAACCGAGCGGTAATCGACAACGCGAATACAATCGTTAAATGGAACGAAAGTGTCAAAGCGACCGAAGCTATGCTCACAGGCGCGCTCCAGGAACAGGAGCAAAAGGCGCTCGAACTCAACAAAATCGCGATTCCTTATAACGCTCTGGTTCGTGAGGTTGACGCCGACCGCGCACTTTATGAATCGGTCGTGACACGGATGAAGGCAACCGACGTCGCCGAAGGGATTTGGGGCAAAAACATTCGTGTCGTCGAAACTCCGCTTGTTGCGGAAAAACCAGTGGAACCCGCTCCGTTAAAGATTCTGCTGCTGTCGCTCCTGACCGGAGTCGCTGTCGGATGCGCCTTGGTGATCGGCATTGACATGGCTGATGGCTCCATCCGTACCGCGGATCAGGCGGAAAGAATTTCGGGTCTTACCCCGTTAGCCATTATCCCGCAATCCAAATGCAAAAACCGTAAGAGAGAACCTGTCCTAACCAGTGACCCGGCTTCATACGAAGCGGAAGCATTCCGTACGCTACGAACGGCGGTTTCCTTTCTCGACCCGTCCACAGATCATAAAACGCTGCTTTTCACCAGTGCCAATCCAGAGGATGGCAAAAGTTTTTGCTCTTTGAATTATTCAGTGGCTCTCGCGCAAACGGGCCTTCGAACGCTGCTGATCGATGCCGACATCCGGCGGCCGAGGCTGAGCAGGATCGCGCTGGCTGATCAGAAAGCGAAGGGACTAACCGATTGCCTTACGAAACAAGCAGACGTTATAGATTGCTGTAAACCGACCGGTATCGAGAATCTTTCCATGCTCCCCGCGGGCCAAACAAGATCGAGACCATCGGAAATATTCGCTTCATGCGATTTTGCAAGCCTGCTAGAGGAGCTGGCGCCGCACTTCGATCGGATCGTGTTAGATAGCGCCCCGATCAATCCGGTCAGCGATACTCAGCTCGTTGCCAGACACGTTCAGTCGATATGTTTTGTCATTCGCGCTATGAAAACTCCGGCCGATGCCATCATCAGAGCATGCGCTCTTTTAAGACAAGCAGGCATTAGCCCTGATGGCTTCGTGTTTAACCGGACGCCACCGCGTTCGCGCGATTGCTATTACTACTCGGAATACCCCGGAGGATACGCCGATGGCGCCGCGAAACCAAAGCTCAAGGCGAAACTGTCGAAGGGCCGTCGCTTGAGCCAAGGAAACAAATTATGCGCTTACTGAATCTCGCCCCACATTGCTCGGTACCTCCGATGAATGGCGCCGACCGCCGAGCGTGGCATCTCCACGAGAACATGGTCGCCGCTGGTGTTGACGGACACTTTATCGGGCGCCAGGTGATCTCGGATCGAAAGGGATTCTGGCCATTGCCTGGCAGAGAGCGGTGCCGTGGTGGGAAGGCCGTGACCGCGCTATCGGCTTTGCTCGCCGGGCAAGATTACTGGCAACGTAAAATGATAAGGCCTAGTTTCCGCCACACAGTCGCCCAACGGTGCATAGAAGACTATGAAGCGGTAGTCATCCATTTCCTATACAGCGTTCCCTTAATCAATGCCTGGCGCGGACACCAGCTGCGTCTACTGGTCGAGACCCATAATTACGATCCCGAGATGTTTGCTGCGTTGGGTAACGCTACCCACAACCCGCTTCGTCGCCTCCTCTGCCGCCGCGCAGTACGCACCTCGCTTAGCGTTCTACGCGCCCTGCCGAAAGGAGCAACTCTCGTGCACGTAAGCCAGTCGGATCTGATAGCCTACAGGCTTCTTCGCCCCGACCTCAATCACGTGGTAGTCGAGAATGGCTGCCGGTTGGCTCCGAGAGCCACCGCACCGGATTATACAGCGCCGGGGAAAAAACAATTGCTCTTTGTCGGGAGCCTCTCGGTGCAGCAAAATCAGGATGCACTCCATCACTTTAGCAAAGTGTTCTGGCCATCGTTGCACAGAATCGCTCACCTGCACGTGGCTGGATCGCATCCATCGCGAGCGATTACGACGCTGTGTGCAGCGCAAGGATGGGAACTTCATCCCAATGTGTCTGAGGCTGAGTTGAAAGCGCTCTACACCGCGGCGCACTATGCGCTTGCTCCCTTTACATACGGTACGGGAAGCAAACTCAAGCTGGTAGAGGCCTGCGGACGCGGCGTCCCCGTCCTTACGACCCGAGCCGGTATTACCGGCTTCCCTGCGCTGCCGCCACTCGTCCACGTCGGTGACGGACCAGTGGAGTGGAAACACATCGTGCAAAACGGGGTGCCTGCGCCACAGGAGCTCCGCGAAACCCTAGACTTCGCTCGAGGACTATCTTGGTCGCACCTCGGAGCAAAGCTTGCGCGGATCGCCGAGACTGCGTCCATCGCTCAAATCTAAAAATGCGGAAGTTCTTCCAGTTTTTCTCACTAACGATCCTGACTCAAGGCGTATTGCTCCTGAATCAGATCGTGCTGCTTCCCATCCAGATTCGCATTTGGGGCCATGCCAGCACGGCCAATTGGTACGCGACGCTCGCACTTGCGACTAGTGCGACAGTCGCGGATTTCGGATTGCGCACCGCTGGCCATGCGGCATTGATCCGTTACGCGCACAATCCTGGCGACGAGCAGGCCGAGACCGAGTTCCGGCATCTGTGGGCCTGGATCAAAATCCTGATTTGCGTGGTCACTATCCCATTGATCGGCCTGGATTTGGTTTACGGCGGCTACCGCTTGTGGCACACGGCCTTGATAGCTGGAGTCGCTCTTGAAACTCTCCTCTGCATCAGAGTGATGTACCTGGATTCCCTGGAGCTTTACCGCGAAGCGGAGGCCGGTTATCTGTTGCTCGCGGCGGCGCGATTATGCCTAACGGTCGGCGCGCTCGTCTTGTTCCATTCGTCTCCGCCCACATTCGGATGGATCTGGTTCTTCACCGGAGTCTTCGCCGTGGCGCATCAGAGTAGGCTCTGCCGACGCATCGGGCTTTTGCGCCTCATCGAGCCAATACCGGCGGGCCTCTCGTGGCGGACGCTGGCGATCGCGCGGCACACCATGGCCGACCCGGCTTCGACCTGGATGCGCAATAACGTTCCTGTGTTGATCCTTTCGGCGATCGCACAGCCGATAGCCGTCACGACCTATGTCGCCTTGCGCGCAGTGTTCGGCGCAGCCCGCCAAATGATCCTGCAGTTGTCGCGGTACGCCTCGGTCCAATATGTTTCGTTAAGGCAGTCTCAGACGGAGGTGGCGAAAGTGCACTTCACGCTCTGGATGCTGCTTACAGCATTCTTTACTTCCGTACTCACCTGCATTGTTTTCGCCGACAATTTCCGTGTAGCATCTTTTTGGCTTGTTCGGTCAGACGCCGCGCTGTACCAGGTAATGGCCCTCACTTTTGGTCTCGCTAGCCCCTTTTACGTCTATCAATTCGCGCAAGCCTTGATGCTGCGCTATGGAGAGGTGTCCGAGATCGCTAGGCGGCAATACCTTTACATCATCTTATTAACGATCTTTGCCGCGATTTCTTTGCTAACGAAATCCGTGGTGTTTTCGCTAGTAGTGATCCTGGTGGCTGATGTCACAATTTCTTTCTCCTTCATGCTGCGAAGCACGGGCACACCAACTTCAACAGGCGTTCACGGATCTGTGGCTGCACTCGGAAGCGCCTTGTTGAGCGGCGGATTATGGCTCCTCGTGCGCGCGTGCCCACTTGATTTCCTGCACCGGTCAACGACGTCGGCCATCGTATGCACGCTCGTCCTTTTGTCTCTGTGGACGCTCTTGATCGCTGCGGTCTACCTCTACATCGCTCACGATCTTTTTCCTAACGCGAGAACCATGGCCGGTTCCGCCCTTCGCGCGCTTTTCAATAGCCGCTCGGAGGAGCCCGCAAAATGACCAACAGCTGGATCAGTCTAGACGAAATTGTCGTGGCGATTTGGGCGTATTCGTCATTTCCCATCACGCACCTGTTGGTCGGCGGCGGAGACAACGCGGTTCCCCTCTTTTTTCCGCTAGTCGCTGGAGCGGTTGCATTGAGTTTTCTGACTTACAGAAAACCCGTCATAGCCACTGTATCCCCGATGGTTTTACTCGGTGTTTTCCTGCTGAATCTCAGCATCCTAGCAAGTTACCTCTGTAACGCGCAACGTTACAATTGGGTCTTCATGGGAGGTAACATTGCGAGTTCACTGCTGCTGTTCTTCTCATTGTATCTCATCACGACGAGAATCGATCTTGATATCCGGAAAATGCTGATCGTCAACTCTATTTTCGTTAACCTCCTGTTGCCGATCGTTCTCGTTACGGCACCCGTCGCCTGGGGACGCGTTAATCCGCCGGAGACCCCAAACTATGTTGCAATGATGGCCATGCTCGCCTTCATCGGAGCCCTGGGTGTTAGATCGATAATCT
>Ga0210393_10004546_pt1 | contig 10953 bp, 8 predicted proteins | sample IncBWC27OmetaG_FD_160068 | JGI IMG/M metagenome (GOLD analysis project Ga0210393, IMG submission 160068) | Forest soil microbial communities from Barre Woods Harvard Forest LTER site, Petersham, Massachusetts, United States - Inc-BW-C-27-O ...
CGCGGCGGCTGACGATGGACAAGCCGCGCATGCGCATTTCACGCAGCAGTATTTCGGCGTCCTCGATGCGGTCCTCGACCAGCAGCACCTTGATTTTCCGGCGGTTGTCCATGCTAGTCCATGGCTTAAGTGGGTGCGTGGTTCATGACCGCCCAGTAGAGCCCGGCTTTGGTGATGACGCTGGTGAAGGCCGTGAATTCGACCGGCTTGACCAGATAGCTGTTGACGCCCAGCCGATAACTTTCGGCCACGTCCTGCTCTTCGGCCGACGAAGTCAGGACCACCACCGGAATCATCCTCGTTCTCTCGTCGGCCTTCAGGCGCCGCAAGACGTCGATCCCGCCCAGCCTCGGCATCTTGAGATCGAGCAGCACCAGACGCGGCTGGCCGCCGCTGCGCTGATCGAACGCGCCCTCGCGAAAGAGGAAATCCATGGCCTCGACCCCGTCGCGCAGCCGCATCACCTTGTTCACCACGCCGCCCTTGCGCAGCGCGCGCAGCACCAGTTCTGCGTCGGCATCGCTGTCTTCGACCAGCAGGATTTCAATCGCTTCAAAGTCATCCATTCCGCTCTCCCCTGGGTAGCGCAAACGAGAATACCGCGCCGTGGTTCACCTTGCCTTCGGCCCACACCCGTCCGCCGTGTCGGGTAATCACCCGGTGCACGATGGCGAGTCCGACGCCCGTGCCGCGAAACTCGTCGGCGCGGTGCAGGCGCTGGAAAACACCGAAGAGCTTGTCCGAATAGTCCATATTGAAGCCGACGCCGTTGTCGCGGACCGAGTACTGGTTCTCCGATCCGACTTCGCAACCGCTGACTTCGATGCGCGGACGCGGCATTTTGCTGCTGTACTTGATCGCGTTGGATATCAGGTTGGCCCACACCTGGCGCAACAACCCCGCATCCCCCCGGGCTGAGGGCAGCGAACCGACCTCGATCTGGGGAGCGCATTCGGGATGATCGATTTTGCCTAGCGCGTTTGCGTCGAGGGCCTCCGCGACGACTTCGCGCACCATTGAATCGATATTGACCTCACGCGCGGCCACCGGCTGGCGGCCCAGCCGGGAAAATGCCAGGAGGTCGTCGATGAGAACACCCATGCGCCGGCCGTTCTCGCGTATCACGGACAGATAGCGCCGTCCCTCGGCGTCGAGCCGCTCGTGGTAGTCCTCCTCGAGCATCAATGCGAAGCCGTCGACGGCGCGCAGCGGCGCCCGCAAGTCGTGAGAGACAGAGTAGCTGAAACTCTCGAGCTCCTTGATGGTGGCTTCGAGTTGCACGGCCTTGCCGTGCAGCTCCTCGTTCAATTCCCGAACCGCATGCTCGGCGCGCTTGCGTTCGGTGATGTCCACCGAGATTCCGAGCAGGAATTGCGGCTCCCCGTTCGCGTCGAGAATGGGCATCTTCATGGTGTGCAGCGTTCTGATGCCGAGCAGCTGCGTGTGGATGGATTCCTCGGAAATGTCGACCACCCGGCCGGAGGCAATGGCCTCGTGATCTCTGGCCATGAAGTGTTCCGCCTCGGCCGGCGGAAAGAAGTCGCGATCGGATTTGCCGGTCAAGTCGTGCCGCGATATTCCGAGCAGCGCTTCGCCGGCGCGGTTCAGCCGCACGAACCGCAGATCTTTCGCGTCCTTGACGAATATCATGAGGGGTACATTCTCTATCAGCGAATCCAGAAAACGGTTGCTCGCCAACAGATTGGACTCGGCGGTCTTGACCTCGGTGATGTCGCGCGCAACCGAGAGCAGCTGCTCGGTTTTGCCATCGGCGCCTTTGACCGGCATGACAATGACGTCCCACCATTTCGGAACACCGGCCCGCGTCGGGCAGCGGCCCTGGAATCGGCCCGCACTGCCGGCGAGCGCCGCGGCAACCGCGGAGCGCGCGGCCTCTTGGTCCTCGCCGCTCCAGAAGGCGAACCAATCGCTGTTCGCGATCGATGCGAAATCCTCGACGTCCATCAACCGCATCCCTTGCGGCGTCATCTGACTCAGTCGCGCCTCGGGGGTCAAAATGGCGAGGCAGTCCGGGGAACTGTCGAGGATGCTGCGGTTGTACCGATCGCTCGCCCGCAGCGCGCGCTCGGCGTCGCGGCGAGCGCGCATCTCGCGATGGATACCGCGGAACAGCGCGGTGAACAGCGCCGATGCGGCGCCCAGCGTGATCAACAGCGAAGCGAACGTCGTGCGCCGATCATGCGCGGACTCGGCCTGCCGCGCCGCGAGCAAGTGTACCTCGGCGGTATCCAGGCGTTCGACGGCGAGGCGAACCGTGCGGACGTTGCTGTTCGGGCGGGCTTCTGCGAGAACGGCCTGCGCGGCCGGCAAGCCGTAGTTCTGGTAGGCGGCGGCGACGCTCGCCAGGTAGCTGAAGCGCCCGGCAATGGCGGACTTCAGCGCGGCCAGGTTCGCTTGCTGCTCAGGATTCTCGCTGGTCAGGCGTTCGAGTTCGCCCAGATGGTCTTGCGCAATCCTGGCCAGCCTCAGGTAATCGTCCCGGCGCGTTGGCGATCCGGTAAGCAGGAAGTCGCGCTGCGCCAGTTCGGCGCCTGCGAACGCCCCATACACATCGGCCAGCGACTTGCGCACTTCCTGGGTGTGCGAAATCCAGTCGACGGAGGCTGCAAACTCCACGCTGGTCCGATAAGTGTAGGAGCCGCCGAACAGGAGCAGCGACATGGCAAAAAGGAAGCCGGCCAGGATCTTGACCTCGACGGTCGCCAGAGCGGTGATTTGCGTGTCGAAACCCACTCCCGGTCCGCTCGGCGACAGCAGAATGCCGACGCCCAGCATGGTGAAGCACGCGGCCGTGTTGGCGGCAATGGGAGGCAGCTGCGGATCCCTGACGGAGATTCCCGAGTTCCATAGATACCCGGCAATGGTGACGACTCCGATGACGATCCCAACGGCGGCCGCCGATTGCGCCGCCCAGCCCAGCGATTTGCGCCGCATCGACGCGAGTGCAAAGCCGAGGACGACGAAGGCGGCGGCACTGAATGGCGACATGCGCCCGGGAAACAGGGCGGCGCCGGCATCGTAGTCCTTGATCAGGAGTTCATCGATCCCGAGCTGCATCGAAAGTACGTATTCGGTGAGCGTCGCCGCGCCTATCGTCATCGCCACCAGGGCGAAGCTTTGAGCCAGCCGCTCGAGCCTGGCGGAGACCCGATCCGCCAAGATCAGCAGAGACGCTCCGCACAGGATGAGGCCGATGGACGTGTTCCCGGTCATCGACGAGGAGCCCGGCAGCGCGCGGGTCAAGGCTGGGATATGGAACACCCAGCCGGCCAACGCAGCCAGCCCGATCAGCGTGGTGATCGTGGCTGCCAACCGGGCCGGGGCGGCATGACTGCCCAGAGTTAAACCTTTGTGTGGCATCGTTTTCCTTCCACTTGAGGTATCGGCTTTCGGCTCGCCAGCTGAAGGAATTGCTGCGCTGCAATAATGTCGCTTGGTCCGCAGTCTCGAACTGAATTGTAACCAGGCGTTCATCAAGCGTCGCTACAAAGACGCTCGGCACCTGCGGATTCGTTCGCAGCATCTGCCAATCGTTAAAACCGGGAGTAATCAGTCAATGAAGAAGTTCGCACTGGCCTCGTGTATGGCGGCAATGGTTGCCGCAGGCGCCGCCCACGCAGAGCAGGGTCCTGTCCCGAAGGGCATACCCCGCCTCGACCATGTGTTCGTGATCATGATGGAGAATCATGCCTACGCACAAATCGCCGGCAATCCGCAGGCACCGTTCATCAACTCATTGATGAGCAAGGCCAATCTGGCGCAAAACTATTTCGCCATTGCGCATCCGAGCTCGACCAACTATCTGGAAGTGTTGGGCGGTTCGAATTTCAACAAGCTGTCCGATCAATATCCGGATTGGCACAACACCAAGTGCACCCCGAATATCGTCCCCGGGCAGGCGACCAACACCGATACCCCAAACTCCGGTCTGTTCTGCCCGATTGCGGGCAACGGCACCGATGCCGCCGCCCCGGCTGTCGATAACAGCACGAACGAGACTACCACTCCGCCGCTCACCAACATCAACGGGTCGCTGTCAATTCCAGCGAGCACCAAAATAGACGGGATCTCCATCGCAGATCAGCTGGTACGCGCCGGCAGGTCCTGGAAGTCCTATCAAGAAGGGCTGCCCATTCAGGGTGCCGACGGCGTCAATGTGAGCGATGGGTTCTATGTCATCGGCGGCCCCAACGCCGCCGGAGTCAATGTCAGCACGAACTTCAACGCCCTGTCGACGACCGGCAATCCGGTGAGTGCATCGGACATCGTGTATCTCTACGCGGTCAAGCATAACCCCTTCGCCTACTTCGCCTCCGTGCAAGAGGGCAAAGATCGTGCGTTGAGCCTCGATCGAGTCGTTTCGTTTGAAGGCCAGCATGGCCTCTATGCGGATCTGAAGGCGGGTCACGTGCCCGACCTTGCATTCATCGCGCCCAACCAGTGCGAGGACATGCATGGCCGGAGCAATGGGACAGCGTTTTGCAATTTCGACGCCGATGATAACGGCACGCAGACCGGCCTTAACCCGACTTTGATTTTGCAGGGAGATCTTGCAGTTCAGCGCATCGTGACTGCGATCAAGGCCTCGCCGACCTGGTCCGAGAGCCGCAGCGCCATTGTCATTCTGTGGGACGAGAACGACTACAGCCGCATCACCTCGAACCAGGTGGTTACCATCGTCGATACCAACTATGGCGACCATGGCGTACAGAGTTCCAAGTTCTACGATCACTATTCGCTGACGAAGACTTTGGATGGTGCCTTCAGACTGCCCTGCCTCAACCACGCTTGCGATGCGGGCGTCGAGGTCATGGCCGATCTGTTTCAGGAATAAGGCGAACGCACATCATGGGAGGCGGTTATTCTGCCTCCCATGATTCGGGCGATCGGAAAACGACCTTCAACTCCGTTGAAGGTCTTTTTTTTGTCTTTAGTCGCGGCCAGCGCAGCGGGGGGCGCCGACGCGCCTCCGTTCAGCTCAGAAAGCACGCCCTCGGCGCCCTGCGGCCTGGGATTCCCGCCGCCCGGTCACGTGGCACCGGAGCTGCGGTCGACTCCGGAGGGCCTCACGCTGACGGTTCGGCAGGATCACGATCGGCTCTGTTATACCGCGAACGGAATCGCCGACGCGCCGACCATCCGCGTTCGATTGGGTTCGGATCTGATCATTACGCTTCGAAACGAAATCACCGACCCGGCCGCGATCGATGCGGTGACCGGCCCGGGCAAGCTCACCGTGGCAACCGATCGCGTTCCCCGGTCGCCGGGCTTCTTCCCCGTTATTCCGGGTATGAAGCACCACGCCACCGGGGCCACCAATTTGCATCTGCACGGTTTTGCGGTTCCCCCGGTGAAGCCGCAGGACGATGTATTGACGGTCTGCACCGATCCGGCGAGTGGCCCTAGCCGCTGCGGCCAACGTACCTTTACCTATCGCTTCCATGTGCCGGGCGACATGACCGAGGGTCTATATTGGTATCACCCCCACGTGCATGGCGAAGTGCAGGCCCAAATGCTGATGGGGTTATCGGGCGCCATCGTCGTGGAAGGACCGCAAGATGACGCGCGGCGCGCCGCCGGCATCGAAGAACGACTGCTGATCGTGCGCCAAACGCAGGATTTGGACGCAGGCAGAACCCAGGCGGCCGCAATGACGGCGGCCCTTCCGGAATCGGCCCATCGCAAGCCGCTACGCCACGGGCCGGCGGCGACGTCAATCGACACCACGCATGAACTTCTTTGCGGCGCGAATTCCGGGATCGATGCCTTGAGCTTGAACGGTACGCCGGTGCCCGTGGGTGATGCTCCGGATTCTGCGTTGGCGCAATTCGAAATGGGTGCCGGCAGAAGACAGCTTTGGCGCATCCTGAACGCAGCCACCGACGCCTTTCTCGATCTCGCCATCGTTGATGAGAACGGAAGGCTGTCGCCTCTCACGGTGGTGGCGCGCGACGGCGGTGCGTTGACGGACGATGACGGCAAGCCGCTGCCCGAGGCTGAAACCCTGACTTCGCAATTCGTGCCGCCATCCGGGCGTATTGAAATTTTGGTGCAGGCTCCGCCGCCCGGTGTCAAAGCCTATCTTGTGACGCATGCCGTCGATACCGGCTGCGCCGGCGACCGGTTGCCCGAACGCCGGCTCGCGGTGATTACCGGCACGGGTTCAGCGGCGGCACAGGCGCCGACGGCGCAAGAGGCGCCGACAGTCAGGCCGATAGCCAGAAAGACCTTATTCGACGGACTGATCGCCCGGCATACGGATCGGGAGCGGGTCATCGCGATGGCGGAGTACCCACGTCCGGGCATCACAGACCAAGTCGACTTCTACATTGTCGAGCGAAAACCGGGCGCGGTGCTCCGGCCATACGGAATGGGATCGCCACCCGCCATTACGGTGCGGGCGGGAACCACCGAGGAGTGGGTTGTCGAGAACTGGACTAATGAGCTGCACGCCTTCCATATCCATCAAGTACATTTTCGCGTGCTGACCATCGACGGCAAGCCGGTGGCCAACCCGCCGCTGCTCGACGTGGTCAACGTTCCTTACGCGCAGGCCACGGGCTATCACAGCAAGGAGGGCCCGGTGCGGCCGGGCCGGGTGCGCATCAAACTCACCTTCCCACAGTCACTCGCGGGCGACATTCCGTTCCACTGCCATCTCGTCGATCACGAAGACAACGGCATGATGGCGGTGTTGCGAGTCGTGCCTGCGGCACGCCCGACCCGTTGATTTGCGCGCGTATTGATAATCACACGAACATCGTGTAATTTATTTTTGAACCTCGAGATCTAGCGATGAAGAACATCACCATCACTCTGGACGAACGGACGGCCGCCTGGGCGCGGATCTATGCGGCGGAGCGCGGCAAGAGCATTTCGCGCCTGCTGGGCGAGATTTTGCAGGAGCGCATGCGCGAGGTGCGCGACTACGACGAGGCGATGCGGCGCCATCTTTCGAAGAAGCCTTTCAAATTTCAGTGGACCGACGGCGGGCGTCCGTCGCGGGACGACTTGCATGAGCGCGCGAATCTTCGTTGACACCAACGTATTCGTCTACGCCAAACAGGCGGGCGAAACCACGCGACAGCCGCTCGCCGGGCGCTGGCTGGAGCGGCTCTGGGAGGAGCAGAACGGCCGCACCAGCGTGCAGGTGCTGAACGAGTACTACACGACGATGACGCGCAAGATTAAGCCGGCATTGGCGCCCGCCGAGGCGTGGGACGATGTGAAAAGTCTCATCGCATGGAATCCGCAGCCCATGGATCTCGAGCTCCTGCATCGGGGGCGCGAGATCGAACAACGCTATCGTTTGAGCTGGTGGGACAGTCTCATCGTTGCCGCGGCTCAATTGCAGAGTTGCGTTTTGCTGCTGACCGAGGATCTGCAAGATCGATCTGTTTTCGGCGGCGTCACCGTCCGCAATCCCTTCGCATTCGGCGTATCCGAGGATTTGACCAGCTACGCGGTGGAGCGGGTATCGGTTCACGCTCACCCCCGCCGCGGCCGGCCGCGGCGCGCGAAGCCCGCCGCCTGAATCGGTTGCTACTGTGCGGGTGCGGGTGCGGGTGCGGGCGCGGCGCGCGGAGCCGGTGAGGCTGAGTCAGCCAGCGCATAGGCCAGAACCGCCATCACGGCCGCATTTTCGCCGAGCCTGCGCGGGTCCACCTTGTCGAAGGTATCTGCGGCCGTGTGGTGATAGTTGAAATAGTATCGGCTGTCCTGAGTGGGCGAGAATCCAGGCACACCCTTGGCTACAACCGACGCCACGTCCTCGCCAACGTCCTCACCCGGGGTCAGGAGCGCAGCGCCGATGGGCTCGAGCTGCCGAGCCACGGGAGCCAGCCATTCACTGAGTGCCGGCACTCCGAGGAATGTGATCCCGGTCGGATGATCGCAGCCCAGGTCACTTTCGAGCGCGCCGACGTGGTCCTTTATCTCGGCGGCATGGTCCGCCGCGTAGGTTGCGGCGCCTTCCGATCCAGACTCCTCATCCATCCAAGCGATGAAGCGAATCGTGCGCTGCGGATGAAGACTCAACTTTTTCATCAGGTGAACCACCTGCATCGAAACCACGACGCCGGCGCCATCGTCAATCGCGCCCGTGCCCAGGTCCCAGGAGTCCAGATGCCCTGAAACGATCACTACCTGTTCCGGATGGGTCGATCCCTTCCAGTCTGCGATGACGTTGTAGCTTTCAACCTGCGGCAGCGTCTGCGGCGTCAGAGTCAGGTGCATGTGCACGGGACCCTGCGCGGCCAGGTTCGCCATCAGGTCCGCATCTTCCGCCGTGACCGCCGCCGCCGGTATTCTCTGCGCGGCGGGGTCCCAGGACGCGGCTCCCGTATGCGGCAGCCGGTATTCAATCCCGCCCACTGACCGTACCAGGACGGCCACCGCACCCGCGGAGGCGGCCAAGTTCGGTCCTGCACCGCGATAAACCACCGCCTGTTCGTACGCCTCGCCGCCCAATCCCTGCGCCGCCAATTGCTTGTCGAAGGGGTGATTGAACAGCACGATCTTGCCTTTTGCCGCTCCATCCGGAAGACGCTTGAAGGCTTCGAAGGAGGGCACCACCACGACCGGCGCGGTTATTCCAGTCTCCGGCGTAGCCGCACTCCCTCCCAGGGCGGTCAGCACAACCTTCTGAGTGGTTTTGGGCGCCATTCCCTTCCAGTCCACCAGCTCGCCGGTCTCGACGCCGCGCACCCAGTGCGGAACCATGGTCTTTTCGAGCGTCACCTTGGCGCCGAGCGCGCGCATTTCAGCGGCCACGTACTCGACTGCCTGCGCGGCCTGAGGGGAGCCGCTCAAACGCGGACCGATGTTGTCCGTCAAGTGCCGCAATTCCCACAGCGCATAGTTGTCGGTCAAGGCTGCATCCCGGATGCGATCCATGGCCGCGATCTGCTGCGCCGTCCACGCGCCATTGCCTGGATCGAGGAAGTGGGCCATCCGCTGCCCCAAGGTACCCGGCGCCGGCGGCGGGGGGCCGGGCGGCGTTTGCGCAAACCCTGCGGCGGCAATCAGGGTCAATGAGGAGGCCAGAAGGCGAAGCGGCAATTTTTGCATGGTGCATGGTATCAAATGGGCGTTCAGCTCCGGCGGATCAGCGCATGACGCTTCTTGCCCACGCTGAGCCGAGCAGTCCCGCTGTCGCCGAGATCCGAGCCGCGGATGCTGGCATGAACGGTGCGGACAGGTTGGTCGTTGAGCCGAACGCCGCCCTGCTCGACCAGCCTGCGACCTTCGCTCTTGGAACTCGCCATGCCGAGAGCGACGGCGACGTCGATGATGAGTACCGGCTCGTCGCCGGTCAGAGCATAGGTGGGCAGCCCTTCCGCCGCGCTTCCCGCAAACGCGAGCGCCGCGGTCGCGGTTGCCTCGCGGGCGGCTTCATCGCCATGACAGAGCCGCGTGGCCTCGGTGGCAAGCACCTCTTTGGCTGCATTGATGTCGGCATCCTTGAGCTGCTCGAGCCTGGCTATTTCGGCAACAGGCAAATCGGTGAACATGCGCAGGAACCGCCCGACGTCGCCGTCCTCGGTATTGCGCCAAAACTGCCAGTAGTCATACGGTGGGAGGCGCTTGGCGCTCAACCAGACGGCGCCGCTGACAGTCTTGCCCATCTTGGCACCGGAAGAGGTCGTGATGAGAGGCGAGGTCAGACCATACATCTGCGCCTCGCTCATGCGCCTTCCCAACTCCACTCCCTGAACGATATTGCCCCACTGGTCCGACCCGCCCATTTGCAAGGTGCAGCCGTGGCGCTTGAACAGCTCTACGAAATCATAGCTCTGCATGACCATGTAATTGAATTCAAGAAACGTCAGCGGCTGCTCGCGTTCCAGGCGCAGCTTCACGCTGTCCATCGTCAGCATGCGATTGATGGTGAAGTGCCGGCCGATTTCGCGCAGAAACGCAATGTATTGCAGATCGGCGAGCCAATCGTCGTTGTCGACCACGATCGCGCCGCACGGGCCGTCATCAAAGCTCAGGAAGCGGGTGAAGGTTTCGCGGATGCTCGCAATATTCGACTTGATCTGCGCTTCGGTCAGCAGCTGGCGTGTCTCGTCGCGTCCCGACGGATCGCCGACCTTCGTCGTGCCGCCTCCCATCAGCACGATGGGGCGGTGGCCGGCCTGCTGCAGGCGGCGCAGCATCATGATCTGCACCAGGCTGCCGACGTGCAGGCTGTCGGCCGTCGCATCGAAGCCGATGTAGGCTGAAATCACATGGGAATTCGCATGCGCGTCCAGTGCGGCGGCATCCGTTACCTGGTGAATGTAGCCGCGCTCGTGCAACGAACGCAGGAAGTCGGACTTGAATTGATCCATCGGGACGGCACCCTTGTGAGACACGCTCGGCAGCGGTCGGGAAAACGACATTTTGCAGCGCATTTTGCACTGGATTGCAGGCGAGGGTCTTAGTGAGGTGAGCGCGCGCCTGCGGGAAACACCTACAGTGCGCCGAGCGGGGCGTCTCTCGTCGAGATTACTGAGGCTCATTCAAAGAATGCCGGGTGGCGGTTGACAGGCCCAAGCCCAGGGCTATACTGCGCGCCCTTCCACGTAAAACACGATTTCCGAGACTTCCCGGTGGTTGACGGGGTCTGAAATCGAGCTATACTTGGAAGTTCACCCTGGACCTTTGTCGTCCGGGGACATTCTTTAAAAATTCGAATAGGTAACTTGTGTGGGGACTCGCGTCATTACACCTTTGGTGCAATTGATGATGAGTTTCCAAAACGACCAGCTGTTCAAAGATGTGAAAGCATCGATGAACGGATGTGAGTTCTGGATCTCGATAGCTTCAGTGACTTAGTGTAATTAACTGAAGAGTTTGATCCTGGCTCAGATTGAACGCTGGCGGCGTGCCTAACACATGCAAGTCGAGCGGTAACAGGTGTAGCAATACATGCTGACGAGCGGCGAA
>Ga0210393_10004547_pt1 | contig 10952 bp, 3 predicted proteins | sample IncBWC27OmetaG_FD_160068 | JGI IMG/M metagenome (GOLD analysis project Ga0210393, IMG submission 160068) | Forest soil microbial communities from Barre Woods Harvard Forest LTER site, Petersham, Massachusetts, United States - Inc-BW-C-27-O ...
TGATTGGGATTTACGGCGTGCTGTCGTACACGGTGTCGCAGCGACGGCGCGAGATCGGAATCCGGCTGGCATTGGGTGCGCAGCAGGAAAACGTGCTAGGGATGGTCATGGGATCGGGAGCGCGGATGGCGATCGTCGGAGTTGCGATCGGAGTTGTGGTCGCCCTAGCGCTAACGAGGTGGATGAGCAGCTTGTTGTTTGGAGTGACCGCGCACGATCCGCTGACGTATTCGCTCGTGGCGTTGCTGTTGTTTACAGTGGCGTTGGCAGCGTGCTGGATTCCGGCGCGGCGGGCGACGCGGGTCGATCCGATGGTGGCGCTGCGGTACGAGTGAGAAGAGAGTTCACAGTCGACAGTTATAAAGGTCGAAAGCTAAGAGACACGGCGGTTGGAGTGAGGCTCGCCATGGGCATCTGGTCACGGGTGTTTCGGCGGCAACGTGAGTTCGCGGAGTTGTCGGAGGAGATGCGCGGGCACCTTGACGAACGGGTCGAGGAGTTAGTGACCAGCGGGATGGAACGGCGCGAGGCGAAGTATCAGGCGCGGCGGGAGTTCGGGAATTTTTCGTTGGTCGAGCATGACGGGCGTCGCGTTTGGAAATTGCGACTCGTTGACGACTTGCTTGCGGATCTTCGGTTCGGCTTCCGGATGTTGCGGAGGTCTCCTGCATTCACAATCATCGCCGTGTCGATTCTGGCAGTTGGGATCGGTTCGAACGCCGCGGTATTTTCTTTAATCAACGCATTGTTGCTGCGGAAGCTGGATGTCGTTGCGCCTGAACAGTTGGTGGCGATTTCATTTGGGCAGGCGGGTGCAACGGACCCTTTGTCTGGACCGATGTTCGATCGACTGCGCGAACGCCAAAGCGCGTTCGTCGACCTGTTTGCCTGGAACAATCAGCCAATGGTGTTGAACGACGGCGGGAGCGTAGTGCCTATTCAAGGTGCGTATGCCAGCGGATCGGCCTTTCCGATACTGGGCGTACGGCCTCGGCTTGGACGGATGTTGGACTGGCAAGAGGATGAGATGCGCGGGAACTCGCACGGACTCGCGGCGGTGATCAGCGAGGCGTTCTGGCAGCAGCATTTCGGTGCATCGGAAAATGTTCTGGGACGCACTGTTCTCGTGAACGGAACGCAGGTCACGATCGTGGGTGTCATCCCTCGGTCATTCAATGGGATGACTGTGGACTACGCTCCACAGATGGTTCTGCCGTTCGCGGCGGAGGTGGCGATTTACGGTAGGAGTTCGAGTCGATTTGATGCGGGCTCGAGGTGGCTCTTCACAACGGGCCGGTTGAAGCCGGGAGTGAGTCTGCGACAGGCTGAAGCGAATGTTGCGACGATTAGCGAAGACGTCTTGCGCGAGTCGCTTCCGGAACATTTCCAGGAGAGCGATTCCCTTCGTGATGGACGATTCCACCTGTCTCCAGAACAGACCGGGAATTCACCGCTGGGGGAACTCTATGGACGATCGCTGTGGACATTGCAGGGACTCGTCGGGCTGCTGCTGGTGATTTGCTGCGCAAACCTTGCGACCTTGCAGATTTCGAGGTCGATACAACGCCGTCAGGAATTTGCGGTGCGCAACGCTTTGGGAGCGAAGCGATCTCGGCTGGTGCGGCAGCTAGCGGTCGAGAGCGGGAGCGTGGCGGCTGTGGGGGCCGCCTGCGGATTGTTGCTGTCGACTTCGGTGAGCGCTCTACTGGTTCGTTATGTGGAGCAATCGGATTTTCCGTTATTCCTCGATTTGCATCCGGACGCGCCGGTACTCGCATTGACGACTGTGTTGACGACAGTTGTGGTGGTGCTGGCTGGCGTGTTGCCTTCCATCGGGCTGGCCCGGAGCAACAGCGAATTGGCGCTGAGTGGAGGGATGAAGCAAAGATTTGGCCAAGGGAGAAGCACGACCAGGTGGCAGTCGCGGCTGCTGCCTGTGCAGATTGCGCTTTCAATCGTGCTCGTGGCCGTCGCGCTTTTGTTTGCGGCGAGCGCACGAAATCTACTGCATGCTGATCTTGGATTTCGAATTCAAGGCATCACGATGTTTGGTGCGAACTTCGAACAGAGACCTGAAAAAGGCGGCGCTCGGCGGGAGTTGTACCGGCGAATCCTGGATTTGCTGCGGCGATCGCCTGGCATCGAATCGGCTAGTGTGTTGGCGATGCGACCGCTGAACGAGGGAGGAATCGATCAGAATTCAGTCGCTGTCGAAGTCGGTGAAAAGCAGGATAAACGCCTGTTCAAAAACATTGTGGGCGGGGGATATTTTGCGACCGCTGGAACGAAAGTACTTGCCGGCCGAGAATTTCTTGAGTCAGACCGTTCCAATACCGCGCATGTCTGCGTGTTGAACGATGCGGCGGCGAACTATTTCTTTGGCGGGCCGAAGGCGGTGGGCAATCACATTCGCTCCCTCGAGATTGGAGACAAGCAGCCGGTTTGCGAAGTCGTCGGTGTGGTGGCGAACGCGAATTACAACTCGGTGAGGCAGATGGTTCCGCCGACGATTTACTACTCATTCGAACAGAGTCCGCCTGATTTCGATCTATCGTTCATCACGCGGAGCGAGAACACAGCAAGCGCGGCTGTTGCATACCGGGAAGCGCTGCGAACGATCGCGCCGGATACGCCGCTTCTACCAGCCATCACGATGGAGCGGCAACTCGAAGATTCGGTGGGCCAAGAACGATTGCTGGCAAGCGTGTCGGTGTTTTTCGGCGTGATTGCTTTGGTTCTCACCTGCATGGGGCTTTATGGGTTGGAAATGCAGCGCGTGACAGCGCGGACACCGGAGATCGGTTTGCGGATGGCGCTTGGAGCGAGGCGCCGGGACATGTTGTGGTCAGTGATGCGCGAGGCCGGGATGTTTCTCGCGGTGGGAGTGCCAGTGGGGCTCGCCTTGTCGATCGGATCGGCGCGGTTTGTCGAGCGGCTCCTGTTTGAAGTTTCGGTCAAGAGTTCGGGGATTTACTTCGTTGCGGCTGGCGCGGTAGTGGCTGCGGCGCTTGGCGCTGCATTGTTGCCGGCGAAGCGAGCGACGGGAGTCGATCCAATGGTGGCCCTGAGACACGAGTAACCTACCAAGTGATTTCGTCGCCGGGCAAGAGCACTAGCTTCAGGATATCGCGGCTCTTCGGGTCGAACTTTATGGGCACGAGGCGGCCGCGGAATGGGCGGCGCACCTTGAGCGATCTAGGAGGGAGATCGTCCTGGGGACGCTGGAGAACGAGGACTTCCTGGAGAAAGCCTCCCACTCGAATGTAATAGTCCAGGCCGTTGGCGCGGACGCGAAGCTCCGGGCTGATGCCGAAATTCTTGGGGAAGACGATGCAGGTTACATCCGGCACCGCGAGCGTAGCGCAGAAATTCTCGGCGCTGTCTTGGCGGAGAGCGACGGCTTGGGCGAGCCGACTTTGATCTGGAGCGGACAGAAGGATGGCGCGCGTGATGCGAACGGTCGCGGCATTGTCGTCGGCCATGAAGAGTAGACGGAAATAGCCGGGCGATTGAGGAAAATGAAGGTCGTTGCGCAACGTGCGCTTTTCGACGGCGATATTTCCATCGATTACTTCCGTTGCCCTGGACAATACGAGACGGATGCGATTGTTATCCGCATCGGCTGAGGGCGCGAAGGTGTTGACGGGCGCAGCAGCGCTGACCGGGCCGGGCCGGAGATCGGGGACGAAGACGTAGTGAGCGGTTTCGTAACCGACGACATTGTCGGGAGTTTGCGCTGCGTCCGCGCGATAGATGACGCTGGTCGTCAGCAGCCGAAAGTCAGGCGTCAGGTCGAAGTAGCCTGTCACGTCGTAACTGCCCAATTCAAAAAAGTAGGCGATCGTAGGCGGCAGCGGAAGGTTTTCGACGATTGCGCGGCGAAGACGGGTGTCTTCCTCGGGACGGAGACAGCCTTTGGTCTGGCGGTCGAGCAAATCGGCGTGGAATTTTTCCATCGCAATAAGCGGATCGATGTAGAGACCAGGGCCGGTCTGGTTGGGAGATTGATCGGCGGCCGACGCGAAGAAGGACTGCGGGTGAAGGGATACTGCTGCGGTGGTTCCCTGCCAACGAAGCGAAAGGACATCGCCGTCGATGTCGCAGCCGCTGACGGAAGCCGATTCGGCGCGAGCGTTTTTCAGATTGACGTGGATTTCAGTGGTGGTGGTCGTTTCTTTGACTTTGGTTGGAGGAAACAGAACAGGGTCGAGGCCTTCGCGGCGGAGATGGTAGGCCATCGGGGCGTGGCTGCACCCGGCGAGAAATAAGGCGAGCACTAATTGTGCGACTCGTTTCATTCGGATGTTCAATTTTGCCAGAACGGCCATGAGATGCGAACTGACTGTGCGATGTCTGGATGATCGCGGCAGGTTGCCAGGTGGGAGAATTCGCTTCTCGATTTGATCTGGACTCCCACGATGAGAAGCGAGGGGGCCGAATCAAACTTAGTGTTTTGCAGGCGGGCGAAAAAGTTTGCCCGCGATGGACGTGACCAAATGACGAGGAACCAGGCGTTGAAGGTGCGCGCCAAGATAGTTGCGGCGTCCGGAGATGACGTAACTCTTTCCCGCTGCCAGGGCTCGCAGTCCAACACGAGCGACTTTTTCGGCGGTTTCACGCGGGCGTTTCGAAGCCGGCGCCGAGTCGTGGCTCGCCACGATGTGAAACTCAGATTCCGTAGCGCCCGGGCAGAGGCCGCAAACCCGGATACCAAATGGCTTCAGTTCCTCGGCGAGGCCTTCGGCGAAGTGCAAATCGAAAACCTTGGTGGCGGCATAAGTCGTGATGTACGGCACGGCCTGGAAAGACGCGGTGGATGCGACGATCAGGATGTCTCCTGATTTTCTTTGCAACATGGGCTGCAAGAACAAATGCGTCAGGTTGACAACCGCGGAGCAGTTGACCTGCACCATTTCGACTTGTCGCGCGCGGTCCGAAGGGGCGAATTCACCGTAGGCGCCGAAGCCGGCGTTGTTGACGAGCAGGTCGATATGGAGATTTTTCTCGCGGACGAAAGCGAAGATCGAGTCGGGAGCGGCCGGATCGGCGAGGTCCGCGACGCAGATTTCGGTGCGGATGTTGTGTTTGGTGGTCAGGTCGCGTGCCAGCGCGGCCAGGCGATCCTCGCGTCGGGCCGTGAGCACGAGATTTGTGCCAGCCGCGGCAAGTTCGGATGCGAGTGCGGAACCGATGCCGGCGCTGGCTCCGGTAACGAGCGCCCACTTCCCTGCCCATGGATACATCTTCGCAGTCTCCTGTGTGTTGCAGGGTCAGACTAACACGGAGAAACTGTTGGGCCGATGTTGGGTTCGGGTGCAAACGGGCCCGACAACAGAAATATTGTCGAGCTTACGGAGGGGAGCCGGTTACTTCGAAGTAGCGCTAACGTGAGCGGAGTTGCCCGATGTGTGGTTCGTCGTGTCGACCGCAACTACGTAATAGAAGCGAGTCAGCCCGCTGGCCGTAAGGGTGGTGTCCGTGAAACTCGTCGTTGTGACCGTCGAGGCCAATGAGAACGTGCCGGTAGCGGTCGTGGCCCGGAAGACTTCGTAGTCCTTCACGCCAACATTGTCAGTCGAAGCTGTCCAGCTGACCGTGATCTGCTTGGTGTTCGGCCCCGACACTGCCGCGACGTTCGTTGGTGTTGTGGGTGGTGACGTGTCCGCCTGCATGACTTCGGTTGTCGTGCCGCTGCTGGTGACAAAACCCGTCGCAGCGTTGTACGTCGCGGTGATGGTGTCTGTTCCGGTCGCGAGGGTCGTCGTGGTGATGGTTGCTTTTCCGCCGCTCAAGACGACGTTCGACGCGAGTGTGGTCGAGCCGGATTTGAAGGTCACGGTGCCAGTGGGGGTGCCGCCGGACGACGTCACGGTCGCGGTAATCGTCACGCTCAAGCCGGTTGTCTGAGGGCTCGGCGAGGCGGTCACGGTGGTAGTTGTCGCTGCATTCACGACTTGGCTGATTGCGGTCGAAGTGCTGTTCAACCAGCCTGCGCTGCCGGTGAAGACCGCGGTGATCGAATGGGTGCCCGAGGCCAGCGAAGTGGTCGCGAGTGTTGCCTTGCCGGTGGTTGTGCTTACGGCGACGCCGGAAGCAAGGGTCGTCGTGCCGTCGAGGAAGGCCATGGTGCCCTTGGGAATTCCATTGCTCGAAGTCACGGTTGCGGTGAACGTGACCGACTGCGCTGGATTCGACGGATTCAGCGACGATGCGACCGTCGTCGAGGTTGCGCTTGCGGCAACCACGCTTTGCGTCAGCGTCGCTGTGGTCGGTGTACCCGACGACGGAGTGAAGGTGGTGCTGATCGTGTGGCTGCCTGCGGCCAGAGTGTTCGTCGTGAATGTCGCTTGACCGCTGGTCACCGCGACGCCGCTCGCGAGAACGGTGCTGCCATCGCTAAATGATGCGGTACCCGTCGCTGCTGGAGTAACGGTGTCCGTGAACGTGACGCTCTGCCCTGTGGTTGCCGGATTCAGCGACGAAGCAATTGCAACCGTCGGATTGACGGGCCCGATCGCCGGCAAGAGCGGGAAGTTCGCATTGGTGTAATCGACGATCAAGTCGTCGAAGTGGAAGTTGTAGAAGGTTTGTGAGTCGCCGTTCGCAAGGTTGCTGCCGAGCCAGATCGAATCGATGTTTTGGCCGAACGTCTCCGGCGTCGTCACATGCTGAATCAGGTTCATCTTCGTGTCGTAGATACTGAAGTCGACGCTCGCACCCTTGACGACACGCATGGTCAGCCAGTAGCACGTGCTGTCGGTGACCGGGATCATCACCGCGTTCGCCGGGCCTGTCGGGCTGATGCGAATTTCGCGCGAGTTGTCCACCGCGTTGCGTTCGTCACTCAAGCGCCACAGGTCGCCGAACGAGTTGCTGTCGAAGCCCACGAAATGCGGGCCTTCTTCGTAGGCGAAGACCGACGACGTCTCGTTCGACGTGCAGTAGTACATGCCGACCGAAACCTGGGTGTGCGTTGCTGGCAGCGCCCACTGAATGTGATCCGGAGGATCGCCGGCCGTCGAGTTATACTGCAGCCCTTTCGTGCCCGGCGAGCCTGCGATCGTGTCCTGACCAGCGGTGATCGCGCTCAGCGAACTGCTTGAGTTGCTGACCGACCATGTTCCTGCCGCTCCGTGCGTGGAATTCACGAGTCCGGCAACTGTCGGTGCGGAACCGGGTGTAAGTCCTTCGAAGTCGACCCAAGCGTCGTACGTGATTCCCGGGAAGCTGGTGGCCACGCTGTTCACGACTTGCGGTGCAGCGGTGCCGCTGCTGCTGCCGAAGCCGCCCGCGCCGGTGAACGCAGCTGTGATGGTGTGGCTGCCGACGGCGAGTGTCGAAGTCGAGAACGTCGCTTGGCCGCTGGTGTTGACGGCAACGGCCGAAGCGAGAACTGTCGAGCCTTCGGCGAATGTGACCGAACCGGACGGCGTACCGCCGGTCGAAGTTACGGTTGCGGTGAAGGTCACCGACTGGCCGGAGTTCGACGGGTTCGGTGTCGAGGTGACAGTAGTCGAAGTCACGAAGCTGGTCTGGTTGATTGTTTCCGCTAGGCTGCCGCTGCTATTCGCCCAGCCTGTCGAGCCGGTGAAGCTGGCGCCGATGGTGTGGCTGCCGGTTGCGAGCGACGAAGTCGTGAAGGTGGCCACGCCGCTGACTACGGTGACGTTCGAAGCCAAAGTTGTCGCGCCATCGGTGAAGGTGACGCTGCCGACTGGCGTACCACCCGAACTCGTAACCGTCGCGGTGAAGGTCACACTCTGTCCCTGCGATGTAGGGTTCGACGAAGAAGTGACGCTCGTCGAGGTCGCGTTGATGGTCTGATTGACCGTCTCGGTCAGGCTGCCGCTGCTGTTCACCCATCCGGTTGCGCCGGTGAAGCTGGCAGTGAGCGAGTGGCTACCCGCGGCAAGAGAAGTGGTCGAGAAGGTGGCGACGCCACTTGAGTTAACGGCGACGTTGGAGGCGAGCGTCGTAGCGCCGTCAGCGAAAGTGACCGAACCGCTCGGAATGCCCGACGTGCTAGTGACAGTCGCGGTAAAAGTCACGCTCTGTCCGGTGTTCGCCGGATTCAACGAAGAGGTCAGAGCCGTCGAGGTCGCAACTGGGGTGACCACACTTTGTGTAAGTGTCGCGGTGCTCGGCGTACCCGACGTCGGAGTAAAGGTTGTGCTGATCGTGTGGCTGCCAGCGACGAGAGTGCTCGTTGTGTAGGCGGCTGTACCGCTGGTCACCGCGACACTGCTCGCGAGAACCGTGCTGCCGTCGCTAAATGAGACGGTACCTGTTGCGGAAGCAGGGGAAACCGTGTCCGTGAATGTGACGCTCTGCCCTGTGGTTGCCGGATTCAGCGACGAAGCGATTGCAACCCTCGGATTGACGGGCCCGATTGCCGGCAATAGCGGGAAGTTCGCGTTGGTGTAGTCGACGATCAGATCGTCCATGTGGAAGTTGTAGAACGTCTGCGAGTAGCCGTTGGCGAGATTACTGCCCAGCCAGATCGAGTCGATGTTCTGACCGAAGGTTTCCGGCGTGGTCACATGTTGGATCAGGTTGAGATTCGTGTCGTAAACGCTGAAGTCCACGTTCGCGCCCTTGACCATGCGCATCGTCAACCAATAGCAGGTGCTGTCCTTGATCGCGATCATTACGGAATTCGCCGGACCCGTCGGGCTGATGCGAATCTCGCGCGAGTTATCGACGGCGTTGCGTTCGTCGCTCAAACGCCAGAGGTCGCCGAACGAGTTGCTGTCGAAGCCGAGGAAGTGCGGGCCTTCCGCGTAGGCGAAGGCCGACGACGTCTCATTCGACGTGCAGTAATACATGCCCACTGAAACCTGAGTATGGGTGCTTGGGAAACCCCATTGCACATGGTCCGGTGGGTCGCCAACTGTGGAGTTGTATTGCAACCCTTTATTGCCGGGTGCGCCCGTTAGCGTGTCTTGACCCGCTGTGATTGCGCTCAGCGAGCCGCTCGAATTGGCTACGGACCAAGTACCAGCGGCGCCGTGTGTGGAGTTTGCGAGCCCGGCGACCGTTGGCGCGGAACCGACGGTGAGACCTTCAAAATCCACCCATGCGTCGTAAGTAATGCCGGGAAAGTTGGTGGCAACGCTATTCACGACTTGCGGTGCGGCGGTGCCGCTGCTGCTGCCGAAGCCGCCTGTGCCGGTGAAGGATGCTGTGATGGTGTGGCTTCCGACGGCGAGTGTCGAAGTCGAGAAGGCCGCCTGACCGCTGGTGTTCACGGTAACGGCCGAAGTGAGAACCGTCGAGCCTTCAGCGAATGTGACCGAACCGGGCGGCGTGCCGCCAGTGGACGTTACTGTAGCAGTGAAGGTGACCGACTGGCCGGAGTTCGACGGGTTCGGTGTCGAAGCGACCGTCGTCGATGTCACGAAGCTGGTCTGGTTGATTGTTTCCGTCAGGCTGCCGCTGCTGTTCTGCCATCCGGTCGAGCCGGAGAAGCTTGCGAAGATGGTGTGGCTGCCGGTTGCGAGCGACGAAGTCGTGAAGGTGGCCACGCCGCTGACTACTGTGACGTTCGAAGCCAGAGTCGTCGCGCCGTCGGTAAACGTGACGCTGCCGACCGGTGTGCCGCCGGTGCTAGTGACAGTCGCCGTAAACGTCACGCTCTGTCCCTGCGACGCGGGATTCGATGAAGACGTAACCGTCGTCGATGTCGCGCTCTGCACAACTGCGGCGACATTGCCGGTGCTCGCAGAGTAGGAGGAGTCACCCGCGTAGGAAGCTGTGATCGTGGAGGAACCGGCCGGCAGCGCGGACGTCGCGTAGCTTGCGACGCCGTTCTGCAGGGTGAGCTGCGTCAACACGGTGCTGCCCTGCGTCAGGGTCACCTGACCGGTCGGAGCGGCTCCGCCCGTGGGAACCGAAGCTACCGCGACGTTGAACGTAACCGATTGACCGGCATTCGACGGATTCGGCGTTGCAGTGACGGTGGTGGTCGATGCACTGCCATGAACGACTTGTACCATTCCGCCGGAGCCTGCTGGGAACGTGCCGTTGCCGGCGTAGTTGGCGGTGATGAAGTGATTGCCAGTAGATAACGCCACTGAACTGAGCGTCGCAACGCCGCTGGCATTCAGTGAGCCCGAGCCGAGTGAATTGGTCGTCGTGTTCAGACTGCCGCTGACGACGGTCGATACCGTGTCGCTGAACGTCACCGTGCCGGTCGGCGTGCCGCTGCCGCCGCCGTTCGTGACGGTCGCGGTAAAGGTGACGGCTTGTCCGGCGGCGAGAGTACGCTCGTCCGGATTCGACGATGTCACATTGACGCCCACGCCACTCAGTCCTTGCACCGATGCGAGCGTCGATCCGCTGATCGTGTAGGTCGAGCCGTCGGGTCCGACGACGGTCGGAACGTTTTGCTGGGCGCCGGCCGCGCCGAGATTCAGGAATTGTGAGATCGAATTGGTGGAGACATTCCAGCGATAGAGATTGCCATCGGAGGATGGGAGGATGACCGTCTTGGTCGCCGCGTTTACCGCGAACGCGTTGCCGAGCCACGGCAAGACCGCCGAGGGGAAAGTTGAATTCTGGTTTGCGGGGTCGGGTGTCGGGCCGTTTGCATCCAGGACCTCGCGCATCACAGACAAACCGTTCGACGATGAATGAGAATCCGTTTCGGTCGCCGTCGGATCGAGCAGCGCGACTTTATTCACGCCTTGGCCGTCGACTTGGCCCACGTAGTCGTTGTAGTTCGAAAGCAAGAGATAAGTCGATGAACCCGTGTAAGAAGTCACCATCGAGCTCGACACCACCGCCGGGGTGTTGTCCCAACCGAATGCGCCCGAAGTCTTGGTGGTTGTGAGGTCGCTGCTAAAATGGAGCAGGAAGCCGCGCGAACCGTTGTCGGGATTCGCCATCGTGCCGAAATAAACGTCGTTGTTGGGGCCGATGACCGGGGACGCGGTGCTGCTGTCCACCACGCC
>Ga0210393_10004548_pt1 | contig 10952 bp, 10 predicted proteins | sample IncBWC27OmetaG_FD_160068 | JGI IMG/M metagenome (GOLD analysis project Ga0210393, IMG submission 160068) | Forest soil microbial communities from Barre Woods Harvard Forest LTER site, Petersham, Massachusetts, United States - Inc-BW-C-27-O ...
AGGATAATGCATATTTTACAGAAAAGGCATACTAAAACAAGTTTTAAAAGACCTTTAAAGATTAGAATAAGATATATAATGAATGTTGGTGACTATTTAATGCTTATATAAGCTATTTGAAGCATTGGTTTTATCAAGTAACCAATATAAAAGAGTGTAAGACTATTATTTATTTAGCAAGAGAAACAGAGCTATTACTTGAGCACAAGTTATTATTTTTGCTTACTTGCACCTGATCTGAGCTTATTGCATGTCATGTGACCATGCTGCAAACTTTCAGCCTCACTGGGCAAGAATCTAAGTCTTTATTTTAGAAATACTATTCTAAGTTACATAGGCCAAAAAACCTTTCAAGTGTGTACTCTAAGAAGAATGCTTCATATCACCTTATATAATTATATAATTATGCTTATATAATGTATAGTATACCATCACAATGCTGTGTCAAAGGGCTTTGAAACAAGCCTAGGTATGTATTCTGAACCTTAGTAGTTTCTTAGACATTTATAAAGCAATCAAAATGTTCAAAACATTTGAAAGGTTTTTTGAGGCACTGTATAGTACTTCCCATTGTTCCACATCAAACAATACCACTCGTCATTTATATATTCGATGGCCAATATGTTCTGTGAATTCTTTGGATCTCTTAAATGATAAGCACTAGCCTTAACAGGCTCTATTGAAGTCTAGACAGCCATATTGCCTATAAGGGTTACAGGAAGATTCACACACATATGAGGGGTTATCTCTATTGGTCGATTGTCATTGGGGAAGTTTACCATAAGGCAATCTTCTGAGTAATGTGATTTCTCCAGATTGGAGTTGGTATCAAATCTGAATTGTTCTTGTAAAAGAAATAAATAAGGGAGGTTTGACTTGTGTCAAGGCCAAAGTGGGCCTTCTGTAGTGAACCAGGTGTGAAAAGCTAACTAAGTGGTTCTTTGTGCATATCGTTAAACAGAATGTTCCCACAACAAATATTCCTTGTATAATTGAAGTCTCCTTAGGGTTTAAAGTACCCCTAATGCTACGATCTGACCCTCTTTTTCCTCCCTCCTCTATTCATTCCTCATACCCCCATAATAACCCTAGCCATCTTCCCCTCTATGGCTATGTCCCCACTCGATCCCATTGTGGGTCTCCTCTACACCACCGTTATCATCATAACCTATATCGCACTTACGTGCATCACCTTGTGCTCCTGGACCCTAGCCTGATTCCTCATTACAATACTCTCGCCCTATATCAAGCTTCTCTGATCTGATCACATCAGACCCTTCTGTACTTCCTGATCCCTATTATGCTTCTGATAGTACGTATCTCAGACATGTCTCACTTACATCATGTTTTACTCCTATTATATTTCACTATACTATACTTAGACCTGCCACATGTTTTATACTTAGAACTCAGACTCAGCTGCAGTACTTAGACCCTTAAGAGACGACCCTGTGTCTCTCAAGCCTAACTTAAACCCCCAATCCAAGCAGTAGCCTTCACCCCCATTGTTTCTTGTTCCTTGCTTAGTGTGTGCCATTGCCACCTAGTAAGTTGAGACATAGTTCCTCTCTAAACTCTGCTCTAGACACGGTACCCGTACCTGGCCTTTGGCTGAGTCACCTCAAGTAGCAGCCCAGTCCTCCACCCCTCTCGTCTCTTCCACCTAAGCACCCAAAAGCAACCACGCTCAGGTGTGGACTTGACCTAGTGTCATCCCAGCAGCCCTCTATACTCTACACTTCTACCTTGATCCTTGAACCCTCACCACTGTCTTGTGTGCTCGGGTCCTCCCTGAACCTCATACCCTCACTATTGCCTTGTGTGACCCCACATGTCCACGTTGGACTATCTAGCACCCCGCTTGGAGTGTTACACCTAAGGTAGCAAATTGTCTTAGAGTAGGAGCAGATCCTACTATGTTGTCACAATATAAGGTTAAATGAAGATCAAAGCTATAAAGCTTTGCAGGAATGGAAGTAAGTGACTCAATGATGTGAGCCACTGATTTGAGATTAGATAAGATTAAGAAAAAGTGGCTGTGATTTAAGGATCAAGTCAAACCTAGAGTTTAGCTTATAGGGAAAGGGGAGCCTTTTATACTACTAAACTAATACCCCTGCTACCCTAAGGTATGGCCCCCTGCCAGCTATTTTAGGAGTAAAAAGATATAAAACCTATCTTTTTAGAAAAGACTACCAGCCATCAATTAGTAATAGGCAGGCTTTTGATTTTGTGTAGCAAATAAAGGCATAACCATCAATCACTGATGGCTGTGTAACTAGGCCAGATTGGGAAAGAGATAAAGTAGTTAGTCATCAGATATGTTTCGAAGTTTTGAGATGTGGCAGAATAGAATTATAACACATAGGTAATTCTAGCCATCTAAGCGTAAACCATGCATATCTTTCCAAGTTAGTAAAGACTGGTAGTGCTTGTCCTAGTATGGCTTTACTCTGGCATCTAGGTTCTCTTCTTTGAGGGTGCTGTTCTCCAAGCCTGCTACTGCAAGGGTGATCTTGGAGGTGGAGTTGCTGAGTGCGCCTAAGGTTCTAGCAACACTTTTAGGCATTCCTTTGAAGTGGTTGAGGGGGAGGACAATGAGGTGCTTATTTACAGGGTTCCCAGTGTCAAAGTCAGGGTGGTGGCTGAGAGCATCTGCTTTCATAGTTTCTTCTGGTTTGTGTTAAGGTTTATAATTATATGGTGTTAACTCTACTTGCTAGGTGGCAGTGTAGGGGCCAACTTTGTAAGGTTCTATCCAATACATGAGATTTTGGTGATTAGTCCAAATGAGGACAGGAAGGATGGTGCCATGGAGCAGATGTGACCAGTGTTGTAGTGTGCAAATAATACCAAGGAGTTTGTTGAATACTTTGTAATTCCATTCTGCATGTGACAAGGTGGAAGAATAGTATCCACATGCCCAAAGTTTCTTTGGGTTGGCAGGGTCTTGTTGCCACAGGATTGCTTCTATAGCAAATTGAGATGCATCCACTTCCAGTTCAAATTGACATTCTTGGTTGGGGGCAACAAGGACAGGTGATAAGGTGATGATGTCAATGAGCATGTCTAGTGATGTGTGGCATTCTGGGGTCCATTTAAACGGGGTGTCTTTCTTTAGCAGGTCCATAAGGGGCCAGGCAAAGTGTGCAAAGTTTGGTATAAAGGGGTGCTGGTAGCCAAGGACTCCGAGGACTTTGTGGATTTCTTTGATGTTCTTTAACTCTCTGAGCCATTCTGCAAGACCTTTAACCTTAGCCGGGTTGATGGTGATGCTATGATGATTCAGATGCATGCCTAGGAAGTCCATTTCTTCTGCTTCTATGAGGAATTTCTAGGGTCATAAGAAGAGGTGATTTTTGTGTAATATTTCAAAGAATTCCCTAGTGATTTGTCGATGAAGTTCTAGCTCTCCCTCTCTTGTTACCACATTGCAATCATCCATATAGTTTTCAAAGCATCTAGGATAGTGGTCTCTAAGAGGCTGGAAAATATGATTCATAAACCGTTACATGCATGCTGGGGCATTGGTTGGTCCAAAGCTCATTACTCTAGAGGCATAGAGTCCTCTAGTTGTTTTAAAGGCCATTAGATCTTCAGTTTCCTCACTGTTATAAATATTCTAATAACCATTGCATAGATCAAATTTGCTGAAGAGTACCATTCCACACATTTCTTCAATGATTGTGTTGATACGAGGAGGGAGAAGACATCTTTGACCATAATAGCATTAATCTGTCAATAATTGAATATGGGATAATATTGTGCAGCCATATAGGCACAGCTGTAGGCTAAGCAATCCACCTTATTGTGTGGGTTTGGAGTAGTTTGCTAGTACTACTGTGTAGGCTTAGATGTTGCACTTGAGTGAGTGAAACGATGTGTATTCAGAGTCTACATAGAGGGGTTTTTATACCCATAGCTAGCTATATGACAAATACTACAATAAGAGTGAGTAAAGGCATCCACAATATTGTGTTTATAGTGTCACCTGATACATTTCACATCCAGATGCCCAAATAATCGTACTAAGACCACATAGACATTCTGTATAGTACTTAATACTACCTAGTATAGTAAACCAAAAGAAGTGGCACCTAAGGGCTGCCAAGAGATCTCTTCTATGATTGGATCTAAGGTGAATCTGTGTGAAACACAGTGTGTGCGAACCCCAGTGGTAGTAGACTGCTTCTAAGCGCCGCATCTAAGCATTGGCTCCAGTGTTCCGGTCGATCACTATTGTTCTGACAGATGATAGCTCCTGTTCTTCTTTTTGATATAGAAGACAGGTGTTAAGTATGGGGACTTCAATTTTCAAATTAGGCTGGCATCTTCTTGCTCCTTAATATATTTTTCTTGGAATTCCTCTTCCCTGTGGGATAGAGAGTAAACTCTACAAGAAATTGAGGGTGGTGCATCAGGGGTAAGAGTGACAACATGGTCCTAGGGTTGGTGCGGCAGTAGGGGGATAGCTTCTTTTTCTGTAAAAACATCCAAGCACCCATGATAGTGCTCTAGAATGTACTCTTTGAGTGATTCTTTAGAGTCAGGTTTATTGAGCCATAAGAGTGGGCTCAGTTCATTTATGATGGCTTTCCTAACTTCCATGACTGTTTCACCATACAATGTGTTTGCTTCCACAGCCTGTTGGCTGGCCTCCTCATGCATGGCACTTTTAATTAGAAGGTCTTCTTCTTGTTGCCTGTTATTAAGAGTATTGGCTATCTCCATTTCATGCCCATTATTAAGAGTCTCGGCTATCTCTGTGTTTTGAACTACAAGGTCCACCTAGTCTGGTTTGTCCTAGATAGGGATGGTGCTGTTAAGGACTCCCCATTTGTTGGCTAACATTTCTTGGAGATGGGGGTTTCTGGCATGGAGCATTGTCTCTATTTTTATTTTGGGCCCAATTAGCTTGCAGCTGAGCCAGTCAATATCCAGGTTAAAGATGCAGAGCCATGGGTATTCCAGTATGATTCTATCAGATCCTAAATTTATAACATAGAATCGTTGCATTATCTTTCTTCCTCTGCAGCTGACTAGGAGGTTGACGAAGTGAGTAACACTTTCTGATTGGTTGTATGTTCTGTCAATGTTCCTCAATTGGATTGGTTTGCTTAATTTTTTACTTATAAGTTTCAGTTTCTTCACTGTTTCCTGATTGATAAAATTCTTAGTGGCACCACTATCAATTAGGGCAACTTCTTCTGCCATGCCTTTAAATGAATGCAATGTAATGGGAACTTCAAGTCTATTGTTACTTCTAAATATATACATTGTTCATAGATGGAAAGTCCAAGCTAAGGCAGCTAACTGGGACTTTAGATAAAACCCAATTCAATAAGTCCGTTGTAAAAGCCTTGTCTGTTTTCTTCGGTGCTAAGGTAAGCTTTAACATCAGCTAGAACATCTTTGAGTTCTTTCTTTGTTTCTAGTTCTTTGGTTATGCCACTGCAGGCATTCTGGGTAGGGGCTGGTCTCCTATACTTAGCACTTCTATTTTGCCTAGTGGGGCAATATTTAGAAAAGTGTTCTTTCTTCTAGCTTCTAAAACATCTGCCAATATCCCATAACTTCTGTTTTTTCTCATCAGTAAGAGGATTGAAACCTCTACAGCTGAAGTTTCCAGCATCAACATCTATAGCATTAGGATCGTGATTATTCTGATGGGCTCTAACTCTAAGGCGGTTAGCTATGGCCAGGGCTTGGGGCGAGAGTTTCTTTTTACTGGAGAATTCCTGAGTCTGCAGGTACTTGAGTTGTTCTTAGTGTGTGGCTTCCTTCCATCCTTTCAGAGTGTCAGGGATGGGGTTTGAATGATTGATAATTTGGATGTTGAGTCCTCTAGGGAGTCCTTGTTTAAACAAGGCAAGTGACCCATGTTCAGTGTCCAAATAACTGGCCATTCTTAGCAGCTTAGTGAAGGTGGCAATGTAGCTGTCAATATTGCCATTTATCATTTTTAAGTTCTTTAGGTCATTCTTTGCTTTAACACTTTTGGCAATGTCTGCAAAAGTATCCTTGAAGGCTTTTTCAAAGTCCCTTCAGTGGGACTTGAAACTGGCTAGCCTTCCAGTGCTCTTTCAATCATTCATATACTCCTGCTGCGTTTCAGCCTAATCTTCAACCTTGGGTCCCTTCATATAACTGAGGCATAGGGCCACTCTTTTATAAGGGATGTTGAAGACTGTTTTCTCTTCGTTTAATGCCCAACAGCATTTAAAGCTGTGCATATATTCTTTGGCTTTCACCCTATTTCCATTAAAGACTTCCAGTGGGGCACCAAACAGGCTGTTCCCATTCATAGGAGCCAGGTTCTGGGTTTGGGGAATGATGGTAGTGGAGATCTGGGGGTCTGCTATACTAAGATGCTTGGATTCTGTAATAGCTGTACTAAGATGCTCTATTCCTAGGGCAGCCACACTAAGGGGCTCTGCTTCTATATCAAGAGTAAAGGAGTAACTGGCAACAGCCACTTCCAAGATTTATGAGGTGATAGGGGTTTCTTGGGTTTCTGGGGTCAAGGTATGTGTTTCACTGGTCTGGGCAATATGATGGGTGGCCACAGATAAAAATTCTTCATATGCTGGGGTCTGGGTTCCTGAGGCATGAATGCTCTCTAGTTGGGCAGTGGCTAATTGACTACTTGGTCTGGGTTGCACAACAAATTCTGGGTGCTGGTTATCACTAGAGATCCACTAGCTGAGTCCTAATGTATTTTGGTCAACTTTAAGTTCTATGCTTATATTCCACTGATGGGATTCGTCTTCTGGTTGGCAAACATACCAGTCTTGTTTATTGGTGGTCTGGTTTCTGATGAATTCTATGGCAAACTCTCAGCCAGTTCCTGGGCAGTTGGGTTGGTAGTTCTAAGGTAATAGCCTTAATGGTGTTCGAAACTAGGCTGGGGTCAATAGTAAAAGGCTGTTCCTTTAACATGGGTGGGTAGGTCATCTGCGGATCTCCAATGTACTCATGTATGAGTCTCTGCCTCAATATGAAGGGAGATAGTGGTTCCTAGTGCTGCTAGGGTGATGGTGTAGAAGCCTAACTTATATTACACTCTAGGCTGGGTACAAGATAGTCTGATGTAGATGTGATGAAGTCACTCAAGGCAGGGATGTGGGGAACATTTGTAGGGAACAGAGGTTCACTATGTGATAGGGATGATGCTAGGTCAAGTCCACTCTTTAGCCTGTAGGGTCCTTCAAGGAGTTTAAATGAGAAGATGAGAGGGGTAAAGGACAGGGTCACTACTCAAGTTGACTCGGCTTATTGCCAGGCACAGATGCCACAACAAGATAGGATGTCGGACTGTGGACAATCACAGGGTGGTCACAACACCCTATATTGAGCTCACGTGGCCTGACACTATAAGATGTGACCTGCACACCCCCATTCCCCTCAGTTCGTTCTATCATAACAGGACTGAGGGGTAAGTATATACATGCTCACTATACCATGATCTCCCTGCTCATTCACTGTCCATAGAATTACTTCTAGGTACACAATACTCAGTTCATTCTACCATAACAGGACTGAGGGAATTACTTCTAGTTTCTTATAGGTTATGGGCCTCTTTTGAGCTTTATACTGGCAAAGACTTGACTAGAACTCCCTCCTCGTTAACCCTATGTCTCTTATCTTCCTGTCTTTCATCTCTATGGCTTCCTCCACCCGCCATGCCCACCAGCATGCGGCCAGCATCTCTGCTTTGTCGGGCGTGCCTCTGCATCCCTCCACTACACCCGCCAATGCAGTTGCCCCTCCCCAATAACTTGCCCCAACCCTGCCACTTGGAACCAGTAATCCTCTACTCACCGTGCAATACATATCTGACAATTCATGGCTGGCTAATCTTATTCTTGATCAATCCAAATCCAACTGGGATGAATGGAGCCATCGGATGAAACTCCTCACAGACTAGCAGGGATTTACGAACTGGCTGCAGAGCCTGTTCCCCCAACCTGACATCATCTCTGACCTGAAAGGTCACCAAATTTGGCAGATCAATGATTGCTCCCTCAAGGCATTCATCCTGCAACATGTGTCTCACACTAATTACAAGATTGTCGCAGACCTCCCCGACACTGCCTCTGTCTTCAAAGCTCCTCGCAGACATCATGAAAATCTTGGAATTCACACTCAAATCATCCTCATTGCCAAGAGACTCAATATGAAATTCTGCCTTGGCACCCCTATGAGCCAAGTTGCTGACAAACTTGATGCCCTCTACACTCACATCATCACCATTGGTCCCATTGACCATAACAGCCTTCACTCTGTCTTCCTCCTAAATGCTCTCAGTAAGCACTACCCGTAGTTGCAATCATACATCTAGGCAACTTCAGACAACCCTAACTTTTCCTCTAACACTATCCATCATGCCATACAACATGAGGAGGACCTTATCCATCACTGCAAAGACATGGGATTCCAATCACCTTCCACTGCTCTTGCGGCACAGTCCTGCCCCCATGGTAAAGTCATATGCACCCACTGCAAGCGTCCAGGGCACCTCATGGATTTCTGCATCCAACCTGGCAGAAAAATGGCTGGCCAGAGCCTTGATGATGCCTGCAATGCTCAGCATGTGGCTGCATCTAAAGCCTCCTGTGGTTCCCAGTCTAATCAAGCAAGTGCCTCTGCATCTGCCAGTGCCCATGTCACGACTGCTTCATCTCCCACTCCCACTGACTCTATAGACTCTGTCAAAGTCAATGGAAAGACCTACTACATGTCTTCCACCACTCCTACCTTATCTGCTGCTAGTGGTGACTTTGCTGGGATGGCAATAGCAGTGGCTCTTTCATCAACTACCATGTCAAAGTATAAACACCATATCTATGAAGCCTTCACCATGATCGAACCCCCTCATGCTTTGGTGGATTGGTCTACCCATAGCCGCCCAACCTGCAATAAAGATGATAAAGTCAAACCTGTTGCCTTTTCAGTGTCACGTGCCCCCATCAAAAACCTGTCCAATTCCCCTTTTGTTCTAGACATGGGGGCGACCTGTCACATCTCCCCAGTAAGGTCAGATTTCAAAACTCTCCATCAGATTGCCCCACACCCCATCACTGGTGTTGGTGGGGCTAAGGTTCATGCTACAGGCATTGGCTCCATAGAGCTGTGCATTGCCAGTGGCCTTTAGTGCCCAATAGAGAGCTTTAAATATAGGAGGAGGCACAGCCTTATGCCTAATTAGGAACAATAGTGAGCCTATAAGAGGTGAGCTGAAACATGGCAACAATAGGGAATAATAGAGGGCTAAGAATAGCTGAAACAAGAGGGGAACAATAGAGGATGAAACAATTAGAAAGGGGACAAATGGGAGGAGCACAATAATGAAGGGAACAATGGAAAGATGAAGATAAGATAAGTAGATAACTACTTAGCTCATTTATTACCACTATAAGGGTAGTGAGTGGGGCAGATGTGCTCATAGTAGAAGGTACTATGCACAAGGGTATGCTCGTACATCATGTGAGGCTAGGCTATAAGCTAGAGCTCTATAGGATTGTTATTGGTGCAATAGGGTTAAAAGTTGGAGAAGCAATAAGTAGAGTAAGGCCAAGGGCATAGAAGAGACTAAAGGTTGAAAGGCTCAGGAGCAAGATGGGGCAAGATATCGAGAGGATGAGCAGGGATGGTATCAGGGAAGTCAAAGACAACAGTAAGGCAGTTCCACATATTGGGGGTTTCATAGGAGGGTGTGTAGATAGATGAGGAGGTGTAAGAAAAAGTAGGGGTAGGGTTAGAACATAACACTTTGATTACTTATCCTATCTTTTTCTTGTTACATGTTGCAAGCTAATACAAGCCATATTGTATTTTACTTATATCTATATGCCAGTAATAGCTTGAAAGCCTATAACCCTCAATGCCTGAGGAAACATGGGAAGCTACAGAGTTTCCACACCTTCACCCTTAAATTTCCCATACCTGTGACTTTAGATATGGTTTTCTGCAGGCAGCGGTATGGGTGGCCCAAAAAAACCCTAGGACCATTCATATAGAACACTAGAGATGAGAGCTAAGATAATGGTAGAATCTAAAGAGTCTGCCACTATAGGGATAGGATAACTCTACTGTGATTTTAAGACTAAGTCAAGCTTAGTATCATGCCCCTGACCATAAAAACTTATCTTTTCCCTAACTTATGTTTCTGAATCACCTCTTTTGGCTTAGTCTGCCTGCAGATCTGATAAGTAGGTTAACTCAGATGTTCAGCCATCAATGATTGATAGCTGCACATTTCTAACAAAAGTTAGGTATCTTATTTGTAGCATTTTAAATAGAACTGTCAGGAGTCCCCCAAAAATTAGTATATAAAGAGCTTGTATTTACTGTAGGAGAACCAAGCTTGGCTAAGTTCCAAAATCACAGCTATAATCTTATCTTTTTAAAATCTTTGCAGTGTCAGATCTCTAGCTGCCACTGTTCTCCACTATAGAGGCATTCTATAACTCCTCTCTTAATCTAACTTTATATTGTAATAACATAGAGGAAACTGTGCCTTCCTTAAGGCAGTTTACCCTCTTGGTTGTGACAAATACTTTACTAGGCAATTAGGTGATCTAAGATCACTTATCTTGAGAATATTCTTCTTAAAAATGCCCTTGAAGACTTGCTTAGTCAGCAATTCCCATAAACATCCTAAAGGCCTGCTGTGGCCTTAACACTATCCTAAAGACCTAATAATAATGATAGGTGTTATGCCATTCTACTCTTTAACATTTACCTCTCTTTTCCTTCTCTCTCTTGTTTAATTACCTATAGTTAGTCACATAGCACACAGCTATTAGTAATTTATGGCTGCAGGTTTTCTTAAAAAGTAACAAAAGCAAAAAACCTGTCCCATCACTGATTGATAGGTGGCAGTCTTTTTGAAAAAGATAGGTTTTTACTCTTTTACAGATCTTAGAGAATGGTAGGAGATCTAACTTTAA
>Ga0210393_10004549_pt1 | contig 10951 bp, 10 predicted proteins | sample IncBWC27OmetaG_FD_160068 | JGI IMG/M metagenome (GOLD analysis project Ga0210393, IMG submission 160068) | Forest soil microbial communities from Barre Woods Harvard Forest LTER site, Petersham, Massachusetts, United States - Inc-BW-C-27-O ...
GATCGCCATCAGGCCGACGATGATCAAACTCGGAAAGACGACGCCCGCCAGCCACGGGTCGTAATAGACGAGCATTTCCTGCAAACCGAGGAAGTACCACGGAGCCTTCGACGGGTTGGGCGTGCGCACCGATGAGGCCGGCTCTTCGAGCGGCGCCTGCAGCGCGATCCCCCAGGCCACCAGCACGGCGGTCAGCACGACCATGCAGATCAACTCGGTGTAAACCAGGTCGGGCCAGACCAGGACCTTGTCGTTATGCTCGGCCTCGAGCACCGGCCGTCCGCTGGCAATCCGCTCGTCGTTCTCCACCGCGCGCTTGAAATAGAGCCAGGTGAAAAACGCGACGATGAACAACATCGAAACGATCGGCACATTGTCGGGCTTGCCGACGATCTGGCGAAAGTCGTAGTCGGTCAAGCTCAGGGCCAGGAACAACAGTCCCGCGTTGAGCAGCGTCCAGGCGACCGTCGGCTTCACCAGCCACTTGCGCAGGGCCACCACCAGGCCGAAGCCGACAATCGAAAGACCGAAGTACATCTGCGGGCTGGCGACGGCCCAGTCGATCCCATTCTTGAACCACTCGGGCAGGCGGATCACAAACGTGTCGGGATCACTGTTCTTGACGAGGTGACCCACGCCGATCAGGACCAGAAACGTGCCGTACAAGGCCCACAGGGCCGCGCTGGGCACATCCTGAGGATGGTTCAGTAGACCGCCCAGCGCCGTGCGAAAATGCGTCCCCTTGCGGAAGACGTAAACCGCCCAGGTGAAATTCATCGCGGCCAGGATGAGGTAGATCCATCCCAGTCCGTGAATGACGTCGAGTGTGAGATCCGGGTGCGGGTCAAGCATCCAATTCGTTCTTTAAAACAGCTCCGATTGGGCGAGTCAGTCGTAGGTCAGGCACGGCCTGCCCTACACTTCAGCTTGCCGGTGTGCCGCTCACCAATGTGTCGCGGTCACAAAGGCTGGCTGATGCCTCCGTCCTTCCTCACGCGCCAAAAGTGAATCGCAATCAAGCCGGCCGCGACGAGCGGAATCGCCACGCAATGCAAAATGTAAAAACGGTTGAGCGTCGCTTCGCCGACGAAGCGACCGCCCAGCAGCAAAAAGCGCGCATCGCTCCCGTTGGTGATTAAGTCGAAGCCGCCGATATTCAGTAGCTGGTTGCCCGGGCCTTCGTGCCCCAGAAACGGCGTCGCGCGAGCCATGTTCGAACCAACGGTGATGGCCCAGATCGCCAACTGATCCCACGGCAACAAGTAGCCGGTGAACGACAACATCAGCGTCATCACCAACAGCAGCACGCCCACGATCCAGTTGAACTCGCGCGGCGGTTTGTAGCTGCCGGTCAGAAAGACGCGATACATGTGCAGCCAGACGGCAATTACCATGGCGTGGGCGCCCCAGCGGTGAATCTCCCGCATGATGCCCAAGGTCGTCACGTCGCGCAGCGCCAGGATGTCGTTGAACGCCCACTCTAGGGTCGGGCGGTAATAGAACATCAACAGCACGCCGGTAATCGTCTCGACCAGAAACAGGAAGAACGTGATGCCCCCCATACACCAGGTGTAAGAGAGGGCAATTCCCTGCTGCTTGATCGAAACCGGGTGCAGGTGCAGGAAGAAGTTCGTCAACATGACAACGACGCGGTTGCGCCGGTCGTACGGAGCCGGATGACGAAAGATGCTCTTCCAGATCTGCGAGTCGCGGATGTAATCGCCGACAGACATGTTTAGTTAGACCAGCCTTGAGATGACGAGTCCTTCAGTCCTTAAATGCAAAGCCGCCGTGTCTTGAGAGAATGCTTAGCCGCAACTCGGTCGAGTTCGCGAGTTCGCCCTCCGTGACGGCGACACTCAGGCGACCTCCACAAAGCTCGCCGGATCGTTCCACTGACCCAGCTCTTGCTGGAATTTGCGGCTCTTGTCGACTTCGAGGGCCCCGTCCTCCGACAGGCGAATCGCCATGCGTTCTAGCGGTCGCGGCGCGGGTCCTTCGAAGTTAATGCCCGTGATGTAAAAGCCCGAGCCGTGGCAGGGGCATTTGAATTTGCGTTCGCCTTCCAACCAGTTGGGCGTGCAACCCAAGTGAGTGCAGACGGTCTGCAACGCGAAGATCATGTCTTTGCCGTTGTAGTCGTTGTGCACCAGCCAGACGCCGTACTGGGCCGTCCACTTGGTCGCCACGCTTGCGGGCGGATAATCCGAGGGAGGGCCGACTTTGAATTTGCTAGGCGGCTCGACCAATACGTTCGGCATCATGAAGCGGGCCGTGGCTAATCCGCCCAAGCCCATCGTGGCGGCAAACGCCGCCCACGCGAGACGGAACGGAGAGCCGAACAACACCCAAGCCGTGCCGGCCAGAAATCCGCGTCGCGGTTCGACCTCGGCCGCTGCCGCTTTGGCCGAAGGCTTCTTCGGAATGACGGGGGCGACCGGCGCAGGCTTCACAGCAGTGGCTGCGGCTGGTGTTGCGACGGCAGCGGCCGCCGCACCTTTGCCTTCACGAGCCGCCTTGAGCATTTCTTGAACAGACGGACGAGCACCAGCCGGCGCCGCGGCTGCCGCCGGGGCGGCTTTCGCCACTGCAGCTTTTGCGGGCTTTTCACCCGCGGCCGCGGGGGCCGCAGCTTTTCCGGATTGGGCTCGCGCGGCGGCGAGGATATCACTGGTCGATTTCGCGCCGCCGGCGGCGGGTGCTGCACCGGCCGTTTGCGCGCGGGCCGCAGCGAGAATGTCTTTCGTCGAAGAGGCGCCTCCTGCGGCCGGCGCTGCCGGAGCTTTAGCAGGGGTCGCTTTCGGGGCGGCCGGCGCACTGGGCGCGGCACCACCCGACTGGGCACGTGCGGCTGCCAGAATGTCTTTCGTCGATTTCGGAGCTGCGCTGGTAGGTGCCGCAGGCGCGCTCGGAGCGGGAGTGGCCGCGACTGGCTCGGCGGCGGGTGGCGCCGCGGCTGCTGGCGTCGCGTCGGTTGTTGCAGAGGCAGCGGCTTCCGTCGGGGCCGGCGCTTCTCCTCCCTGCCCCGCTTGAGCCCGCGCTGCTTTTAAGATGTCTGACGTCGAGAGCTTCTTCGCCATCTCTCTTGTTCCATCAATCAGGTCGACCCGGCAGGCACCAATCCGATCGGCCCAGATCAAAGATCAGGCACGGTCAGATCGGCACTTCACGACACAGTCAGTCATACGGGCAGAGGGGCTTCGAGATCGAAGGGAATTCAGCACGCCAACCAAATTCAGGAAGTCGGGAATGCGCGTACCGAGCCCGCCCGAAACCGGGTTCGCTTCGAGGATTCTGTCAGCGTTCTGGCAGACTGTCTACTCCCGGAGGTAAGGGGCAAAAGGATTTCCCATAACCAAGAATCAGCGAGAAACTCGCTTTCCCAGTGCTGAGAAGTTCCAGCCGCTTCTGCACTCCGTTGTGAAGTCGCCCCTCGCCCGTTCTACTGCTGCCGTCTCCAGATATTGCGACTGCCTGCGTTCACCGCGCGAGTAGGGCCGCCCGTGTCAGCCTCCTTGATCGACCAAATCGAAGCCTTGGTGCGGCGCGACCCGGCAGGGCGCGGACTGATTTCGACCGAGGCGCAACTCGGGCCGCTCTGTCCCCACCATCTCGCGCAAGCGGCCGAAAGTCTGGCAACGACCGCCCGTCACGTCGCAATCGTCACCGGATTTTTTGTGCCCGACGCCGAATTTCCGTGCGCCGAAACCGATGGACCGCCCGGGGCCGTGCTGCTCGCCTCGGCCCTCGAATCGGTCGGCGTTCGCGCGACGCTCGTGACCGATAGCTTCTGCGCCTCGGCCGTGCAAGCGGCAGCCCGCGCGGCAGCAGGTCCAATTCCCGTCGAAGTTTGTACAGATCCGGCCGCTTGGCTCGACGATTTTGTGAACAGCGATCGCGGATCGCATTTGACCCACTTGATCGCCATCGAGCGGGTCGGCCCGAGCCACGACGAGCAATCGTTGGCGGCTCAACCGCGCAACACCTCGGTTCCTTTAGCCAAATTCCGAGCGGCCGTGCCGCCCGCACATCGCAACCACTGCCACAACGTGCGTGGCCAACTCATCGACAGCACGACCGCGCCCTTACACCTCTTATATAAGGAGGGCTCGGACGTCAAAACGATCGGTATCGGCGACGGCGGCAATGAGATCGGCATGGGCTGCATCCCCTGGGAGGATTTGGCCCGGCGCATCGAGGGCGACGTGTCCGCCTGGATTCCCTGCCGCATCGCGACCGATTGGAACTTAATCGCCGGCACCAGCAACTGGGGCGCCTTCGCTCTCGCCGCCGCCACGTTGGCGCTGATGAATCGCGTCGAGGCCCTGCGGCCGCTCGACGAAGAGTTTCACCGCCAACTGTTGGAGCAGATGGTGGCCGACGGCCCAGCCATCGATGGCATGACGCGCCGCCGCGAAGCAACAGTCGACGGACTTCCCTTCGCGACGTACATTCAAAGCTGGCTCGGAATCCGCCGATTGCTAGGCCTGTAAACGAACGACGAGCCGAGCCGCCAGCGTCGGCCGGCGAGTGCTTCTCGATTTCTCCGAGCCACGCGAGCGGCGAGCACCCAAGCGAGAGTCACAACGAGGAACACTCATGACCGGTTACACAGTTCACACAGGAACCACCGTCAAATTCTCCGAGGGCTGGGACAAGGTCTTCAGCAAAGGGGCGAAGAAAAATCCCGCCGCGGTAAAGACCGTCGCCAAAAAATCCACGTCGGCCAAGAAGGCGACCAAAGCGAGCGCGAAGAAACGCAGCGGCCGGTAAGACATCTTGCGCGGTTCAGCAAGCGCCACACTGACAATGCGGCGCGCAGATGGTATCCAACCGCATCTCGGCGTAACGTCGGCTCAAGCTATCTGAAGAACCTGGGGTGGAGATTCTGTAGCATGGCAAAGCTCGTCTATGGATTGAACCAGTCCTTGGATGGCTACGTCGACCATCTGGAATTCAGGCCAAGCCCGGCGCTCTTTCGTCACTTCATCGAGCAAGTGCGCGACGTGGCGGGCGTTGTGTACGGTCGCCGCATGTACGAAATCATGCGTTATTGGGACGAAGACATTCCGGATTGGGGCGCGGAGGAACACGACTACGCGGCGGTGTGGCGGAGCCAACCGAAGTGGGTCGTGTCGCGCTCGTTGAAGTCGGTCGGCCCCAACGCCACGCTTGTCGCGGATGACCTCGAGGCGGTGATACGTGGGCTGAAGGCACAGCTCGTTGGGGAGATTGATGTTGCCGGACCAGACTTGGCAGGAAGCCTGACCAACCTTGGTCTGATTGATGAATATCGACTTTACCTCCACCCCATCGTACTTGGTCGCGGCAAGCCATTCTTCGTCGGCCCCCGGCCGCCGCTCCGCCTTGTGACGAGCGATCTCATTGGCGAGGACGTGATTAGGTTGACGTACGTTCCCGCTTAATCGCGCGACTCGCCCGACGGCGGCTGACTGGGCGCTCTCCCGAGTCTCAAAGACGGAGGCAATGTCGGAGGCAAAATCTGGAAAACGCTCTCGACGCAAGCGTTCTCGGTTGTCATAGAACCAGTTTGAATCGATCGTCCCGACAAGGTGACTTAATGAGCTTCGTGGTGAAAGTGGTTGACCGTGCTGGGCGAGCCACTTGGCTTGCATGTGAAGGGCCGGACGGAACACGTGCGTTTAAATCGCGAAAGGTCGCCGAGATCTTTCAAGCGCGAGAAGATGCCCAGAACGCTTCCGCCAAAGCGGCTCGATCAGACGGATTGTCCGGAATGGTCTTCTCGGTCGAATCCGCCCCCTAACGCCTCAGTCAGAGAGTTTTTGCGCGGCCGTCCGAGTTTTTGTGCAGGACGGCGTTTTTGTGCAAAGCCCCTCGCGGGAAAGGGGCCGGGGAGTGAGGGGGCATCGGTCACCGACTCACCAACGTGCGTCGGGCAGTCGAGACTTGATGCCGCAGTTCCGCGTTTGGAAATCGTTCGCGCGCGGATTATCCCCCTTTTGCCGAAATTCATGCCGCCCGTCGGCCGCAGCCGATTAAAGACGAAAGGCACCGGTCTTTGAGGAGGCGGACATGGCGGCAGAACAGCTCGACGACCAGAACGACGGGCAGGAGTACGAGGAAATCACCAGCGACGAAGTCGACCGCGTCGTCGAGCAGCTGGAAAGCCTGGTGGAGACCGTCCAGAGCGAGAACATCAAGAGCTACATCGAGGACGCCATCAACAGCATTTTCTTCCTCGTCTACACCGACGAGGATTCGGCCGAGGCGGCGTAGAGTTCGCCCGCCGGATCAAGCCCGCGGCTCGGGCGCGCGCGATCGACGCCAGAATTTGGCGTTCGGGCCGCCCGTTTAGGGCTTCGGCTGATCGGCGTCTTGGGCCTCTTTGTCCATTCGGCCTTGGCGCATCCGCCAGTAAATCAGGCCCGCGACGATCACGCCGGCGACGATGAGTGCGCCCAGTTCCAGCGGCTCTAAACTTGCAATAACCATGTTTGATCTCCGCCCCGTGCTGGTGCGCGATGGCCAAGCGTGTCGACGGAAACTGCTCGCCCGACCCGGGTCGCGCTCCGCGTGGCACACATTCTAACGGCGGATCGGACGCGACGGACCAAACTCCTGGGATAAATCAGCTCCCGGAAGGATTGTCCCCGCCGCTCGTCCTCGCAACTCAGCCCCGCTTCAGGCGTTTGGCCGCGTCGAGTGCGAAATAAGTGAGGACGCCGTCGGCGCCTGCGCGTTTGAACGCCAGCAGGCTTTCGAGCATCACGCGTTCGCGGTCGAGCCAGCCTTTTTCGGCCGCCGCGCAGAGCATCGCGTATTCGCCGCTCACCTGGTAGGCGAACGTCGGCAGGCCGAACGCCTCTTTGACGCGGTGGACGATGTCCAGATACGGCATACCCGGCTTGACCATCACCATGTCGGCTCCTTCGGCGATGTCGAGGGCCACTTCACGCAGCGCCTCGTCGCCGTTGGCCGGGTCCATTTGATACGTCTTCTTGTCGCCGCCGGCCAGGTTTTGGGCTGAGCCGACCGCGTCGCGAAACGGACCGTAAAAGGCCGACGCGTATTTGGCGGCGTACGCCAGGATTTGGACGTGGTCGAAGCCGGCTTCATGCAAAGCGCGACGAATCGCGCCGACGCGGCCATCCATCATGTCGGACGGCGCGATGATGTCGCAGCCGGCTTGGGCCTGGTTCACCGCTTGTCGGCAAAGGACGGCCACCGTTTCGTCGTTGACGATTTGCCCCTCGCGCAGCAGGCCGTCGTGACCGTGTGTCGTGTACGGGTCGAGAGCCACGTCGCACATGATGCCGATTTCGGGGCAGGCGGCTTTGATCGCGCGGACGCCGCGGCAGACCAGGTTTTCGGCGTTGAGCGCTTCTTCGCCGTCTGGCGTCTTTTTGGCTGGATCGGTCGCGGGAAAGAGAGCGATCGCGGGGATCCCCAACTCGCACGCTTCGTTCGCCGCTTGGGCCAAGAGATCGATCGAGAGCCGCTCGACGCCGGGCATCGAAGCGATCGCCGCGCGCTTGCCCTGCCCTTCGTGCACAAACACCGGCCAGATCAGGTCGTCGACGCTGAGCCGATTTTCAGCCACGAGTCGCCGCGACCAGGCCGTTCGTCGATTGCGACGCAGGCGGGTCGTCGGAAACTGACCGGGATTGTCGGGGACGCGCGAGCCGTTCATCGCCAAACTACTCACACAGCAAGGGACGTTTCTCTGGGTGGCACTGGCGGCTTGTCCGCCAGTGTGCCTTGCACGTCTTCAAAAAAACCACTGGCGGACAAGCCGCCAGTGCCACCCGATACTCATGCCGCGCGATCACGAGCGGATCGTTTCTTCAATCGCGTCCGGAGCCTGAAACTGAAAGTTGCGGCTCTGGCTGAAGAACTCGATCGGATTGTCGTAAACGATGCGACGAATCAAACTTTCGGGATGGCCGCGGCGGCGCATCTCGAGAATGAAATCGGGGACGGCCGTCGGCTTCGACGGACCCCAGTCGCCGGCCGAGTTCACGAGCAGCCGATCGGGGCCGTACATTTCAATCATGTCGACGGCCCGCGAGGGCGTGCACTTCGACACGGGGTACAACGTCATCCCGGCCCAAAAACCCTCTTCGAGCACGTGCCGCACGGTGTGCTCTTCGACGTGATCGACGAGCACGCGGTTCCGATCGAGCCGGCTGTCGTCGCACAGCATGTCGAGAATCATCATCGTCCCCTGGAATTTGTCTTCCAGGTGGGGCGTGTGAATCAGGATCGACTGATCGTGTTGCACGGCCAGATCGACGTGTTCGAGAAAAATGATGGCCTCGTTCGGCGTGTTCTTGTTGAGGCCGATTTCCCCGATGCCCAGCACGCTTGGCTGGTCGAGAAATTCGGGAAGCATCGCGATTACGTCGCGCGACAGGTGGACGTTTTCGGCTTCCTTCGCGTTGATGCACAGCCAGGTGAAGTGCTTGATGCCGTACTGCTGAGCGCGGCGTCGCTCGAAATCGGTGAGCTGGCGGAAGTAGTCGCGAAAGCTGTCGACGCTGCCGCGGTCAAAGCCGGCCCAAAAGGCGGGCTCGCTCAAGCCCACGCAGCCCATCTTGGCGAGCGTCTCGTAGTCGTCGGTCGTCCGCGAGACCATATGGATATGCGGATCGAAGTAATACATCCCGCTTACTCCTGAGCCGCAGTCGGTTCGGCCGTCGGCGGCACCAGTCCAAACGCTTTCTGCCAGTCATCGTCGTACGCGCGCGAGAAGATCAGTTGAATCTGCTCGGCCCGGTCGCCCGTCTCATCCAGCAGGACCTTCAATCCCTGGCGGACCAACTGCATCCGCCGCTCGTCCGAGGAAATCCCACCCCCGCGATCGAGCCGATCGAACGAGGCGGCCAATTCGAGCAACTTGGCGCGAACCTCGAGGTATTCGCGGTCCAACACGGCCTGGGCCGCCATCGGAGTTGCGAGCATCGACCGTCCCCCGTTCCGACCTGTGAGCCCAAGGCGCTTGGCAGTCACGATCCGTCCCTCCCTGACACGAGCGCCGAAATTGATGAAAACCGTTTCCTGTCTTCCAGTTTCGGTCGGAAATCGACCCAAATCAAGCGGCCGAACGCCCGATTGCGGCCTCTTAAGAAAGACGCGGGCAGGTCACTTGGATTCTTCGGGCGCCTCAACGAGAGCAGTAATTCCCTGCGCCAGGGCCGAATCCCAAGCAAATGGCACCGGTAAAAGGCTTTACACAAATTGCGGTGCCACAATCCGCGTTGACCGGATTAGGCCGGCCAGTATACTTCGGCCCACTTAGGGGGGACCAGCGGTCGAACGCTCCGTCTCCTCTGGCCCGCGCTTAGCCTCGTCGCCCAGAACGGTCGCTGTCATGCTGGCGAATTTCGACTCCCTGACCGTCGGTTTCGTCCTCTTGGCGATCTCGGCCAGCTACTTCCTGACGGCCGTCGCCAAAGTCGTCGCCCGGCGCACGGGCATGCTCGATCACCCCGATGGTCGCCGCAAATCCCAAAGCACGCCCATTCCCGTGCTCGGCGGATTGGCCGTCTACCTGTCGATGGCCGGTACGATCGTCGTCGCCGCGAAGGTCTATCACTGGAAATGGCTGCACGCCGACGCCGACCCCGGCCATTTCGTCCCGATGTTTCTAATCTCAGCCGGCTTGTTTTGCGCTCTGGGAATGTGGGACGACCGCGTGAGCCTGCGACCGCGGACCAAGCTGTTGCTGCAAATCGTCGCCTGCTTGCCATTCGTGATCTGGGGCCGCTCGGTCGAATCGCTGCATCTTTTCGACGCACGGATCGGCATGGGGCTGCTCGGCTCGATCTTCACCGTTTTTTGGCTGGTCAGTTGCTCGAACGTGATCAACCTAGTCGATGGCCTCGATGGCCTGGCAGGAACGATCGGACTGATCGTGTGCGCGGCCGTCGCCGGCTTGTGCGATATGCAAGGGCTGTTCGGCCCGCTGGCCCTGTCGCTGGTCTTTGCCGGGGCGCTGTTCGGATTCCTGCTGCACAACTGGCCGCCGGCCAGCATTTACTTGGGTGACTCGGGCAGTCTCACGATTGGCTTCGTGATCGGCGCCCTGGCGATCGAATCGTCGATGAAAAAGGCGACCGGCTTCGCCCTGGCGATTCCGCTCGTCTTAGTCAGCGTGCCCGTCTTCGACACGTGTATGGCCATTGTGCGACGCAAACTCAATGGACGCGGCATCGGCGAAGCCGATCGCGGGCACATCCATCATTGCTTGCAAGATCGTGGTCTGTCGCGGGCCCAATCGCTGTTGGTGATTTCGGCCCTGTGCGTCGCAATGGCGGTGGTCACCCTGGTCTCGGCTTATTTTCAAAACGATCGGCTGGCCCTGGGCCTGTGCCTGTCGTTGTTGGTGCTGCTGATTGTCGGTCGCGTGTTCGGTTACGACGAAACCGTGCTCTTCTTTCGCTACATCCAAGCGATGAGCACGCTGCTCGCGGGCACTTCCGGCGTGTTCAAGACGCAACTGATGGTCGATCGCATCGCGCGGTCTAACGGCGTCGAGCCCACCCACTATTGGAAAGAAATCACCGAGCACGTCGAAGCGATGGGTGGCACGCAGCTCGAATTCGTCTGCTGGGACGAGCGCACCGACGCAGAAATCTGCCGCCTGCACTGGAGCGATGACCGGCAGGCGCCCGTCCAGCGCAAGGTCAACGGCGCGAGTCGGGCGGCCGAACATGAGCCGGCCTGGCAATTCAACTACTCGGTGCCCGGCACGCACGGCATTCGCGCGACACTGTCTTCACGCGGCACTTTGCAAAATCGGCTCAAAGGCCAGCGGATCGTCGATTTGTTCCGCCTGTTCGACACGTTCTGTCACTCGTGGACGCAGATCGCCCTCCCCTCGCCCGCCACAAACGCTGGCCGCACGGCCGGCCCAATCGAGCACGGCGAGCCGGGTGCGACGATCCTTTCGATGCCGAGCCCCGTTTCG
>Ga0210393_10004550_pt1 | contig 10948 bp, 7 predicted proteins | sample IncBWC27OmetaG_FD_160068 | JGI IMG/M metagenome (GOLD analysis project Ga0210393, IMG submission 160068) | Forest soil microbial communities from Barre Woods Harvard Forest LTER site, Petersham, Massachusetts, United States - Inc-BW-C-27-O ...
CAGCGAAATCTTTGCGGCCGCCATTCAGGAAAACGGCCGCGGCCTGATCGTGGGTGAGCGGACTTACGGCAAGGGAACGGTGCAAACACACTTCCCTCTGCAAACGGTCTCGGCAAACTTGCGACTCACGACCGCGCGGTTCTTTTCGCCCACTGGCCGCGTGATGGCTGACGCGGGTGTCGACCCGGACATCCAAGCGGAAACCGAACGCGTGGCGCATCAAGGCCATCGCCGTCACGAGGGTGAGTCCGGCCGCGGAGAGCGCGGACACGATGCAGCCTTCGGCGGCGACGACTGGTCGCCTCGAGACGGCGGGCGTCAACACGAGGCGGCTTATCGCCACGGCGCTGACTTTCGCGGAGAGGGTCTGACCGGGCCCGACCGGGTGTTGGAAGTCGGCATCGAAGCGGCCCTCAGTCAACGTGCCAGTGAATTGGCCCAAGGTGCAGGAAATCGCCGGACCCCGCAAACCCCCAACCAACCTCTGGAGAATTGAGAACTCGAATTGGGGGGATTCGCTCCCCGCGTGTGAGATTCGCCTGAGCGACTGCTGCGACACCACTCGACCCACCCGCACCGCTGCAGCAACCGTTCAGGCGACTCACCGCGGGGAGTTTTTTTTGCCGCTCGCGCGTACTCAGACGCTGGCCGTCACGCGGGCGGGTCCGACTCTTCGCGAAGATTGCGACTGCAAAGGCACCCGTGACAGCCGGTCGGCAACGGGCGAATCGCCCGCCTTTAACACCTTCTTCACGGCAGATCCCTATTGTGCAACGGCAGGTCGCTGCTACACTTCTGTGGCCCAGACCCCTAGAATCAACTGGGCCCTAAATCGAACTGAGCGACAGCGAACGCTTGCTTCGTCTGACGGCCGGCTGGGACTACTTCTGTCGGGGAGATTGTTGACACGGGAAAATTGAAAACGCACGGCCGCCAGATGCGGCCCGCTCGCGATCCCGTGCCTCCCTTGGCAGCCCGCCCCGTAAGATCTTTCCTACACACGAGTTCTGAGATTCCATGCGACGCACCGATATCCGGAATATCGCCATCATTGCACACGTCGACCACGGCAAAACGACCCTGGTCGATGCGGTTTTGCGCCAAAGCGGTCAATTTCGGGACTCGCAGCTTTCGGGCGATTGCATCCTCGATTCCAACGATTTGGAGCGGGAACGGGGCATCACGATCCTGGCCAAGAACATCGCCCTGGTCTACCGCGGGGTGAAGGTCAACATCATTGATACGCCGGGCCACGCCGACTTCGGCGGCGAAGTGGAACGCGTGCTCTCGATGGCCGACGGGGCGCTGATCCTGGTCGACGCCTTCGAAGGCCCTCGTCCGCAGACCCGCTACGTGGTCAAGAAGGCGCTCGAGGTCGGACTGCAGCCGATCGTGGTCATCAATAAAGTCGACCGTCCCGACGCGCGACCCGGCGAAGTCCTTTCGGAAATGTTCGATCTGTTTGTCGAATTAGGTGCCGATGACCTGGCCCTCGACTTCCCGTATGTGTACGCCAGCGGTCGCGAGGGTTATGCCTCGCACGACCCGGCATCCCGTTCGGGATCGATCGAACCGCTGCTCGACCTCGTGCTCGCGAAAATTCCCGGTCCGGAGGTCGAGCCCGAAGCCCCGCTACAGATGATGGTGACGTCGGTCGAGTGGTCCGAATACGTCGGCCGCGTCGCGATCGGCCGCATTCAGAGCGGCACCATCCACCGCAATGAGAAAGTCGTGCTGATTCGCGCCGACGGCAAACACGAGCCGGGCGAGGTGACGGCCGTCGAACTGTTCGACAAGCTGGGCCGCAACGAAGTGCCGGAGGCGGACGCGGGTGACATCGTGGCGCTGGTCGGTCTGCCCGATCCCGAAATCGGCGACACCGTCGCATGCCGCGAGAAGCCGTCAGCGCTCAAGCGAATCAGTGTCGATGAGCCGACGTTGTCGATGGTCTTTACGATCAACAACTCGCCGCTCGCCGGCCGCGACGGAAAATACGTCACGAGCCGCCACCTGCGAACGCGTTTGCTCCGTGAGCTGGAGTCGAACGTGGCGCTACGGGTCGAAGAGACCGGCGACAAAGACTCTTTCACGGTTTCCGGCCGCGGCATTCTGCACCTCTCGATTCTCATCGAAACGATGCGCCGCGAAGGCTACGAGCTGTCAGTCGGTAAGCCGCAGGTCATTCGCAAACGGATTGACGGAGAATGGCACGAGCCGTTTGAACTTCTCGTCGTTGACGTCCCCGCCGCCGACATGGGTAAGGTGATGGAGCAGGTCGGCGTCCGCCGCGGTCAGATTCTCGAAATGGTGACCAGCGAGACGGCCCAGACGCACCTCGAGTTTTCGATTCCCGCCCGCGGACTGATTGGAATCCGCACCAAACTGCTGAACGCGACGCGCGGCGAAGCCATCATTCACCACCGCTATGAATCGTACAGGCCGATGCAGGGAGACGTGCCCAAGCGACCCAACGGCGTGCTCGTGTCGCAAGATTCGGGCAAGATCGTCGCTTTCGCCTTGGGCAAACTGCAGGAGCGGGCCGAGATGTTCGTCGCCCCCGGTGACGACGTCTACGAGGGCATGATCGTCGGCGAGAACTCGCGCGAAGGGGACATGGTCGTCAACCCGGTTCGCGAAAAGAAGCTGACCAACATGCGAGCGTCCGGCTCGGACGAGAACATTTTGCTCAAGCCGCCCCGCGAACTGACGCTGGAAGCGGCCCTCGAGTACATCGAAGAAGACGAATACGTCGAGGTCACGCCCAAAGTCGTTCGGTTGCGCAAAATCGGCCTGACGGAAGCCGACCGCAAGCGCAAGACCCGCACGCAGCGCTCCTGAGCATTTTGGCGAGCGCCGGGTATCAGCCCGCCGGTTCTTCGATGCTCGGACAATTCTCGGAACCGTCGTGATTCAATCCGCGATGACGCGCGTCGTCCTGCTTGGCGCCAGCAACATCGCCCTCTCGTTTCCGCAGATCGTGCGGCAGCTCGCAGGGGGATTGCCCGGCCCGCTGGAGATTTTTGCGGCGTTCGGGCACGGGCGATCGTATTGCGCGTCGAGCCACGTGCTGTTCCGACGATTACCGGCCATCGATCGGTGTGGGTTGTGGGCCGAGCTGGATCGAGCCGCGATTCTGCAGCCGGCGCTCACGGTCGCAGTGCTCACTGATATCGGCAACGATCTGATTTACGGATCCGCGACCGAAGTGCTCCAGCAGCATCTGACCCGGTGCCTCACGATGTTGACCCCGCATCGACCGGAACTCGTCATCACCCGCTTGCCACTGGCAAGTATCGAGCGACTTTCGGCCCTGCGCTATCATTCAACCCGGCTGGTTTTCTTTCCCAAAACGCGGGTCAGCTGGCCGGCGATGCTGGAGCGGGCCCGCGAGACGGAACGCGTGCTGTCCGAGCTGGCGAACCGCTTCTCTGCCCGACTGGTTGAACACCCGCTGGCCTGGTACGGCTTTGATCCGATTCACATCCGACAGCGAAAACGATCTGAGGCGTGGAACACGATCTTTTCCGGTTGGCCGTCTTTCGACAGTAGCCGACCTCTTCCACGTTGGTCCCGCCGCGACATGCTGCGAATACGCCTGGCCGCGCCAGCTGAACGCGTGCTCTTCAGCCGGCCGCAAATCACCTCGCAACCGGCACTCGTCACCAATGCTGTGACTCTTCATCTGTATTAGCCCGGCGAGCGGCGGGTGTCAGCCCGCCGGTTCTTCTTCGCCGCGGGTCGCGTCCCTACCGATGTGTCGCGGCAAGTTAGCAGAGCGGAGCCCCTCTTGAGGAAAGATCGTCTCTAGGTAGGAAGAAAAAGGACTCAGAACCGGCGGGCTGACACCCGCCGCTCGCCTGGTCAACTTGTAATCATCGCTGCAAGTACGCGAACAAATCGCGAACCTCTTGCGGTTTGAGCGGCTCCAGCAGACGCTCAGGCATCAGCGAATTGGGCATCGCTTTCATCTCAGCGATCTCGTTGCGTCGGACCTTGGTCCGATCGTTCTTGGGCCCGACGAGTGTGATCGTCGACGGGTCCTGATCCACAACGCAACCGGTGATCACTCGGCCGTCGTGCGTTTCGATCGCGTAGACGAGGAACTCCTTCCGCACCTGCACCGACGGATCGACGACGCTGACCAACAAGAATTCACGATCTTTGCGATTGGCTGTCGTCAGGTCCGGGCCAAGCTTGGTTCCCTCGCCGAACAGGACGTGGCACGTCGCGCAGTGTTTCTTGAACAGCTCGTGACCCGCATTCGGATTGCCGGTGGCAGCTCGCAAGTCGTTCGATAGGCGACGGATGTCAGCCAGTTTTTCCTCGGTCGTGCCCGCGCGAATGTTGCCCCAGAGTTTGCGAACCGTGGCATCGAGGTCGGCGTCCTGATACAGCGCCACGCGCCGGACTTCATCGGTGGGCACATCGGCCGCGCCAATCAATCCCTGCTCCACACGGGCCAGCAAGGCACGAGCCCACTCGCGACGGCCGAACAGCAGCGCCCGACCCTCGGCCTGCAATCCCACAGGCATTCGTGGATACTCGGCGAGCACCGCGTCGGCAATTTTTGAATCGTCGAAATGACCCAGGGTCTTGAGTGCGGCCGAGCGGAGCGCTTGATCTCGCGGATCACGTACGATGGCCAAGACGGGCTCGACGCAATCGGCGTCGCCCAATTCGCCGACGATTTGCAAGATCTCGCGCCGTCTCACGGTCGACACTTGGCGATCGGCTATTAGTTCGACCATGCGGCGATAAGCTTCCGGCGATCCGAGACGACACGCGACGCGTAACACGAGCGGATCGGTCGATCCGGCGGTCCAAATCGCGTCGAGCACCGGGCGCAGTTCCGGCGGACATTTCGGGAAGCGTCGAGCCGCGTGCTGACGTTCCGGCGTGACGACGGCGAATCGATCGTGATAGGCTCCGAGCGCCGCATTCTTCGCGGGCCGCGCACTGATCATGCTGAGCGCTTCGTTCAGATTGCTCAGGAGCGAAGCGCGGTCCGCCGCGGTCGGAGCGGCCGCAAAGACGTTCGCGGCCAGCCGAAATCCTGCCGAGGTCCCCTCCGCCGTGTATCGCTTGAGCAAGCGCCCGACGATCTCCTTGCGAATCAACGGCACGCGCCATGCGTCCCGCGATGCGAACGTGCCGACGGCGACTTCACGCGCAGCCGTTGCGTGGTTTTCAACTGCCCACCAAACAAACAATGGAATGCAGGGATCACGCTCACTGAGCGGATTCACGGCCACTTCGCGCGCAATCCTCAAACCGCAGGCCGGCGGCAATCGCTTGGCAGAACAGGCGAGTTGCGCGAGCACGACCGGGCTGTTCTCGCGCTCAGCCAATCTCCGGAGCCGGTCTTCGACCTGTTCGCTGACGTTGTGTTGGTCTCCGAGAAGGCGGACCGTCCAGGCACGCACGGCTTCCGCCGGATGATCCAGCATTTGCAACGCCAGCCATTCGTCGAAACCTCCGCTGGCATAGGCTCCCCAGAGGCACCGCAAGGCGACGATCGGATCGCTCTCCGGGATATTAAACACAGCGCGCGGCGCAACGCCCGGTTTACCTGCGACGGTGACAACGTCGTTTCTGGTCAACCTCTGGCGAAGCACGTTTGCAATCCGCGCGTCTCGGCGCTCGGCCAGCATCCGCAGCGCCCGTCGTGAATGCCAGCCGTCCCCGTGCAGCAGGATTTCGATCAGCTTATCAGAGGAGACTTCGCCACCCGCGCCGGACAAATTGGTAGCTGCGCGAAGGGAACTGATCGGACGATTGGCGGGGCGAATGCGGTAGATGCGACCATTCGACTTGTCCCAATCGGCATCCGGATCAGGGTGGGCCGTGCGTTTGTCGAACCAGTCGGCGACGTAGATGGCCCCGTCGGGCCCGGTTGTGACGTCGCTCGGCGCGAACCAGGCGTCGTTGGCTTTGAGCAGCGTCCCGCCGTGCTCCGTGCGAACGGTCGACCCTTCGTGCGTGATCGTGTGCCAGTTAACCGTGTGCCCCAGCAAGTCGGCACCGATGTACTTGCCGCGAAACGATGCGGGAAACAGATCCTCCTGATAAACGAGACCGCCGACAGTGACGTGGCCGCCCTGGAAGTTTTGGTGCGGCACGTGGTCAAAGAATCCGAACGCGTAGGGATTGTGCAGCTCGCCGTGCTTTTGAAACTGCTTAACGTAATAGGCGCCCTGCAGTCCGTGCACCATCAGGTAGCCGCCGAAGTTCGTGCTGAAGTAAAGCTGGCCGTTCTCGTCGAAGTCGAGCCCCCACGAGTTGCCGCCCCCTTCGCAGAACAACTCGAATTCGTGCGTGAGCGGCTGGTAGCGCCACACGCCCTGCTCGAAGTCGATCCCGCGAATATGCGCGGTGATGTTGGTCCCCTGCGTGCCGTAGAGCCAGCCGTCCGGGCCCCAGGTGAGCGAGTTGGCAAGCGAACTCGTGTCTTCCATCCCGAAGCCGGACAGCAGCACTTCGGGATCGCCGTCGGGAATGTCGTCGTGATTCCGATCGGGATAGAACAACAGATACGGCACATTGAGCACGAACACGCCGCCGTAGCCGAAGGCGATTCCGGTCGTGAGATTCAGTCCGCGGACAAAATCACGCGACTGGTCGACGCGACCGTCGCCGTTGACGTCGTCCAAAATCGTGATCCTGTCAGCCCCCTTCGGCCCGCGTGGCGGCGGCTCGGGGACACGGTCGTAAACGGTCCGCGAGTAGCGGTCGACCTTCACTCGCTTGAGGCCGGCCGGATTTGGGTACTGCAAATACTGCACGACCCACAGCCGGCCCCGATCGTCGAACTCGATACAAACCGGCTGACGCACGTGGGGCTCGGCCGCCACGAGGTCGACCGCGAAACCCGGCGCCGGCGTCATCTTCGACGCGGCGACCTCGGACGAGTAACCTTGCGCGGCAACGCGAGTGCTGCTGCCCAGCAGACCCAAGACGATGACCGTCGCGAGGATCGTGCCGTTGAGTCGGCCAGAGCAGTCTAAGAGGTAGCCGCGAAACATCAGTGCAAACCAGGCGAGCCGCCAGCGTGAGCTGGCGGGTGCTTTATCGAGGCGGGAAGTCGAAGTAAACCGGCAAGCAATTTCAAGCTCTTAGTTCGGCAATCGATTGTCAAGGACCAATGCGTGCGTGCCCGCTATCAATTGCGATCGAACCACAACCGCTTTGCATTCTCACCGGCAATCTGATTTATCGCGTCACCAGGAACGGGAAGTCGCCCCTCGAGCAACAGGCGCAAGTCGGCGACGTAGTCCTGCTGCGATCCCACAACGGGATAATTCGAGCCCCAGATGATGCGTCGCGCCCCGAAGACGCCGACCGCGCGCTCGATCAACGGATAAAGCGGCTCATGCGGATAGGGACAAAACATGGTCATGCCGGAGAGCTGTAGGTAGACGTTGGAAAACCGAGCCAACTCGAGCACCGCGTTCGCTGACTCGTCCAGATCCGATCCGATCAAGGTCGGATTTCCCAAGTGCGTGATGACGAGGCGAGTAAACGGCGCGCTCTGGAGCGACTGTTGCAGGCGCGGAAGAATCGGCAGGACGCCCTGCGGCGTGTATAACACGATAGCCAAACCGAGATCGCCCGCGAGTGAAAACAAATCCGGATTGGCTAACAGCGCCTCGGAAGTCAGTCTCAATCCTTGAAAGCTGCGCGACGCCACCCAGCCTGCGAGCGTCTCCGCCGCATTTTCTACGGTGTGATCGATCAACAACACGCCCGCAAAATGCTCGGGGTCAGAGGCAACGACCGAGCGGATGTACGAATTGTCGAACTCGCCCAAGTGCTGCACGAGCACGGCTCGCGAAACGCCGCCGGTAGCCATCGCCTCGCGGACTTTTTCGATCGGCTCATACTTTGACAAGCCGCAATGCGCGTAGGCGTCGATGATTTCCATTACGACTCGCGAATCTGCAGTTGCGTCGTCCGCGGCAAAAGCAGGCGCAAAGCGACAATCACGGCCAGCGCCCCCACCGCCACCCATTTCCAAAACGCCGGGCCGAACACCACCGTTGCGTTGAACATCATGAAGGCGAAGATGGCCTGAACCGTCCAATAATAGGCCGGCGACGCCACCCGCCCGGCCAGGCTGCGTCGCCACCACAGAACGACGTCCGCCAGCCACAGCAGCGTGAAAACATAATTGAAGTAAAGCCCCGCCCCAAACTCGAAGCCCACGACCTCGAACGTGCGGCGGGCGGCGTGCTCAACCGCGGCCGCGTGACTCCAGTGATGCAGAAACTGAAACGCGAACGCGACGTGTACCAAATAAATCGCGAAACCAACCGTCCACGCCCAGCGGGCCCAGCGATCGCGGCGAACGGGGTCGGCAATCAAGACGTCGGCGGCCAACCGCAGGAGATAAAACGCCACCACCACGCGGGCCGACCAAGCAATCAGCAGTTCACCCATGGGTCTCTCAGGATCTCGGTGTGCCGCAGATATTCTGCCATGCGGACGCATCGCTGATCCAGCCGCACGGTGAGGCAAGGGGCCTGCGCCAAGGTTAGCGCCGGAAAAAGGCGGCAAACAAAGCGGCGGTTATCGCTTCCCGGCAGGACGCGCACTCTTCGGCGTCGTCTTCTTCGCGGAGACGGATTTGCCGGCCCTCCGCATGGCAGCCGCCTTCTTGGCGGGAGCTTTCTGTCGCGAGCCGAGGGCTCTTTCGCAGTTCTCGATGTATTTCTTGGCACTCACCTGTCGGATTGTTTGCCCGATGATGTCGAGAGCCAGATCTTCGACCTTTTTAAATCGCAGGCACGCCTTTCCCATGTCGAACTTCTTGCCCGCTTTTTTCCACTCGGCCTCGAACCACTTCCGTTGGGCTGTATCGCCGTAGAGGCACATGAGGTACAGCGCCATGTGGTTCTTCTGCGACGCGAGATTCGCGAAGGGAAGCGGCATGCAAGGGTCGCAGTGGTAGCCGGGCGGGTAGAGGCTGTGCGGGACGTAATAGCCGATCATCCCGTACGTCATGCCCTCTTCAAAGTCGTCGTCAAGGTTCTTCAGGACCACTTCGCGCACTGCCTGGATGGCCGCGCGCCGATCCTCTGGCAACTCAGCCAGATATTCTTTAACAGTCTTCGCTTTGCTTTGAACCATGGAACGTCCTTTGTCTTCGAATGCGCAAGCCTCAGCGATTGCTCGGCTGTCTGGGTGCCTTCTTCACGTACTGAGGCTGATAGAGCTGCATCACGAAATCGCCCGGCGCCTTGAAGTGGGTCACCAATCCGTAGCCCAGATCCTGCACGGCGTCGACGAATTCCACGCCCCGCCCTTTTAGCTCGGCGACGGTCTTGTGAACGTCGTCACAGTAAAAGGCGATGCTCGGCGTGCCGGACGCTTCGCCCTCTTCTGAGCTTGCCGGGTGGCACCCCATATCGGCTTCAGGCAGGTCGAAGATCAGCCAGCCGCCTCCCACGTCGGTATAAGATGTCAGGCCCAACTTGTCGCGCAGAAACGCCCGCAGCTCGTCCGCCTGGGACGAGTAGAACATGGTGTGCACGCCGCGAATCATTGCTGTCTCCAGCCTTCTCCCACGATGATCGATCTCGCTGCCGAGGCTACTGCAACGAGAGTCGTCGTTCAAGCAGTGATCCTTTTATAATGCGCGGGCCGGGATTCGCCGGACGTCTTGAACATTCCCAGGCGTAAATCGAACAAAAAGGCGTCACAGGACACAAAGGTGATTTGGCCCATGCAACTGTGGAACACGCATCCGTCCTTCACGATTTTGGCGGCGGCCTCGATTCTCGCCTGTGTGCCGAGTCCGATGGTCTCCGCCCAATCCCAGAGGCAAACGATGGCCAAGCACACGGCAGGGGCGAGCGCGCCCGCGAGCACTTCCTCGGCGAATCACGTGCGCGCTTCGCTCCGGCAGCCCGAGTTCCTCGAGCAATACGCGGCCACCCATCGGTTTGGCAACGGGCGTCCGACGAATGTCGAAATCACACGCACGGGCGACGCCGTGTTGTTTCTGCGCTCCGGGCCTCGCAGCGCTAAACGCGACCTTTATGAATTCAACGTGGCGACCGGCGCTGAACGGGTACTGGCGACCGCCGCACAATTGCTGGGGGGCGCCCAAGAACAATTGTCGGCCGAGGAGAAGGCGCGACGCGAGCGGATGCGGCTGTCGGCGGGCGGCATCGCGTCGTTTGCGATCTCGGACGACGGCCGCACGGTTTTAGTGCCGCTGTCCGGAAAGCTCTTTCTCGTCGACAGAGCGACTGGCGCCATTCGCGAGTTGACCAGCAAGTCGGGCTCGCCGATCGACGCGCAGTTCTCCCCGGATGGCAAACTCGTGGCCTGTGTGCGCGACGGCGAGCTGTACGTCATTGACCTCGCGAGCGGTCATGAAAAGAGGCTGACACACGGGGCGAGCGCCACGCTCACGCACGGGCTGGCGGAATTTGTAGCTCAAGAAGAGATGGGCCGCATGCACGGCTACTGGTGGTCGCCCGACAGTCGGACGCTCGTCTACCAAGAGACGAACACGGCCGACGTCGAAGAGTTGCTAATTCCTGATCCGGCGCACCCCGAACGACCGCCGCAAACTGAACGCTACCCGCGACCGGGCAAGAACAACGCGCGCGTTCGCTTGGGCGTGGTCGCCGTCACCGGTGGCGCAACCAAATGGCTCGATTGGGACCACGATGCGTTTCCTTACTTGGCTCGCGTTTCGTGGGCGAAGAATACGCCGCTCGTAATCCTGGTGCAAAATCGCGAGCAGACTTTGGAAGTGTTGTACGAGGTCGATCCCACCACTGGGCACACGCAGGAACTGCTTCGCGAAGCCGACGACGCGTGGGTCAATCTCGACGACGGGCACATGCCGAAATGGCTTCGCGACGGAAAATCGTTCCTCTGGTCGACGGAGCGACGCGGCGGGTGGCAACTCGAACTCCACAACCGGGACGGCAGCCTG
>Ga0210393_10004553_pt1 | contig 10943 bp, 8 predicted proteins | sample IncBWC27OmetaG_FD_160068 | JGI IMG/M metagenome (GOLD analysis project Ga0210393, IMG submission 160068) | Forest soil microbial communities from Barre Woods Harvard Forest LTER site, Petersham, Massachusetts, United States - Inc-BW-C-27-O ...
GTTGGGCGCCATCGTCGCGTTCTTCTCTTTCAGCACCATCGACTTCACGACTTTTGCCGCGCGCGACGCGGGAATCATCGCATGAAGATCGTTAATCACGATCTCCAAGAGTTCCTGATTGCTGCGATCCACGAGCTTGCGCGCGCCGCTGATCACGAAGCTCAGGTAGCCCGGATGAATTTCGCCGCGTTGCGCGAAAATCTGACGTTTGTTGAATAGCCACTGAGTAGTGGTGCCGATGAAACCTAAGAATGGCGAATCAGTCACTTCGCGATCGAGCCAAACGTGAACGCAGATAATTGGCGAGCTCGAAAGATCCGTGAAGCGCGAGAAAAATGGATCGGCGACGGCGTTTTCCGGCAACAAGCGAAGCAACTGCGGCGCCGGGACCGCACTGATGAAGTCCGATGCCTCAATTCGCCGCCCGTCGCGGAGCCGCACGCTCGCGACGCTACTTCCAGCGCCGAGCTCCAGCATCTCGACGATCGAATGCGAAACCACCGACCCGCCTGCGCGTTCGATTAGCTGTTTCGCGCCCTCGCAGTAGAGTTCACTCAGGCCTACGCGCGAATAAACGAAGGCCGAGTCGCTGCGGCGCGAAAAAAACGCGCGCTTGAGAACTTCGGCCAACAACTGCGCCGACGACACTTCGGGCACATCGTTGAGCGTCGCGATCGAGAGCGGATACCAGAAGCATTTACGCGTGCGCTCCGATTGCCCGAGGCGATCCATCAGCTGCTCGACGGTCATGCAACTCAGTTCGCCGCCGCCGAATCGTCTCATCGCAAGCAGTCTCAGTCCGCCGCGCATGACGCTCATTCGTTCCGCGATACTGAGATGCCGGTATCCCAGCAACGCCGCCGTCATGTGCAGCGGGCCGGGTAGCCGCGCCGTTTTCAATCTCGCACTCCGACCGGGACCGGCAAGTATTTCGATTTCTAAGTCTTCGTGGAACACCAACTGGTCGTGCGCCCCGATTTGTTTCAGGAAGTCGAGCGTCTCGCCGTAGCAACCCATCAAGACGTGCTGCCCGTTATCGACGAAATCGCCGGTGTCGGGGTCGGTGAACGAATACGCGCGGCCCCCGAGCGCCGGTTTTCCTTCGAGCACCATGACGCGCACACCCTGCTGCGCCAGCGCGACTGCAGCGCTAAGCCCGGCGAAGCCGGCACCGATCACGACCGCGTCTTTAGTTACGGACGTCATCTATCCGCGCAGCGCGCTTAAACGACCTTCGGCCCACGCACGGCCAACAAGGTAGAGCTTGTGCGGCGCCGACAGGCTGTGGCGACGGTCGAGCACGCGATAATTCGATTTGATGATTCGTTCGAGCAGCGCCGCGTAGATCAATCGCATCGCCTCTGCGGTCAGCAACGTCGCGCGATCTTCGGGCGCGAGCGCGCTCTGCGCCTTGGCGTAAAGATCCTGCGCGCGGCGGGCCTCGAAGTCCATCAAGCTGACGAAGTTCGGCGTGTACGCGGCGCTGAGAATTTCTTCTTCGCGCACCTTGAAGCGTTCGAGGTCTTCCAGCGGAATATAGATGCGGCCGCGCTCGGCATCCTCGCGCACGTCGCGCAGAATGTTGGTCAGCTGAAGTGCAAGGCCGAGATTTTCCGCATATGACTTTGCCGACGGATTGCGGTAGCCGAAAATCTCGATGCAGATGAGGCCAAGCGCCGACGCGACGCGATAGCAGTAGGGCTCCAGCTCCTGCCAGCTCTGGTAGCGCTTGCGCGATAGATCCATCTCGACGCCCGCGATGATTTCTTCGAACAGCTCGCGCGGAATATTAAAGCGCTGCGCGCTGTCGGCGAGTGCGCGGGAAAGTGCGCGCGTCGGCGTCCCCGTGTACACGCGGTCGAGTTCCTCACGCCATCGCTTGAGGAGAAGCGCCGGCTCGCGAATCGATTCGTCGTCGGCGATATCATCGATGAAACGGCAGAACGCGTAGACGGCGTGCAGTGCGCGGCGCCGTTCGGGCGGCAGCAATATGAATGCGTAGTAGAAGCTAGAGCGCGAGCGCCGCGTGATTTGCGCGCAGCGTTCGTAGTCGGCCTCGAGCGACGCGTCGTCGCGAACAGCCGCCGTCGTGATCTCGGCCGCGGCGCTGTCGTCAGACTTCAAGCCGTCCACGAATCGCACTCCATCCGAGTTTCAGGTAGTCGACTTTCGTCAATTGCGGACGCATCCGGAACACGTCGTAGTTAATGCGATCGATCGCGCGCAGAATCGCCAAGCCGCCGCCCGCGAACATCACGATGTCGCGCCGCAGCCGCTTGTCCACGCGCTGGTGCAGTTCTCCGCCCTCGACCAGCATCGCCCGAGCGGCGCCGGTTTCATGACGCATCAGATCGATAAACTCGCGCGACGACGTATGTGCCGCGAGATCCGCCGGCGTTACTCCGAAGCGCTTCATGTCTCGGCGCGGAAAATAAATCCGTCCCTTGTCGAGATCGACCGCCACGTCCTGCCAGAAGTTGGCCAGCTGCAAGCCGCTGCAAACCAGGTCCGACAGGTGCTGCCTCTCGGCGTCACGATAGCCGAACAGGTAGAGCACCAGGCGGCCAACGGGATTCGCCGAATATCGCGAGTAGCCAAGTAAATCGTCAAGGGTGTCGAAGCCCTTGAAATCCAGATCGGATCGAAACGCCGTGAGCAAGTCCTTGAACGGCTCGCGCGGAATTTCGAAGCGGCGCACCGTATCGGCGAGCGCGATAAATACCGGATGGTGTGCCGTGCCTGCATACGCCAGGTCGAGCTGCCGCTCCCATTCGTCGAGCATCGCGCGATCGTGATGCTCGTCGGCAAAGTCGTCGGCCATCCGCGCGTACGCATAAATCGCGTACATGTGCGGACGCATCTCGCGCGGCATCAGCCACGACGCGACGGTGAAATTTTCGTAGTGCGACTTCGCCAGCCGCGCGCAGAACTCGTACGCGCTCGCGACGTCGAACGTCCCCGGCGGCATCGAGGCGTCGGGCACCGCGCTCGACGCGTACGACGCTGCCTCACCTTGTACATTGACGCGCGCGATAGCCATCGTCTCAGGCTGCGACCGGTCGCGCTCCGATTAGTTCGCGCGCTGAAGCTCGCGCCCAGCCGTCGGTTTCGAGCAGATCCTCGATCGTTCGCGCAGGTGTATTGCGATGGCGATTCATCACCGTCTCGATATGACGCGGGATTTCCGTGAAGCGCACGCGTCCCGCAAGAAAGCCTGCCACCAGTTCCTCGTTGGCGGCGTTGAGGCACGCGGTCATCGTGTTGCCGGCGGCGAGCGCGTCGTACGCGAGCCGCAGACACGGAAAGCGCCTGAGGTCAGGCTCCTCAAACGTCAGCCGCGAATTTTCCACGAGCGACAGCGGCTTCAGATGCGTCATCGGCAGGCGATCCGGATACGCCAGCGCATACGCCACTGGAATCGCCATGTCGGGAATCGCCATCTCGGCGATCACCGAGCCGTCGATCATCTCCACCATCGAATGAATCACGCTCTGCGGATGAATCACGACCGAAATCTCGGCGGTCTTGAGGCCGAACAGCCAGCGCGCCTCGATGACCTCGAGCCCTTTGTTCATCAGCGTCGCGGAATCGATCGTAATCTTGCTGCCCATCACCCAGGTCGGATGCTTGAGCGCCTGCTCGACAGTGATCGCCTCGAAACCATCGGCCGCCAGTTCGCGGAACGGTCCACCCGACGCGGTTAAAATTATTCGCTTCAACGATTCGCGCCCGCGCCCTTCCAGGCACTGGAAAATCGCATTGTGCTCACTATCCACCGGCAACAGGCGCACGCGATTTTCGCGCACCGCCGTCGTGATCAGCTCGCCGGCGATTACCAGCACTTCCTTGTTGGCAAACGCGATGTCCTTGCCCGCCCTGATTGCAGCGAGCGTCGGCTGCAAGCCCATCGCCCCGACCAGCGCCGACATGACGAGCTTGGCCGCGGGATGTGTCGCCACGGCGATCGCGCCTTCGAGTCCGTGCACTATCGTCACGCGCTGCGTACCGAGGCGCGTCGCCAGATCGCGCGCAAGCTCGGGCGTCGCCACCGACACCAACTCGGGCTGAAATCGCTTCACCTGCTCGGCGAGCAAGTCGAGGTTGCGTCCTGCCGCCATCGCGACGACGCGAAAACGATCGCTGAAGCGGCCGACGACGTCGAGCGTGGTGACGCCGACAGATCCGGTCGAGCCGAGAATTGAAATCGCCTTCATTGCGATTCGCTCACTGCGGCGCCGTCTCCGCCAGCCGTTTGCGGAACCGGCCCAGCGCCATCAGCGGAAAATAAAGCGGATACATGTGGTAGCGAAGATAGAAATGATTCGGAAATCCGTTGCCGGTCGATTCGCGCTCGTCCCACGTGCCGTCGTCGTTCTGTCGCTCTGAGAGCCATTGCGCGCCGCGCATGGCATTGTCGCTGATGCCCGCCTCGCCCGCGACTAATGCGATCAGCGCCCACGCCGTCTGCGACGCGGTGCTGCTTCCGCGTCCATGCCACGACGGATCTTTGTCCGACAGCGGGCTCTCGCCCCATCCGCCGTCGGGATTCTGCTTCGACTTGAGCCATGAGACGGCGCGCTTGATCCACGGCTCGTTGATATCGACGCCGATCGCGCGCAAGCCCGCGAGTGCCGAGTGGGTGCCGTAAAGATAGTTGACGCCCCAGCGCCCCCACCATCCGCCCGCGGGCGACTGATTTTTCTTGAGCCACTCGATCGCGCGCTTCGCCACCGGATGATCGGCGCGATAGCCGACCGACGCCATCATCTCGAGCACATGCCCCGTCAGATCGGGACACGACGGATCGGTCACCGCTTCAACATCCGCGAGTGGCAAGTGATTTAGCCAGGTTGAATTGTTGTCAGCGTCGAAGGCCGCGAAGCCGCCGTCGCTCGATTGCATTCCCATCACCCAGTTGGCGCCGACGCGAATCGCGCGTTCCTTTGCCGCCGGGTCGCTCGCCTTCGAGTCTGCGAGCACCGACAAGATGACGGCTGAATCGTCCACGTCGGGATAGTTGTCGTTGTAAAACTCGAAGGCCCAGCCGCCAGGTTCGAGCTCCGGACGCTTGATCGACCAATCGCCCTTCTTGAAGATCTGATGATCGATCAACCACTGCGACGTTTTCTTTAGCGCCTCATCGTCGCCTGGCAAGCCGGCATCGAGCAGCGCGCGGCCGGCGAGAGCCGTGTCCCAATTGACCGAGACGCACGGCATGTACATGTCGTAGTCGTCGAAATGCCAGATCAGTTCCTGCGACGCCTCGATCGCGTTCTTCAGCACCGGATGGTCGTTGCGGTAGCCGTTGGCTTTCAGAGCCATCGCGCTCAGCAGGTAGCATGGCTCGATTCCGCCCCACGAACCGTTGGCCTCCTGATGTTCGAGCAGCCAGTTTTCGGTATGACGCAGCGCCCGCGCACGCAACGATTTGATTTTGTGCCGATCGTAGAACCTCAGCGCCTTGTCCGCGACATTGAGCGCGTTGCGCAGCGAGAGCGCGGTCTTTCCGCGTGGCTGTCTGAACTTCGTGAAATGCGGCGGCTCGATGTACAGCTCGAGCACTCCGCGCTGGTAGTCGATTTTTTTCTCGGGACGCGCCGCCTGCAGCATCATCAATCCCATCAGCGTTCCGCGCGCCCACGAACCCAGCTCGTAGATATTGAACGGGAACCAGTTCGGGAACAGTGAAAGCTCGATCGGCAGCGCGGCCGTCGCCTCCCAGGTTATCTGCCCCATCGCCGCGAGGTAGAAGCGCGCGAGCGTGCCGCACTTGACGATGCCGCCTTTCGACAAAATCCAGCGGCGCGCTGCAGCCAGCGGCTCGTCGCCGGCGCGCATGCCAGTGAGCTTCAACGCGAAGTAACTTTCGATCGACGTCGACAGATAGCCTTCGCCGCCCTGGTAAAGCGCCCAGCTGCCGTCCGCATTCTGCGTGTCGAGCAGATGCTTCTTGAGCCGCGCCTCGGCCTCGACATCTACCGTGTCCATGAAATGATTGAAGATGATGAACTCGGCATTCATCTCGGCGTTCGCCTCGAGCGGCGCGTGCCAGTAACCCTCGGGCTTCTGCAGCGCGAGCAGTGCGCGTTGCGCGCGATCGACGGTGTAATCAATCTTCGCGACGAACTCGTCATGCGGCGACATCGCAATCGCCGCATTTCCAATTTCAATTGCCTGAGTCATCTTTTGTCCTTCATGGAATCACGGCGCATTTCAGCACGACGCCGCGCTCCAGCATCTCGAACACTTCGGTCAACTCGCCCAGTCGCTTGCGCGCGTTAACGATCGCACCCGCATTCAGCGCGCGCCCCGCCAGCAGTTCGTAAGCGCGCCGCACGTCGCGCGGCCGATAATGAAACGGCGCCATCAACGTCAGATTGTCGTAATGCATCCGCCGCGTATCGACGCTCAACGCAGTGCCGGCCGCGCATCCGCCAAAAAACACTACGCGCCCGCCACGTCGCACTCGCGCCAGCGCATCCTGCCAGCCCTCGATATGCCCAGTGCATTCGATCACGAGGTCAGGGCCGAAGCCGCTGTTGAGCCGCGCGATTTCCGCGGCCGCATCGACGCTGTGCGCGTCGACGACGCGATCGGCACCCAGGTCCTTTGCCCACTGCAAACGCTCTGCCCCGCGCCCGACTACTACCACTTCGCGCACGCCGGCCGCTTTCAGCACCAGCATGTGTAGCAGGCCGAATGCGCCGCCGCCGATGATTACAACCGTCTCGTTTTTTTCGGGACGCGCCATCTCTTGCGCATGTACCACGCACGCAAGCGGTTCGAGCAGCGCGGCTTCCTCGAACGGCAGATCCGCCGGCTTGATAAATGTGCTGCGCGCGACGACGTGGGCCGGCAGCAGCAGCGTGTCGGCATAGCCGCCGTGCACCATCCGTCCGACGGCCGCGTCGCAAAGATTTTCCTGCCCATGCTGGCAGTAGAAACAAATTCCGCACGGCGCGGTCGGCGCCGCCATGATTGCGTCGCCGGGCTTGAACGCCGTCACGCCCTCGCCCGCTTCCAACACGACGCCTGAAAACTCGTGCCCGAGCGGCATCGGAGTCTTCCACATCGGATGTCCGCGCCGAAAAGTTTTCAGATCGGTGCCACAACTGAGCGCGCAGCGAATCTGAATCAGCAACTCGCCCGCGCTCGGGCGCGGCGCGACGTAGTCGCGCAATTCGAGGCGTCCAAGTTCGACCAGGATAGCCTGGCGCGAATGCGGCACGGAGATTTTCGCCGACGCTTCGAGCGCGCTCACAGCTTGCGCTCCACGACGAAGGTCGCGACATGGCGCAGCGGGTCGGCACTCGTGCTGAAGTCTTGCAGCGCGCGATGCGCCCGCGTTTCGAGCTCGCGCGCCAGATCCATCGAACGCTCGATACCCAGAATCGCAGGATACGTCGCCTTGCCGCGCTCGGAATCTTTTTGCGTGCGCTTGCCCATTTGCTCGGGCGTGCCTTGCACGTCGAGCAGATCATCGACCACCTGGAACGCCAGCCCGAGAGCGCGCGCGTATGCGTCGAGCGACTCGATTTGCGGCGCACTCGCTCCACCGAGGCGCGCTCCGCCGCGCACCGACGCGAGGAACAGCGCGCCGGTCTTTTTGCCGTGCAGTTCTTCGAGCTCTTCGACGGTCTTCGACTTGCCCTCGCCGATCAGATCGATCACCTGGCCCGCGACCATCCCGCTCGATCCCGCCGCAGTCGCAAGCTCCGCGACCGTTTCGAGCACCAGATTCGGCGACGCGCTCCGGCCGGCCGAGAGCGCAAGCACTTTGAATGCGTCCGTCAGCAGCGCGTCGCCCGCGAGCGTCGCAATAGCTTCACCGTAAACCTTGTGATTGGTCGGGCGTCCGCGGCGCAGGTCGTCGTCGTCCATGCACGGCAAGTCATCGTGAATCAGCGAGTAGGTGTGAATCATCTCGACCGCGCACGCGAGGCCCATCGCCGCGTCGACCTTGCCGCCAACCGCCTCGCACGACGCGAGCACGAGCACCGGCCGCAGCCTTTTGCCGCCCGCCAGCAGCGAATAGCGCATCGCCTCATGCAGGCGAGCCGCCGCGCCAGTCGGTTCGTCGACGCTTTGCTTGAGGGCACGCTCGATAAGTTGCGCGCGCTCTTTTAAATAGCTGTGCAGGTCGAACACGTCTCGTCTCTTTTCCGGATGCGCGGTGACGCTTTCTCTTGAAACCGGGTTTTCGGACTTCGGCTTCCTGCGCGCGAAGATCACCCGCATCGCGGGGTTCACGCGTCAGCCGCGCACTTCCTCACGCCACGTAATGCCGCACCATCCGCCACGAGTCCTTGAGATTCTTTCCGAACTCGAGCGCCACCGTTCCTTCGAAACCCGAATGGAGCTTGCAATCGCGGCAGCGGAAATCCTGCTTCGTTCGATAGTACTCCCAATCTGTCGCCGCGTGCATCTCGTCGAGCGTTTTGTAGTGCCCGTTCGTGATCAGATAGCACGGCCCCTTCCATCCTTGCGGATTGCGGGTGACCGTCGTCCACGGACTGCATTGCATTTCGCGTTTGCCGACCAGGTAGTCGAGGTAAATCGGCGTGTTGACGATTTTGTAATCGTTCGCCATGTCGCGAACCTTGAAGAACTTCGCCGGCATCTCTTCCTTCTTCAGATACTCTTCGTCGTTCTGCAGCACCTGGTAGTGATAGCCGGGACTCAGCAGCATGCCGTCGACGCCGAGGCTGGTCAGGTATTTGACCATGTCCTCGAGCTCCTGCCCGCTCGTTTCGCGAAAGACCGTCGTGTTGGTCTGCACGCGGTAGCCCTTCTCTTTCAGCATCTTGATCATCTTCACGATGATGTCGAAATGCCCCACCCGATCGACCACGCGATCGTTGGTCTCGCGCATTCCATCGAGGTGCAGGTTGAAGCTGAGATAGGGACTCGGCGGCACCTGCTTGACGAAGCGCTCGAGCAGAATCGCGTTGGTGCAGATCATGACGTGACGCTTCTGATCCTCGATCAGCCCGCGCGTCAACGCCGCGATATGCTTGTACATCAGCGGCTCGCCGCCGCAGATCGACACGATCGGCGCGCCCGCCTCCTCGGCCGAATGCAACGCCTCGTCGAGCGGCATCATGTCGCGAATTGTGTCCTTGTACTCGACGATGCGCCCGCATCCGATGCATGCGAGATTGCACGCATGCAGCGGCTCGAGCATCAGCACCAGTGGAAAATATTTTTCGCCGGCCCGTTTCTTCTTGCTGATGTAGCGGCCCAGGTCGATCATCTGTCTCAGTGGAATGCGCATGCTCGTGCGTTCTCCTCGAATCCTAGTTGAAGAAAATCAGGACGGCGCGCCGCCGCCCTCCGATGTAGATGTCCCCGGACCGAACAACCACTCACTAACCATCACCACCGCCCCTTCGGGGTCGATCGCATTTGCGCCCATAAATAAAGATTCGATCAGCAAACCGTTCAGCGCCGACAGCAGGAACGCCGCCGCCAATTCCGGCGCCGACCGCCGCGTGCAGATTCCCTTTTGCTGCGCGCTCGCGATCAGCTCGACCAGCATCGAGCGGTATCCGCCGTAAAGCTGCAGCACCTGCTCGTTGAGACCCTCGGACAGACGCGGGTCGTGAAGCATTTGCGCCAGGAAAAAGCGCACCGAACTGGCGTTGTCGCGGACGAATGACAGATACGATTCGACGAGCTTGAGAATCTGCGCGCGCTCGTCCATCGCCGCCGCTTCTTCGGCAAAGTCGATGAAGTACGGCTCGAGCAGACGGTTCAGCACCGCGACAAACAGCTCTTCCTTGGTCTTAAAATGCCAGAAAATCAAAGCCTTGCTGACGCGCGCCTCGCGCGCCACTTCCGACATCGAGGTCTCATGGAATCCGCGATGGGCAAATAGCTGCATGGCCGCTTTGAGGATCTCGTCGCGCGAGTCCTGCGACCCCGTGCGCGGCTCCGCGATGCTCACTTTTGCCTGCGATGCGCCCATATCCCCGCTCGGCCGCCCTCCCTTAGTCCTGTCGTCCGTAACCACTGAAGAACTTCCAATGCCAGCTAAATCGAGCCCCCGTCATCTGCGCGTCTCGAAATTACCGCTAACCATTCGGTCAATGGAAACTTTACAGTCACAATCTCGAATGTCAAGAGCGACAGTCCGAGCGGTCAGTCGGTCAGCGTCAGGATGAAGCGGGACGAACGTGCCTTTTTGTCGTAACTATCCAATTTCAGGAGAGATTTATATTGACGCCGTTGTTGGCAGCCGATGCTCGGGATCCTTCGATTAGCATCAGTGCAACACGTGCCTCTGTCAGATTGTGGCTCGCAGTCGGCGAATCGGTTCCTTCGGCGACCGCTCGCTCGAACTCCTCCGCCACGCCATCGAACCAAGCCGAATGATACGAGTCGTCGGCGATATCGGGGACCGACAGATCCTCAACCTTCCCGGACCGTTCGGTGAGCGTCACTCGATCCCCTTCAATCTCGATACAAGCGCGCTCTCCATATATGAGAGCCGAGGTGCGCCGCACCGGTGCACGCCACGAAAGATGGACCCGGCAGATCGCTCCGCCTAGGAACCGGATTCGCACGTTGGCGACATCGTCGACCTCCCCGCCTGCTGGCGAATCGAGTCGCGCCGAAACCGATGCCGGCAACTCTCCCCCCAGCAACCAATTCATAAGGTAGAAGACGTGCCATCCGTGATCGATCAGTATGCCTCCGCCCGACGCGGCCGCCGCCCGCCACTTGCCGCCACTGCCGCCGGCGCCCGCGGGCTCCGTCCGCATGCGATCGATCGACATGAAGCGAATTGCACCGAGCCTGCCCGCTTCGATCACGCGATGGGCGGTCGCATATGCGGGCGCGTATTTCCAATTATGCACGCACATCAGAACGCGCCGTTTTTGCAGCGCCAATGCGGCCAGCTCACTGAAGTCGGTACGCGTCAGCGCGAGCGGCTTCTCGAC
>Ga0210393_10004556_pt1 | contig 10942 bp, 10 predicted proteins | sample IncBWC27OmetaG_FD_160068 | JGI IMG/M metagenome (GOLD analysis project Ga0210393, IMG submission 160068) | Forest soil microbial communities from Barre Woods Harvard Forest LTER site, Petersham, Massachusetts, United States - Inc-BW-C-27-O ...
GACGAAACCCCAGCCCACCCACACCGCGTCGGCCTTGGACTCCAGCAGAGCGCGTTCAAGTTCGGCATGGTCGAGGTACGCGATGCCCGCCGATGTTCTGCGGAGCGTCACGGCTTCGTCAGCTTGGCGTACGAACATGGCCCGGCGCTCGGCGTCCGTATGAAGAGCGATAGTCGTTATCCCGCACCCGTATTCGGCATTCAGTTCTCGTACGGCCCGAATCAGGCGTACCGCGGCCTCACCTCGGTTGACCACTGCAATTCGTCTTGGAAACGTGACTTTCAGAGGGTCGGACATTCGCTAAGTGTGCTCCGCCGGGCCCAAAGATGGAATCGTGGACTGCGCTGTCGACCGGTGTTGACTACCGAACAGGTCGCCAGCCCGTTCACGATCCGGCTCTCTCCGCCGGCGGGCCCCGCGTCTGGGCTCCAGCGTCAACTAGGCAACTTGATTTCAACTAAATCTAGCGTATGCATGTTATAGTTAGCAACATGACAACACAGGAGAAAAACATGACCGACAAGTCCTCAACCAACCCGACCGATATTCCTGACGCCGTCCAGAAGTTCGGTGAGCAGCTGGTTTCGGCGGTCAAGCAAAGTCAGAGCCTGGCATTGGACGCGGCTCGTGCCTACGCAGCGGCGTGGTCGACGGCGCCCTTGCATCTGCCCGAGATCCCCAAGAGCGCTGCGTTGCCCGACGTGCCGACGGTCACGGCCTACGGCTTCGACCTCGCCGCCGAACTGCTTGCCGCGCAAAAGGATTTCGCGGTGACGCTGGCGACGACGTTGACTCGGGACAAGACTGCCGGCAAAACTGCCTGAGCCATAATCAGCGGTAGATACCGCGCGCAGCGACGGGAGAAGGGCGATGACAGAGGGGTCAGCGACAAGTAGCAACCTTCTGGGTTCGTTCATCCGCGCGCAGCGGCAGATGGCAAATCTGTCGCTGCGCGAGCTGTCTGCGATGGCTGAGGTGTCCAACCCTTACCTCAGTCAGGTCGAGCGGGGATTGTCCGAGCCCTCTGCCCGGGTGCTGAAGTCGATTGCCCAGGCACTCAACCTCTCGGCTGAAGCACTGTTCGCACAGGCTGGCTTGATTCCCGGGTCGATCCAACCCGACGACGATGCAACGGAAACCGCGCTGCGCGTAGACCCCCGACTCACCGAGCCGCAGAAGCGGGCGCTGCTCGCCGTGTATCGCACCTACATCGGAGCGAACGGTTATGGGACAACGGACGAAGTGCCGAATGTCTGACTTCCATATACACGTGTGGGCGAGGCCTTCGCCACCGCATCGGGCCGAACACATTAGCTAGCAGGGGAATTCGCTTCTCCTGCCAAACCGAAGGAAGCTCGATGACGTCGTCACACGCGCCCGCCCACCCATCGCGTCCAGTTCCCGATCGTCCAAATCTCGACCTGGTCGGCATCGCTGAGGATGTCACCCTTGAGGCCGATCCGGCCGCCCTGATCCGGGAGCTGCTGGTCGCCGCAGGGATGACGCTGAGAAATCCGGCCGGAATCATCGCTGCCAGCACGCGTTTCGTCTGGGGTTATGCGGGAGCGCTTCGAGCTGCCGCCGAGTGCGCGATCGGCCTTGACAATCCCGGTCCCATCGCGATCGCGCGTGGCGACAAGCGGTTCTCCGATGCGGCCTATCAGGAGAATCCGGCGTACTTCCTGCTGGCTCAGCAGTATTTGTTGTTTGGCCGGCTTGTCGCCGAACTCCTTGACACCGCCGAAGCGAGTGGAACGCGGGACGCGAAGGCGCGTTTCATGGCTGAGTTTCTTGTCGATGCGCTGGCCCCGACGAACACCCTAGCCGGCAACCCCGCGGCGATCCGCAAGGCGTTCGACACGGGCGGTAAGAGCATCGGCAGGGGTCTCAAGAACTGGGTGCACGATCTTCGCCACAACGGTGGCTGGCCGTCGCAAGTCGACAGCTCCGGATTCGAGGTCGGCGTCAACATGGCTGCCACGCCCGGGAGCGTGGTTTACCGCAGCGACCTCATCGAGTTGATCCAATACTCGCCACAGACTCCGGATACGTACGCGGTTCCATTGCTGTTTTGCCCACCGTGGATCAACAAGTTTTACATTATGGATCTGGCACCGGGCAAAAGTCTTATCGAGTGGGCCGTTCAACACGGACATACATGTTTTGCGATCAGCTATCGCAATGCGGATAAGTCGATGAGCGAGCTCGGATTCCGCGACTACCTGTTCCAAGGACCGCTGGACGCCGTGCGAGTCGTTCGTGACATCACCGGTGCCCCTGCGGTGAACACGGTGTCGGTATGCCTGGGTGGAACGCTCACCGCACTGGGGCTGGCCTACAACGCCGCAGCAGGTGACGACTCCATCAAGTCCGCGACATTCCTCAACACCCATACCGATTTCACCCAACCGGGCTTGCTCGGCACGTTCACCGACGAGGCAACGGTCGCAGGACTTGAGAAGCAGATGCGGAAGAAGGGTTACCTCGACTCGGCGACGATGGCACGGACCTTCAGTGCGTTGCGGTCAAACGACCTGATCTTCCAATACGTGTCGAATAACTGGCTGCAAGGAAACAAACCACCGTCGTTCGACCTGCTGGCCTGGAACGAAGACTCGACCCGCATGCCGGCCCGGATGCATTCGGAGTATTTGCGCTCGTGCTATCTGCGCAACGAATTTGCCCGAGGTGAATTCGAGATCAACGGCGACCGTCTCGACCCCGGCCTTGTCGACATCGACACTTACGTGTTGGCAGCTGTGGACGACCACATAGTGCCGTGGACATCAGGCTATAAGACCACACAGCTACTGGGCGGCAAGAGCAGGTTTGTCCTGAGTTCGTCCGGTCACATAGCCGGCATCGTCAACCCTCCCAATCCCAAGGCCAAGCATTGGGTGAACGACAGTCTCCCCGCCGACCCGCAGGAATGGAAAGCGGACGCGCAACTAGTGGAGGCCACCTGGTGGCAGGACTGGAGCGCGTGGATCGCCGAACGGGGCGGGGACATGAATCCCGCGCCCGATCACCAGGGCAACCAGGACTATCCGCCGATCGAGAAAGCCCCGGGTCGTTACGTCCGGGCTACCGCGTGACCCGCTCGCCAGAGGGCGTCGACTCGGACACATTCGTGCTTTCGATTCGCGGTCTACGCATTGCGGCGCGCAGAACCGGATCAGGTGATCCGGTGTTGTTGCTCAACGGCATGTCGCGGCCGATGGCGAGCTGGGCGTCCTTCGCCGGCGCGCTTCGAGACAGGACTGTCGTTGCCTTTGACGGCCCCGGGGTCGGGGCGAGCCAAACTCCGGTCGTTCCGTACTCGATGCCGATGTTGTCGGATGTCGCTGCACAGGTGCTTGATGCAGTGGGCATCGAGAAAGCGGATGTCGTCGGCTACTCCCACGGCGGCGCAGTCGCCCAGCAGCTGGCGGTCGGCCATCCCACCCGCGTGAACCGACTCGTGCTGCTTGCGACTGCTTGCGGGGTCGGCGCGGTTCCGGGGCACCCCCGCGATGTCACCCAAATGTTGTTGACGCCAAATCGCGCAACGCGGTGGCCGCGACCGGATCCGTTGGGCTTGCTCTGGCAGGTCGCTGCCATCTCGACCTGGTCCAGCGTCCCTGTTCTCGGCTGCATCGATGCACCCACCCTCGTGGTCTGCGGCGACTACGACCGGGCCGTCCCGCCGGCGAACAGTCGGCTACTTGCGGCGCGCATCCGCGACGCCCGCCTTGTCACCATCCAGGCCGGACACGATCTGCAAAAGCCCGGTCCGGCGGCGATAGTATCCCGCCTGGTGGAGAAGTTTCTCGATTCGCAACCTTTGATGACGGGGTAGTCAGATCGGCGGCTAGTCCGGCTAATTCGGCGAGAACACATCGCCCGGGAACTCGGCGCGGCCTAGTCTGATCCCGTGGCGGGTGCGCTACTCACCCAGATCCGCCAGATCAGGTACGCGCTGCCCGACCCGGCCGATGCCCTAGCGCGCCCGGGCCGGACGTCGGGGTGCGAGTGACCATGGCCGCGAGCCCGTCGAGCATCTATGTCGCGTCTGCGGAGAGCGGCACCGGCAAGTCCACGATCGCGCTGGGCTTGTTGCACCTGCTGGCCGCATCCGCGGCGCGGGTGGGGGTGTTCCAGCCGATCGTGCGGTCCACCGATGAGGCCGATCAGCTCCTCGAACTCCTGCTCGAGCACGCCACCGCCACGCTTGACGGCCATGCCCAGTGCGTGGGCGTGACCTTCGAGCAGGTCCACGAGGATCCCGAGGCCGCGCTGAGCGAGATCGTTGTGCGTTATCACGAGGTCGCCCGCCGGTGCGACGCGGTGGTCGTCGTCGGCAGCGACTACACCGACGTCGTCAACCCCAGTGTGCTGACCTTCAACGCACGCATCGCGGTGAATCTGGGTGCACCGGTGTTGTTGGCCGTCAACGGCCACGAGCGCAGCCCCGAGACCATCACACATATCGCCCAGCGGTGCCTGAACGAAGTGAGTGCGGCACACGCGCGCTGCGCGGCGATCATCGCCAACCGGTGCGACCCCGGGCACCTAGACGAGGTACGCATGGCGCTCGCCACCACCGGTCTGCCCGCGTTCAGCCTGCCGGAGGTGGCTCTGCTGGCCGCACCGACCATAGCCGAGCTGTGCGAGGCCTTGGGCGGCACTCTCTACAGCGGCGATCCGGAGCTGCTGCGCCGCGAGGCGATGGGGGTGATGGTCGGCGGCATGACCGGCGAACACATCCTCGAGCGGCTCACCGAGGGGCTGGTGGTGATCGTGCCCGCCGACCGCTGGGAAGTGCTTCTCGCGCTGGTGACCGCCCACCAGGCGGAGGGTTTTCCGTCGCTGGCGGGGATCATCCTCAACGGTGGCCTGCTGCCGCACCCGGCGATCGACAGGCTGGTCAAGGGCGTACAGCCGACGCTGCCGCTGATCGCCACCCGGCACGGAACCTACAAGACCGCGGAATTGGCGTCCCACACCCGCGGTCGGCTCGGTGTCGGTGCGCTACGCAAGATCGACACCGCGCTCGAGGTCGTGGAGCGCCACATCGACGGCACCGCGCTGCTGGAGCAGGTGCGGGTGCCGGTCTCGTCGGTGGTCACCCCGCAGATGTTCGAGTACCGCCTGCTCGACCGCGCCCGGGCCGACCGTCGCCACATCGTGCTGCCGGAGGGCAGTGACGATCGGATCCTGCTCGCGGCCGGGCGGCTGCTCGCGCGCGGCATCGTCGATTTGACCATCCTGGGCGCGGAGGCCGCGGTTCGGCGCCGTGGGGCAGAACTCGGTGTCGACCTCTCCGACGCGCAGGTGCTCGATCCCAACACCAGCGGGCTGCTGGACAAGTTCGGGGCCGAGTACACGCGCCTCCGCGCGCACAAGGGGATGACGGAGGACCGGGCCCGCGAAATCATCCGCGACATCTCGTATTTCGGCACCATGATGGTGCACATGGGGATCGCGGACGGGATGGTTTCCGGCGCCGCGCACACCACCGCACACACCATCCGCCCGTCGTTCGAGATCATCAAGACCGCGCCCGGTGTGTCTACGGTCTCGAGCGTGTTCTTGATGTGCCTGTCCGATCGGGTGCTGGCGTTCGGCGACTGCGCTGTAGTGCCCGACCCGACGATCGAGCAGTTGGCCGACATCGCGATCTCTTCGGCCGCGACCGCCGCCAAGTTCGGCATCTGCCCCAAGATCGCGCTCCTGTCCTACTCGACCGGTGACTCCGGCGCCGGCGCCAACGTCGACAAGGTGCGCGCCGCAACACAGTTGGTGCGTGACCGGCGGCCGGACCTTTTGGTGGACGGCCCGATTCAGTACGACGCCGCGGTGGAACCGAGTGTCGCGGCGTCGAAGATGCCCGGATCGCCGGTGGCCGGCCACGCCACGGTCCTGGTGTTCCCGGATCTCAACGCCGGCAACAACACGTATAAGGCGGTCCAGCGCACCGCCGGGGCGGTCGCGATCGGGCCGGTTCTGCAGGGCTTGGCCCGGCCGGTCAACGATCTGTCCCGGGGAGCGCTGGTGGATGACATCGTCAACACCGTGGCGATCACTGCCATCCAGGCGCAAGAAGACTCACCACAACAGAGCCCAACCTCGGGAGGCACAACGTGAGCGGCCTCGTCCTCGTCCTCAACTCGGGATCGTCATCGATCAAATGCCAGCTTGTGGATCCGGTGGCCGGCACGGCCGCGGCCTCCGGTCTGGTGGAGCGGATCGGCGAGCCGGACGGATGCGTGGTATTCAGCTTCGCCGACCAGCGATTCGAGCACATCGGCCCCATCGTCGACCACGCCGATGGGCTGCGACTGACAAATCAGCTGTTAACCGAGCACGGCCCCGATCTCGGCACGGCGGGGATCAAGGCCGTCGGTCACCGGGTCGTGCACGGCGGCACGCTGTTCTACAAGCCGACAGTGATCAACGACGCGACACTGTCAGAGATCGAGCGGCTCGCCGATCTGGCGCCGCTGCACAATCCGGCGAACGCGATCGGCATCAAAGTCGCACGCAAGGACTTCCCGGACATCCCGCACGTAGCCGTGTTCGACACCGGGTTCTTCCATTCATTGCCGGACGCCGCGGCGACGTACGCAATTCACCGGGATATCGCGGAAAAGTTCGGCATCCGCCGTTACGGATTCCACGGAACCTCGCACGAATACGTCACCGGCGAAGTGGCGAAGATCCTGCACAGCGACCCGAGCAGGTTGAACACGATCGTGTTGCACCTTGGCAACGGGGCCTCGGCCTCGGCTGTGCGCGGCGGGGTGGCGGTCGAGACCTCGATGGGGCTCACACCGCTCGAAGGCCTGGTGATGGGCACCCGCTGCGGCGACATCGACCCCGGAGTCCTGATGCACCTTCATCGCAGCGCGGGGATGAACGTCGAGCAGGTCGACGAGTTGCTCAACCAGAATTCCGGACTCAAGGGGATGTGCGGCGTCAACGACTTCCGTGAGCTGTGTGCTCAGATGGAGGCCGGTTCGCAAGCGGCGAAGCTCGCATACGACGTGTACATCCACCGCCTGCGCAAATACATCGGCGCCTACCTGGCCGTCCTCGGCCGCGTGGACGCCATCGCCTTCACCGCCGGGGTCGGCGAGAACGCGGCCAACGTGCGCGAGGACTCGCTGTCCGGTCTGAAGCGGCACGGCATCGAAGTCGATCCCGAACGCAACCGGTCCAGCCTCCGCGCAGCGCGGGTGATCTCCACCGACGACTCAGAGACCGCGGTTCTCGTGGTGCCGACCAACGAAGAACTGGCGATAGCCCGCGCCGCGTGGCAATTCGTCTGATCACCGACCCCCGGTTTGCCGATCGGCTGCGCACCTCCCGATTGAAGGAGTTGGCATGGCAGCTTCGAACACCACCAGCAGGAGGGTCCTCGAAGCGACCGCCGGGCGAATCCGCGAGCTGAACGAGAAGCTGATCGAGCTCGGCAAGCAACCCGGTCAGAACTCCCTTGACACCTACGAGAAGGCGTTGCACAGGCTGCTCGACTTCGAAAAGACCGTGGCCAGCCGCAGCGAACTCGACCGGGTCAGCGCGCTGGCGAACACTCACGCGAAGTTCGTCCAGGACCTCACCGGCTTCCACACCAAGGCGGCTCGCGACGCGCTGAAGTAAACCCGGCATCCTGATCGGTGGTCAGGCGTCCAGGCGCGATCCCGTGCTCAGGCCGCTTTGCGACCAACTGCGGCGAACCCAGGTCGCCTCGATCGCCGACCTCCCGGAGCAGGCGCGTCGCCAACGCCGGATCTGCTGCGGTCCCTGGTCGCGCATTGCCGACGCGGTGTGTCCCCACCGGAGACTGAACAGGCCTGGGACACTTGGGATCTGCGGGTGTTGGGCCACCGGGAAGCCTGGACTTCACGGTCATCGACCTGCCGTGGTTGCGGACGGCCGCCAAGAGGCGGGTCGCCGAAGACCTGCCGAGGCGGCGGGGAAACGACGCCCGCAACATCTGGCAATACACCCTGAGCTCCCTGGTCGAACTGGCGACCACCCAGCGGCTCCAGCGCGATGACCATCGACTCAATCCGCCGCTGCTGGGACGGCCAGACATCGCCGCGTTCACCAGCGGGCTTGCCTTCCTCCAACAGTCGGGTGCGCTCAGCCCCAACTGCCGAGTCGACATCCTCCGGCACATCAGGACGGGGTTGGCCTCGGCTCGATCGCAGAGCCTGACCGCCCCGGCCAGGCGTTGGCCGGGCTGCGGGAGGACTTCTGCCTCGAACCTACCTACGTCGGTTTCCTTTTACATTGCCCGAGGGACAGGACCCGCCCCTGGACTTGCCCCCCACGCGCGCGCACTTCTGATGAGTCGTCGCGCACCCTTGACATGTCCAGGCTGTCGGAGTTGTCTGGGGGTGCTGCGCCAGCAGTCGCCTGGGGCGGTGCCGCCCGCTCACGCCGCGGTATCGCGAGTCTGATTCTCGGCGCCCAGATTATTCGGGCTTCTACCGGCCGCCGATTGAACGGCTGGTGGGAGTGACCTTTTGACCGATCCCGTCTGACAAGCAACGGCTTGGCTGCCGCCAATCTCGTGATCCGCCAATCGATTCAGTGCGATACATCCTCGGCCGATCGGGCGTCCCACAACTGCGCCACCACCCTGGCACGACGAGGCCTTGCGACCTCGGTCGCCGGGCCAATCGAACAGAAAGACAAACGATGACTTCATCTCAGGACACTTACACTCAGACCTTGCGCAGCGCGCAGGACGCCGTGGTGCAGGCCTTCCGAACGTGGACCGACACCGCGAAAGGTGCCTGGGCCACTGCCCCCGGGGCCGCAACACCAGGGGTGGATCCGCAGCAGGTGGTCGAGCAGGTCTTCGACTTTGCCGAGAAAATGCTCGCGGTGCAGCGCGAATTCGCGAAATCCCTGGCGGCCACCGCCGCATCGGCAACGGAAGCCGCCCGCCAGCAATCCGAATCCGTTGTGGGCGCCGTTCGGCAACAGGTCGAGGACACGACAAAGGCAGTAAGGGGAGCAACCAAAACCGACAAGTAACTCAAGGGCCAGGACCGCACACATGAGATCTCCCCCACCCACACGCACCTATTCGAACATGAAGGCATGAAAGCAGGACCCAAGTATGAACGCGCCGACTAGTCCGGTGACCGAGAACGTTACCGATCTTGATTTCGGGATCACCGAGAATGAGTTCCCAAATGGTGATGATCTTGCGATTTCCCGGGCTACTGATTTCTACAATCTGGATGAACTGCTCACCGACCAGGAACGCGAGATGCGTGATCGGGTCCGGCGGTGGTGCGACACGGAGGTGGCACCGGCCGCTGCCGGTTATTGGGAGCGGGCCGAGTTCCCGGTCGAACTGGCCCAGGGCTATGGGCGGCTCGGCATCGCCGGCGCCTCGATCGTCGGGAACGGTTGCCCCGGGGTGTCGTTTCTCGCCGAAGGTGTAATCGCGGCCGAACTGGCCCGCGGCGATGGCAGCATCGCCACCCTGAACGCGGTACATTCCGGGCTCGCGATGACGACCATCGCGATGCTCGGCTCCGAAGAGCAGCGGGCCCAATATTTGCCACGGATGGCGACCTGTGAAATTCTCGGCGCCTTTGCGCTGACCGAACCCAACCACGGCTCCGACGTGGTGGCGTTGGAAACCCGGGCGCGGCGGCAGGGTGACGATTGGGTGCTGGACGGGCAGAAGCGGTGGATCGGCAACGGCACCGTCGCCGACGTGGTGGTCGTCTGGGCCCGAGACGACGACGGCCAGGTCGGTGCTTTCGTCGTGGAACACCCGGACGGCGCGGAGCACCCGGTCCCGGGGTATCACGCCAGGAAGATCGTCGGTAAAGCAGCGAACCGCGGCGTGTGGCAGGCCCAGATCCGCCTGGACGGGGTGCGGGTGCCCGCCGGTGCCCGTCTGGCGATGGCCCGGACCTGGGATGACACCAACTATGTGCTGGCCAAGTCCCGGCAGACCGTCGCCTGGGAGGCCCTGGGCCACGCGGTCGCCGCCTATGAGGCAGCAGTCACTTATTCGCTGCGACGCCAGCAGTTCGGCCGCCCACTGGCCCGCTTCCAGCTGATCCAGGACAAGCTCGCGCACATGCTCAGCGACATCACCGGCATGCAATTGATGTGCACCCGGATGTCGCAGTTGCAGGCCCGAGGGCGGGTGTCGATCGAACACGCCGCGATCGCCAAGCTGAACACCGCTCACGCAGCCCGCCGGGTCTGCGCGCTGGCTCGGGATATCCTGGGCGGCAACGGGATCCTGCTCGATCACCACGTCGCCCGGCACCATGCCGACATCGAAGCCGTTTACACTTACGAGGGCACCGACTCCGTTCAGTCCCTGATTGTCGGACGCGCGATCACCGGGCTCAACGCCTTCCGATGAGCACCACACAGCGGAAGGTCACCTCGGCCGAATTGGCGACGTCGGCCTCTTCCAGGCTCGGGATATCCGCACCGCACAAGGTCTCTCAGCGCCGGGTCCAGCGTTCGCAGCCCACACCGAGGACCATCAATGGATCCACGTCGACCCGGCGCGTGCGTCGACCGGGCCGTTCGGGGGGACGATCGCCCCCGGCTACCCGACGTTGTTGCTGGTGAGTCGAATCGGCAGAGCTGCCGCCCTCAGCCTTGCGTCATAGCACCATCTTCGAGGAGGAATACCATGTCGGTGCCCGTCGAATCGCCATCCAGCACGTCGGTCGGGGACGAGGCGGTCACCACCGCCAAGGTGGTGCTGCCCGCTGAATCCCTTTCCGGCGGCACCGAAGTCAGGGACAAGGTGGTGACCGCCGCCGAGGCGGTACGGCTCATTCGCGATGGCGACTCGGTGGTGGTCGAGGGGTTCGTGGGACAGTGTTTCGCCGAGGAGCTGACGCTGGCGTTGGAGCAGCGTTTCGTGCTGACCGGCACCCCCCGAGACCTGAACCTGGTGTTC
>Ga0210393_10004557_pt1 | contig 10941 bp, 7 predicted proteins | sample IncBWC27OmetaG_FD_160068 | JGI IMG/M metagenome (GOLD analysis project Ga0210393, IMG submission 160068) | Forest soil microbial communities from Barre Woods Harvard Forest LTER site, Petersham, Massachusetts, United States - Inc-BW-C-27-O ...
GAGGTTGCCGCGCAAGACGGCGATTCCAGCGCTTGCTTTGAACGGTTCTGTGAAGGGGCGAATCACCTCGCGATTCCAGCAGGGAGCGTTGGCGACATTTTTCCACATCTCCTGTCCATTGACCGTCAGCGCATCTCGGTACAGGACACCGGCCTCCCCTAGCTCACAAAGCACGGCGGGCAGTCCCCCGGCGTAGAAAAAATCCTCCATGAGATGTTTACCCGAAGGCTGAACATCAACCAGGCATGGCATGGATGACCCCAGCCGGTCGAAATCGTCAAGAGACAGGGGCACGCCGACACGGCCTGCAATCGCGATCAGATGAATCACCGCGTTGGTGGATCCGCCAATGGCCGCGTTGGCTCGAATTGCGTTCTCGAAGGCCTCGCGTGTAAGTATCCGCGAAATATTAAGATCCTCATGGACCATTTGCACGATACGCCGGCCCGTCATCTGGGCCAGGGTATTGCGACGAGCATCCGCTGCCGGAATGGCCGCATTGCCCGGCAAACTCACGCCCAGCGCTTCGACCATGCACGCCATGGTTGACGCGGTTCCCATGGTCATGCAATGACCCTTGGAGCGATGCATGCAACTTTCCGCTTCATGGAACTCCTCGACTTTCATCTCCCCTTTGCGAAGTTGATCAGTCATTTGCCACAGTCCGGTTCCCGATCCCAAGTCGTGGCCACGAAATTTTCCGGACAGCATGGGACCACCGGAAAGGCCAATGGTGGGCAGATCGCAGGAAGCTGCCCCCATCAGCAGCGAAGGTGTGGTCTTATCGCAACCCATGAGCAGAACGACCCCGTCGATAGGATTGGCTCGAATCGACTCTTCGACATCCATACTGGCCAGGTTCCGAAACAGCATGGCTGTCGGCCGCAATTGCGCCTCTCCCAAAGACATGACGGGAAATTCCAAGGGAAAGCCGCCTGCTTCCCAAACCCCGCGTTTCACACACTCGGCGAGCTCACGAAAGTGGGCGTTGCAGGGCGTCAACTCCGACCAAGTGTTGCAGATACCGATCACCGGCCGACCATCGAAGAGATCGTGCGGCCAACCTTGGTTTTTCATCCAGCTCCGGTAGAGGAAGCCGTCCTTGCCCTGGCGCCCAAACCATGCTTGGCTGCGCAGTGTCTTGATGGTTCCGTTCTTTGCTTCCATTGCAGGTCCCCCCAGTCGGACCGAGCCCCGATCTCAGCGATGATAGCGCGGAATTACTAGGTAAACGTAATCCCATCAGGAAGGTTTTTCTTGACGAGAAGGGCAGAGTGGAAGATGATCTCGGTGCTCCGAATTCCCATAGCAGGTTTTGAACATGCCTCGCACTCCGTTCTTGCGGCGAATTCGAACCGCAACCCTGATTCTGTCCGCGATCCTAGCGCTTACCTGCTTTTCCGCCGCACGAACGAAGTCCGCACCCGGGGCGGCGAAGACATTGCGGATATTTTTTGTGGACGTCGAGGGCGGGCAGGCGACCTTGTTTTTAACCCCGGCAGGCCAATCGCTGCTCATCGACACCGGCTGGCCCGGGAACAACGGGCGAGATGCAGACCGCATCGTTGCGGCCGCAAAAAAGGCAGGTATCAGCAAGATCGACTACGTACTAATTACTCATTTTCATAGTGACCACGTGGGCGGTTTACCGCAGCTGGTCGCTCGAATTCCGGTGGGAACCGTGATTGATCATGGTGACAACCGCGAGAGCACTGACGCGCCGACCGTGCTGGTCTGGCAGGCTTACCAGGAAATGTTGGCGACGAAGAAGTTCAAACGCCTGACGGTTAGACCTGGAGACAGCCTTCCCATCCGGGGCATACAGACTACGGTCATAAGCTCCGACGGTGTCGTCATTGGCCACACCCTGGCGGGCGCTGGACCGGAAAATGCCAGTTGCAAGGACGCCGAACAATATCCCCCTGATCAGACCGAGAATCTGCGTTCCCTCGGGACTCTCATCAGGTACGGAAAGCTGAAAATTTTGGACCTGGGCGACTTAACCCGCGACAAGGAACTGGAGTTGGTGTGCCCAAAGAACAAGCTGGGCCTAATCGATATTTACATCGTCTCCCATCACGGCTGGTATCAGAGCGGCAGCCCTGCGTTCTTGAATGCAATCGCTCCCCGTGTCGCGATCATGGACAACGGAGCCAAGAAGGGTGGAACCCCTTCCGCTTGGGACATTATTGAAAAGTCGCCTCGTCTCGAAAACCTGTGGCAGTTGCACTTCTCGGAAGAGGGCGGCGCAGCACACAACGTCGCTCAGGAGTTCATCGCGAACCCGGAAGGCCCGGATGCGGCCAACTATCTGGAATTGACCGCCTGGCCGGATGGCAGCTTCGAGGTTTTTAATTCTCGAACATCCAAAGCTAAGCACTATTCGGCACCCTGAGCCCCCAAGGTGTACGCAAGATTGCGTTTGTCTCCGCAACGCCGCGCAACGGAACCTGGAGGTGAGGTGTCGTGAATCTTACAAGATCGCCTTCATTGAGGGAGACGGCATCGGATGTGAGGGGGTGCCCGAAGGTCTTCGAGTCCTTGAAGCCGCCGGACGCCGCTACGACTTAGTATCTGAAGACCGGCCGGAGGATGCCGGAGGATGGCCTGGACCAGTTACGCGGTTTCGATGTCATCTACCTTGGCGCTGTCGGATATCCCCGGTGTCCCGGACCATATTTCGCTGTGGGGTTTGTTGATCCCAATTCGGCGTGCGTTTCAGCGGTACGTCAACCTGCGGCCGGTGCGTCTGCTTCCCGGCATCGATTCAGCTCTCAAAAACTTTCCGCCCGGACAAATTGATATGTGCATTGTCCGCGAAAATGTCGCCAGCCCCATCGCGCAAATCTGGTCAGGAGCGGTGATGTTCGAACACCCGGGGCGACCCAAGGCAGCAAGGAGCGTCGAGAAGGCATTCGAGGCGATGTTGGCGAGAGGAGACGCACAGACGCCTGATCTCGACGGTAAGGCCAGCACTGGTGATGTTGGCGACGCGGTCACACAGGAAATATCCGTGGTGGCGGAACCCTAATGAGTCTCCCCTCAGCGTTGGCTATCGAGCAAAGCGCGAGGCGCAGGATTGCGCTTCGTTTGCTGCCCTTCCTCTGGCTGCTCTACGTCATTGCTTTCCTGGACCGCGTAAACGTCGCCTACGCGGCACTCGAAATGTCTCATGATTTGGGATTCAGCGACAGGGTGTTTGGTCTGGGCGCGGGAATCTTTTTCATCGGTTACGTAGTGTTGGAAATCCCCGGAGCGCTCATCGTCGAGCGCTGGAGTGCCCGGCGGTGGATCGCCCGCATCATGATCTCTTGGGGAATCATCACGGTGTTTGTGGGGTTCGTCCATACTTCACGCCAGTTCTACATGGTGAGATTCTTTCTCGGGGCAGCCGAAGCCGGATTCTTTCCTGGAGTGGTTGTTTATCTGACACATTGGTTCTGCCGGCGCGACCGGGCGACGGCGGTCGCTTCATTCATCGCCGCCCAGCCTCTTTCGAACCTCCTGGGATCGCCACTGGCGGGTCGGATCATGCGGGTTCATTGGCATGGACTAGAGGGGTGGCGCTGGCTGTTTATTCTGGAGGGCATTCCTGCCGTTATTTTCGGGATGGTTACGTTCTTCTATCTCACGGATCGGCCAAGCCAGGCAAACTGGCTGTCGCAGCAAGAAGGCGAATGGATTACCAGCGAACTGAATCGCGAAAAGGCGGAGAAAGGAGCGGTAAGGTCCTATACGATTGCGCAAGCGCTACGGCACCGAGAAGTGATTCTGCTCACCTTGATCTACTTTCTTGGTACGACAGGAATCTACGGATTCACGATTTGGCTCCCCACCATTCTGAAGAGAGCTTCGGGCTTCTCCACCGGGGTGGTCACATGGCTGGCGGCGGTACCGTATATCGCCGCGTTGGCGACAACGTTGCTAAATGGCTGGCACTCCGATCGGACCCAGGAACGTCATTGGCACGCCGCCGGTCCTCTGCTCGCCGGTTCGGCCGCACTGTTGTTTGCCGTGGTCTCCGGGAATCACTTCTGGACTCAGTTCGGATGCTTCGCAATTTTCGCCGCGTGTGTTTACTCCTATCAGCCCTGTTTTTGGGCTCTTCCCACCAGTCTGCTCGGCGAGTCGGCAGCGGCGGCTTCAATCGGCCTGATCAATTCGCTGGGAAATCTGGGTGGATTTACCGGTCCCTTCGTCGTGGGCTACCTTGTGACCCATACCGGCTCTTTCACGTCCGGTTTTGTTTATCTGCTGGTCAACTTGCTGGCCGGCGGGATGCTGGTCCTGTGGCTGCGCGCAGTCACGCATCGCAGGACGACCCATGAAACTAGAACGAGACCTCGACCGGCTTTCCGTCAAATGTAATGTTGCGCGTGACCTCCGCCAACTGTACTTTGATGGCTCTCGATTTCGGCGACGACATGCGCGAGCCCGGAGCTAACCTCAGGCCGAGTATTTTGCGCGTGTCGTCCCAAGCCATCTGGGTTCCCATCCACTCTCCCTTACGATAGTCGAATGAAGTGCCGTCGTCCTCGTAAAGCAGGAACGAAGCATCGGCTCCTGGGTAAATCGAAATGGCGAGCGGCTCATCGACTTTCTCGGCGCTAAATTGCTTCACCGGACCAAGCGGTAGAATCGATCCCTCGCGCACAAAAAGCGGCATCGTCTCAAGATTGACCGGCCGGCTGATCTCGCGGCCGCCCGCAAGGCGTTCGCCGCTCCAAAAGTCGTACCAATTCGAGCGCGGAAGGTAGACTCGTCGAGTCGTTGCTCCCTTTTCGACCACTGGAGCAACCAGCACGCTCCTTCCCCACAAATACTCGTCTCCACACTCGACGGCCTTCGGATCGTCGGGAAAATGTAACCACAGGGCGCGCATGATAGGCATGCCCTTGGTGGCGCATTCGTGCACCGCACTGTAGAGATAGGGCAACATGCGGTAACGCAGCTCCAGATATTTTCGGCAGATCGGCTCGACGCGCGCGTCGTGCAGTTGGCTCGCGTCAGGAATCGCAGCGCCGTTGTAATTGTTGATTTCTACCGGACCCGGATCTCCCGTGTTCCAACCCCAGGGAAGCCGTAATTTCCAGGCACGGCCATGACTGCGGAACAGAGGACAGAAGGCACCGAACTGAAACCAACGAACATACAACTCCGCAGTGAACTCCGGGGTCGGAACAAACCCTCCGATATCAGTACCCCAATATGGAATGCCGCTAAGAGCCGTATTCAAAGCAATGGGAACGTGGGTCTTCAGGGTCTCCCATGTCGAGTACACATCCCCCGACCAAAGGAAAGAAGCATACCGCTGCATGCCAGCGTAAGCGTTACGATGCAGAGCATAAGGACGCTCACGCGGCCGGTCCAGTTGGGGCCCTTCCCAGTACATTCGATTCCTGACCAGCCGCGACCTGCTATCAAGTGGATCACCTTCATCCGGCCACCAGCCGTCCACTCCCTGAGCGAAGTCTTTGCGGTGAGCATCCCAGTGGCAGCTGGCTTCTTCTTCATCAAAGCGAGAAACGCTGCACGGATCGTGAACCGTACCGTGAAGTCGGTCGGAAAGAATCACCACGTGCATCACGGCACGAAAGTTATCTTTATGCAACTCGTCCAGCATTTGCTTGGGATCAGGAAAGACTCGAGAATTCCATACAAACGATCCATTTTCGGTATTCCAGCCCGAGGGACAGAAACCCGTTCCCAGATAGATCAATGCGTCGCAAGGCAATTTTTTTTCACGGAAGGTCTTGGCCTCGGCGAGAACCTCTTCTCGACTGGCAAGTGTGCGGTGCGACTGCTGGTAACCAAAACTCCACAGGGGAGGCATCTCGGCATGGCCGGTAATGCGCGCATATTCGGCCATAATCGTAGCGGGATCGGGCGAGGCAACGAAAAACAGATCGAGCGGGAGCGCGGCGCTTCGACTTGCAGGTTGAAATTTAGCTTGAGCTCCGTTGAGGTCAAAAGTGCCGAAGGGTTGATGAAAAAATATCGCCCACCCGGAGGCTCCGATGATCCAGGGAATTGGCACACGACCACCGTGAGTGCGGAGTTTGTAACCGCCTTGTCCGCTGCGCATCGCGTCCGTAGAGCCGCGGCGGTCGAATTGTGGCCCACCCTCGCCTAGACCAAATAGTGGTGCGCTCCCGGTCAGAAAAGACAAGACGCCGGTGTTCTCGTCCCAAACGAACTGCTGTATAACCGCTCCGAGTTCACTGGTAACTGTGATGCTGACCGGATGGAATGAAATCTTCAGCCGGAAACCTCCCAGGACAAACTCGCGGCCAGTCTCGGCGCGCAGCCTGGCCACGGGAGCACCCCAAGACTCTTGCACCAGAGATCCGTCAAAAGGTATCGATTTATCCGTTCGGTTGTTCAAGGGATACACGCTCAAGCGGAAGGTATGAGCACTGACCGAGGAGATCTGTATCTCCACTGGCTGGATGGACGCGATTTCCTGGGCAGTTCCCTGCCCGCGCGCAATGACTAACGCCGTGGAGGCGGAGACCAATCCCTTCAATACATCCCGACGATTCCATTGCTGATTCATATCGTTCACTTACCTCGAACCGGCCATTGTAATGGAAGTGGGCAAATCCAGAAAACGTTTACCATTTTCTGCGTATAATCTTTGTCGTTCGCTCGGCTCGAACCAATTTTGCCGTGGAGGGGAGAAATTTGCGGTGGCGAATCGCCATTCTGGTCAGTGCTGCGATCGCAGTCAGCTATCTTGACCGGCAGACGTTGCCGGTTGCAATCAAAGCCATCAGCCAGGACATTCCTCTGACCAACGCGCAGTTCTCAGACCTCCAGTCTGCGTTTTTATTTTCTTACGCGCTGATGTACGCGGGAGGAGGCAAGTTGGTCGACGTCATGGGAACCCATCGTGGTTTCAGCGTGATTATGGTTTTCTGGTCGCTGGCCTGCGCCAGTCATGCTCTTGCCACCAATTTCATGCTGCTCGCAATAAGCAGGTTTCTGCTGGGCGTGGGCGAGGGCGGTGGATTTCCCGCCGCTACTCGGGCGGTCGCGGAGTGGTTCCCGACAAAAGAGCGCGCAATGGCCATGGGCATCATCAATGCGGGCACGGCAGTGGGAGCAGTCCTTGCTCCTCCCTTGATCGCCACGGTTCTGGGCTACACGAACTGGCGCTGGATCTTCGTTCTGACAGGTGGACTCGGTTTGCTCTGGGCCGCATGGTGGAACTGGTCCTATCGCCCGCCCAAAGAGATTGCGCATCGGATTAACAAGATTCACAAGGCTCCTCCCGCCCAGCCTGGGGGAGTGTTTCAGTGGACCCGATTGCTGAGCCTCCGCGAAACCTGGGGACTTGTGGCTGCCAAATTCCTTAGCGATGCGGCTTGGTTTTTCTATCTGTTCTGGCTCCCCAAGTATCTCTACGACGCTCGCGGCTTTGACATTCGAGCGGTGGGCACATTTGCTTGGATGCCGAGCGCCGCGGCCGGAGTGGGGTGTCTGCTGGGTGGGGGCTTTTCCAGCTATCTGGTTCGCCGACAATTCTCACTCGATGCGGCGCGGAAACTAGCCCTCGGCTTCAGCGCCGCAATGATGCCTCTTGTCATTCTCATTCCGCACGTTCGAGTTTCCTGGGCCATCTCGCTCTTCTGTCTGGCGTATTTCGGGCAGCAGTCGTGGTCGACGCTGGTCATGGTTCTACCCACGGATCTTTTTCCGCACAATATTGTCGGTTCGGTAGCCGGATTAGTTGGGTTCGGGGGAGCGATGGGTGGAATTGTCTTTGGAGAAATAGCCGGCTACCTACTGGACCATGGCTTCGGTTACAGCCTGGTGTTCGGCCTGGCGGGGATGCTTCATGTTGCTGCATTCCTGATTATTCTGGCTGCTATTCCCGTAGTGCGGCCTTTGTCCCTGGAAAGCAAATTTAGCTGAGGGGGAGCTCAATGCGAATAACCGAAATCCGCACTCGCGTCGTGCACTGGATGGGAAAGACCGTTCCTCTGCCTCCTCACTTTTGCACCAATCCAACCGATCTCCTGCAACTGCCGGAGGCCTCAATGCGAACGTTTACCTTTCACTCCTGGCTGGTGGTCGAAGTATTTACCAACGATGGCCTGGTAGGGCTGGGCAACGCAGCGCTCGCTCCTCAAGTAACGAAACAGGTGATCGATTTCTATCTCGAACCTCTCTTGATCGGCCAGGACCCGTGGGATATCGAACGGCTGTGGCAGCACATGTATCGCAAGACGATGGCGTTTGGGCGCAAGGGAATCGGCATGGTGGCGATCAGCGCCGTCGATATCGCATTGTGGGACATTCTTGGCAAATCGGCCAAGCAGCCCGTGTACCGCCTGCTGGGAGGCCGAACGAAAACACGCATTCCGGTTTATGCCTCCCGGCTGTACAGCGTGGAACTGAGCGAACTGGCGCGGGAAGCGAAGAGCTACAAAGACGAAGGCTATCAGGCCATGAAGCTTCGCTTCGGATGGGGACCTGCTGACGGAGCTCGCGGCATCGAGCGCAATCTCGAACTGGTTCGCACCGTTCGGGACAGCGTCGGCGACGGAATCGACATCATGGCCGATGCTTACATGGGCTGGACTCTCGATTACGCCAAGCGGATGCTGCCGCTACTGGAGCCCTTTCGTCTTCGATGGCTGGAAGAGCCGGTGATCCCCGATGACGTTCACGGGTATGTCGAGTTGAAATCCTACGGACGAATTCCGATCGCAGGCGGCGAACACGAATTCACGCTTTACGGCTTCCGCGATCTTCTGCAAGCTCGCGCGCTTGACTACATCCAGTTCGATACCAACCGTGTGGGCGGGATCACGCAGGCCCGCAAAATCGCGGCCATGGCGGAGGCTTATTCCGTCCCGGTAATTCCTCATGCTGGCCAGATGCACAACTATCACATTGTCATGGCCAGTTTGAATTCTCCGATGGCGGAATATTTTCCCGTAGTCGATGTAGAAGTGGGAAACGAACTGTTCTGGTACATCTTCCAGGGCGAACCCAAGGCAGAGGGCGGCAACATAGATCTCGACGACCACGTTCCGGGTCTCGGACTGAGCGTCAACGAGGCCGGACTTGATCGATTCGAGGTACTCGAATAATTCTTCAAGGACGAGAAATCACTGATGACCCGACTGATCCAAATCAAGAAAGGCAATCTCCGGCGGGTGGCGCTGGTCGAGGAGCCAAACCTCCGCTTGTTGGACACCTGCTCTTCGATCTACGAACTGGCTCATCTTGCTGTCGCCACTGGCATGAAACTCAGCGACATCACACGGCAGAGGGCCAGACAAGACACTCTTGACTACGACTCGATCTATTGCGGCCGATCGGATTGGCAAATACTTCCCGCCATTGACCATCCTGACGAGGCTGCCCGTTGCCTGATTTCCGGCACCGGATTAACCCATCTCGGTAGCGCCCGAAATCGGCAGTCCATGCACGAAATCGCCTCGGAGAAGCTGACAGACAGCATGAAGATGTTCCAGTGGGGTGTCGAAGATGGACGGCCTGCGGACGGCTGCATCGGGATACCTCCGGAATGGTTCTATAAGGGCACAGGTTGTGCGTTACGCGCCCATGGAGAACCGCTCGACGTTCCGTCTTATGCCGAAGATGGCGGAGAGGAAGCTGAGATCGCCGGCATCTACCTCGTTGCTCCAGATGGCCGGCCTTATCGAATCGGAATGGCTGTAGGGAACGAATTCTCGGATCATCAATTTGAAAAGAAAAACTATCTTAATCTCGCCGGCTCCAAACTCCGCACCTGTGCGCTCGGACCCGAACTTGTGGTTGATCCAGAATTCCAATCCGTGCCTGTTGACGTGACCATCGAACGGGAAGGAAACGTCCATTGGACCAATACTTTCCGCAGCGGTGAATCCGAAATGTGCCATAGCCTGCGGAACATCGAGCACCATCATTTCAAATACGAAACTCACCGCCGCCGGGGAGACATCCACGTACACTTCTTCGGAACGGACTGCCTCAGTTTCAGCAACGGTATTCGTTTGCAGCAGGGGGATGTTATGCAGATTGCCGTCGAAGGCTACGGACGCCCTCTGCGAAACCCCGTTCGCATACACAATGCGAAGCCACCACTTATTAACGTGATTGCGCTGGGATAATTTATTTATGGCAAAACCAAATGTTGCAATCCTAGGACTGGGTATCATGGGCTCGGGCATGGCCCAGCGTCTGCTCTCGGCAAACTTTCCGCTCACGGTTTACAACCGGAATCGCGCCAAGAGCATTCCTTTCGCCGCTAACGGTGCGTTTGTGGCTGAGTCGCCACGCGAGGCTGCGTCACACGCGCAGATCATTCTCAGCATGGTGGCGGACGATGTCGCCTCCCGGCAAGTGTGGCTCGGCGCGGAAGGGGCGTTGGCCGGAGTGTCCCCGAGTTCGGTCTTAATCGAATCCAGTACGCTGAGCCTCGGTTGGATTAAAGAGCTTGAGACCGCGGCAGCTGAACTTGGCTGCGAATTCCTGGACGCGCCGGTCACCGGTACCAAGCCCCATGCCGCGTCCGGAGAACTCCTTTTTCTAGTCGGAGGGTCTAGAGATGCGCTCGACGCGGCACGACCTGTGTTTTCGGTACTCGGTCGCGATGCGATCCATCTCGGCCCGAGCGGGACCGGCGCTCTCATGAAACTGGTTAACAACTTCGTCTGCGGAGTGCAGGCCGCATCTTTTGCAGAAGCCCTGTCCCTGATCGATGCCGGCGGTCTTGATCGCGATAAGGCCATGTCAATCCTCACCGGGGGTGCGCCCGGCAGTGGAATCGTGAAGAGGGTGGCCGACCGAGTGGCGGCAAACGACTTCACCCCAAATTTTGGCTTGCGGTGGATGGCAAAGGATCTCGCTTACGCTATCGGGACTGCTTCTGCCAGAGGAATTCCGTTGCGAACCGCGGCCGCCGCGCTTTCTATCTTCCGGGAG